>ENA-OQOA01000969-OQOA01000969.1-human-gut-metagenome-genome-assembly--contig:-NODE-969-length-9870-cov-2.475316_pt1 | contig 9870 bp, 10 predicted proteins | sample MGYA00242633_ERZ504888 | MGnify/ENA primary metagenome ERZ504888 (study PRJEB26092, sample SAMD00036372) | human gut metagenome | host: Homo sapiens | study: EMG produced TPA metagenomics assembly of the... | reverse complement strand
TTTGGTCCAGCAGTAAATACTGCTAGGGCTATTTCTGTCCAAGTGCAAAATGCAATTGTTTTGTTTACTACAAATTTCCAAGCAGCAATTAATCCACAGTTAATTAAAAATGTGGCAATAGGAGACAACCTGTCTGCGCAAAAATTATTGTTAGCTAGTAGTAAATTTTCGTTCTTTTTATTATGTCTATTGGGCATTCCTTTAATTATAATAGCTCCAACCGTTTTGAACTTATGGTTGAAAGAGGTACCGGAATATACAGTTGTTTTTGTTCGTCTGATGTTGGTTATCAGTATTTGGAGTTCGATTGCAAATCCTTTACGAATAGTGAATCAAGCGGAAGGAAATATAAAGAAATTTCAAATTTATGAAGGAACTGTACTATTATTTATAGTACCTGTTTCTTTTTGTGTATTGAAACTAGAGAAACTTCCTGAATTGGTGTTTGTTGTCCATCTATTTGTAGAATTGTTGGCTAGCTATATAAGAATAAAAATAGTTCTTCCTAAGATTGGAATGAGAGTTTGTGATTATTGTAAATGTGTGTATTTACCGTTGACAATAGTATTTGTTTTATCTGTTTTATTCGGTTCTTTTTTATCATTATTTTTTAGGCGATAGTTTTTTTCTCAATTGTACTATTAATATCACTATTGTCACTTTTTCTTAATTTTTTGGTTTATGAAATAGGACTGAAATCAAAATGAAGCGTAAAAAAAATTGTAGAATTCATAAAAACTAAAATAGATAGATAATATGATAGACAAGCTAATTTTTTCTTATCAATACCTTTTTTTATTCCACATTATCTTATATTTAAATTAAATAGTGCTTCATATTTGAAGGAAGATTTAGTGCGGTGGAGGGACGTTTTTGCTGTAGAAGGCAGGAATGAGATAATTGTGTTTTTTCGTTTGATAATATTGTTTAAAGAATATCGTAGCGTCTTTTATTATAGATTAGGAGGTATTAGTAAACTTTTACAATGGTATTCGCCTGGTATGTCAGCTCTTTTTATTCATGCAAAGAAAGATGGCATTGGTCCTGGCTTTGTAATACAACATGGACATTCTTCAAGAATAGGACCGGCTCGTGTTGGTCGTAACTTGCAAGTATGGCAGAATGTTACTATAGGTAAAGAGCGGTCTGGTGGAAAGAGACCTATAATAGGTGATAATGTAAGAATTATGACTAATTCGATTGTTTTTGGTGATATAACTATTGGGAATAATGTGGTTATAGGTGCTGGATCTGTCGTTTTTAAAAACATTCCGAGTGATTGTGTTGTTGTTGGTAATCCTGCAAGAATTGTTAAAAAAGAGGGGGTGAAAACAAATATATTACTTTGATTTATTTAATAAGTATGAAGACTCTTTTGGGGGAGAAGATAACAATTGTTGTGTTTTTTTCGTATTTCCACTTATTGTTGTTGGGGGTATGAAGATGGCTATATGGCTTATTTGTTTATGTATATGGCTATGTTTTGTTAAAAATTTTAAGGTAGCTCCTTCTTTACTAATGGTTATATTTTGTTGCTTACCTGGAGGAATGGGGGATGCAGAAATTGTTTCAGTTTCTCTTTTGAAATCAATAATACTTTATAATGTCTTATATTTGATGCCGATAGTAACATTTATTGTTGTACGAAAAACAATAAAATTATGATAATAAAATACTCTTTTGGGGATTTCTTTTATTATTAGTAGGACTGATCTATTCATTGATATATAGTGATAGGCAAGAATTTTTTTATGTTTTTTCCTTTGTTTTAATATGTACTTGTTCTTATTACTTAAACATATATAATCAAATGAATCTAAAAGCATATATGGATTTATTTGATTATATATTTTTATGTATTTTTATATACGCTATTTTGGACACATTTCACAGAACTCCGTATGAAGTTATATATAGTGACCCTAATCAGAATATTATGTATTTGTTAGAATTTAGTTTTCGTAGTAAATCTTTATTAGGTCATCCATTATATCTATCTGGTGTATCTCTTTTTTATCAAGTTCTATTGTTGATTAGATATATTTATTATAAAAAGTTTTCTTGGATAAAAGAATTCATATGTATTATTTGTATTTTGTTATCAGTGTCACGTACTCCTATTGTAATTTTGTTAGTTATAGTCATTTTATATATTTTATTATTTAGGTTATATAAGAATTTTTCGAGAGTATTTGGTGCGTTTGTTGTCGTGTTATTATTTGTTCTTTTATTAGGATTATTAGGATTAAATTATGTTGATATGATTGTGAACCGATTTGATGTTGGAAGTATAGAACATCGATTGGGAGCGTTTCAAACTACGATGAATGTCTTGGAGCAATTTCCGTTGGGCACAGGCAATAGTAATTTGTTGGATTATATAGAAAAATATCATTTGGGTGGACAAGGATATTCAGAAACATTTAAGACTATGGATAATTTCTATTTAACTATGTTATCAGCTTATAGTATTTTTAGCATTTCCATTTTTGTCTTTCTATTTTATTTTTTATACAGGGCATTTAAAATAAGACAGTTTGATGAAAAGAAAGGAAATAGTATAATTTTATTGTATTCTATTATTATTTTTTAGGTTTTTCTTTTAATTGGAATGGTTCATATGCTTTATGCTATTTTTTATTTGGAATGATAGGTATATTGCTTAAAACGCCGAAAGAATTAGAGTGTTAGTTATGAAAATATTGGTTATTATAGTGACTTATAATGGATGCCGTTGGATTGATAAATGTTTGTCTTCTGTTATGATGTCTTCTGTTCCTGTGGATTGTATTATTATAGATAATAATTCGCAAGATGAAACAGTAAAAAGGATTAAGGATAAATATGGATTTTGTAAAATTATTGAAAGTAAACAAAATCTAGGCTTTGGTAAGGCTAATAATATTGGATTACAATATGCTTTGGAGCATAAATACGATTATGCTTATCTTTTGAATCAAGATGCTTGGCTTTTTGAGAATACTATATCGGAATTAATAAGAATTTATGAAGCTAATCCTGAATATGGTATAATTAGTCCATTACAAGTGAATGCAGGATTAAATAAGTTAGATAAGAATTTTCAAAAATGCTGTAATTTGGAAATGTTGTCTGATAGTTTTTGTGGATGTCTTAAGCAGATATATGAAACTAATTTTATTATGGCTGCTCATTGGCTTATACCAAGAAAATGTTTTGAACAAATAGGTGGTTTTTCTCCTTCATTTCCTCATTATGGTGAAGATCATAATTATGTCCATCGTGCTATTTATAAAAGAATGAAAGTGGGCATTGTCCCGTCAGCATATGCTGTACATGATAGAGAATTTCGTGAAGAAAGTAAGAAACTTAAAATGCGAAAGATGTATTTACGTTCTATTGTAGAAATCAGTAACCCTAATAATTCATTAATTAGGAATCTTCTTCTTCAACCTTTTGTCTTATTGAGACTGAGTATGTCGATGAGATCTCTAGAAGGTATTAGATATGTATTTTATTTGCTACTGAAATATAGAATGATAATTAGAAATCGAAATCTTTCTACTGACTTCTCATTCTTAATGATAGATAAATAAGTATTTGTAGTGAGTTCTTGTTTGCTTGTCTGCTCGTGTTCCGAATTTTTATAGATAAATATGTATGAAGTTGAAAGTATTATACATACTGCATGTTTCTAACATGCATGGTTCTACACGTTCTCTATTAAACTTGATATTGAATACCTCTAAGAATATTATTCCTGTTTTGCTCCTTCCAACATGTTTAGATTCTGACTTGAAGAATATATTGGATAGTAACAATATAAAATATCATGAATCCCATTTTATGTAAATTCAATTCTTCCTACTATTAAAAAAAATTGGTTGGAATACGGATTACGATATGTTAAATTGATGCTATATAAGTTCTATTTTTATGCGAAGTGATATTTGTTTCTTTTAAGTATAAGCCTGTTATTATTCATACTAATGTTGGTACAATATATGAGGGGTACAGAGCCTCTAAAATTCTTCATATTCCGCATATATGGCATTTGCGTGAGTATCAGGATAAAGATTTTAAATGGAATTTCCTATATGGAAAACTGAATTTTGAGAAAAAACTAAATAAATCGTATGTTATCTGCATAACTAAAGATATACAAAGATATTTTAATTTACTTGATAATCAAAAGCATTTTACTATATATAATGGAATATTAAGCAGAAAATCTGTTGATTTTCGTCCTAAAAAAAATCTTTTAATTGCAAGTAGAATATCTCCTAATAAAGGGCAACTTGATGCGATAAAAGCTTTTGCCATATATCTAAAGAATAATGTGGATTGGAAGCTTATAATAGCAGGAGATGGAGATGTATTTTATATTCAAAAAATTAAGAGAAATTTCTCAAAAAGTTGCAGATAGGGTATGCGGTTGATTTTTATAGGTTTTCAGAATGCGAACCGTATATTTGAATTGATGGCAGAATCGGCCGCATTAATAGTTCCATCGCAATACGAAGGCTTTGGGCGAATGACGGCAGAGGCCTGTTATGCAGGTACTACTGTAATAGGTAGATATACTGGTGGTACGAAGGAAATTCTAGATTCAATTGTTGGGTTATAAATTTTTTGAGTATGGATGAATGGTAATTGTATGGAAGAAGTAGGACAAATTGTAAATACAAAGCTATATAATAGTAATATAAAGAAATCTCAATTCATCGCTCAAGAATTATATTCTATTGAGCAAAATGCGGAAAAAATATTAGAATTATATAAAACTATAGTATAGAAAATGAACAAAGCAAGGGTCATAGCATTTTATCTTCCCCAATATCATCCTATTCCTGAGAATGATAAATATTGGGGAAAAGGATTTACAGAGTGGACAAATGTAGCTAAAGCAAAACCATTATTCCGTGGACACTATCAACCACATATACCAGCGGATTTAGGCTTTTTATGATTTTAAGGCTTCCTGAAGTAAGAGAAGCTCAAGCAGAACTGGCTCGTGATGCAGGCATAGAAGGATTTTGTTATTATCATTATTGGTTTGGAAATGGAAAAATGCTTTTGCAAAAACCATTTGAAGAAGTTTTGCGATTAGGCAAACCAGATTTTCCATTTTGTTTGTGTTGGGCTAATCATGATTGGACAACTAAAACTTGGGTGAAAGGCTCTTCTATGGTGAATAATACAATGATTGCCCAACAAGAATATCTTGGTGAACAAGATGATATAAAGCATTTTGAGTATTGTTTGCGAGCATTTAAGGATCACCGTTATATCACTATTGAAGGTAAGCCGATTTTCCTTATTTATGATCCGTTAAGTTTTCCTAATGTTAAGGAGTTTATGAATAGGTGGAATTTTCTAGCGAAGAAGAATAATTTGAAAGGTATTTATTTTATTGGAGTTACTACAGGGAGGCAGTCTTCTTATAAAATTGTCACAAATTTAGGATTCGATGGTGTTTGTCATAATAGGCGTTGGGAGGCTGAAGCTAAAGCTGCAGGTTTTCGTTTTGTTCGTCGTATGCAGTCATTATTGGGATGGCATTTGGGTATCTCTTTGATGAAATACGATTACAATAAGGTTGTAAGAAATTATGATACACCAGAAAATAAGTTGGAAAACTGTTATCCGGTTATTACTCCAGGATTTGATAGAACACCACGTGCAGGAAGACGTGCTGGTATATATGTAAATTCATCTCCTAAAAATTTTAAGAAGCATGTAGCCGAAGTATGTAAATCTATTCAAGATAAAGATGATGATCATCGTTTGGTATTTCTTAGTGCATGGAATGAATGGGGGAAGGGATTATATGGAACCGGATTTAAAATGGGGTACATGGTTATTTAGAAGCGTTAAAATCTGTCGTAAAATTTCAAATCAAATAAAGTGGATTTGTTTTTATAAGCTTCTGATTTTTACTGATAATATTAAGTCAAATGCAGAAGTTATATAGTATCTATTAAAATAGCTATTATAATTAATGTTTGAAAAAATCAAATAAAAACATACCTAATTATGGGACATGATTATTATACAGATGATAAAGGAACTTTGGTGCTTATGGCTCTTCTTAAAGAGTATGGGATCAAGAAGGTGGTAGCCTCACCGGGTACAGGGAATATGGCTTTAGTGGTTAGTATGCAACACGATCCTTATTTTGAAATGTATTCATGTGTTGATGAAAGGTCTGCTGCTTATATGGCTTGTGGCATAGCTGCAGAATCTGGAGAGCCCATTGTGGTAACTTGTACGGAGGCTACTGCGTCAAGAAATTATCTGCCTGGGCTAACCGAGGCTTTCTATCGCAAATTACCTATATTGGCTATTATGACAGGACGTGGTGAGAATCGTACGGGGAGCTATGAACCGCAATCCATTGACAATGCGGTATTACCCAATGATGTGGCAAAATACAGGGTGAATATTCCTGTATGTAGAAATCATAAAGATGAAAGAATAGTCACAACCAAACTGAATGAGGCTATCAATAATTTATATACAGGCGGTGGTGGTCCGGTATGTGTAGTTATGGAATCGTATGACAGTCTTGGATTCTTGGTGAAGGAATTGCCTAAAGTAAGGGTAATCAAAACATATAAGAAGAAAGAAGAACTTCCACCTTTACCACAGGGCAATATCGCTATTTTGGTTGGGGCTCATCAGAAATGGAATGCTAAGACTGTAAAAGCAGTTGAACTTTTTTGTGAGAAGAACAACGCTGTTGTGCTTTGTGATTTGACCAGTAATTACACAGGCAAATATCGTGTCAATTATTCTATTGTTGCAACCCAAGAAGGATGTTCGAAGTTGCTTCCGGACATTGCTTTGTTAATCTATATTGGTACTGTTTGCGGTGATTATTATACATCTGAGGCTATGTGTTGTGCTAAAGAGTGGTGGATGGTCAATGAAGATGGTATTTATCATGATAGATTCTACAAGCTAACAGCGATGATTTTAATGGAAGAGGTAGATTTTTTTGAGAACTATTCTATTGGCGAATATAAGGAAACAAGTCTGTATGAAGAACTAAAGAAACAGTGTAGTACGATGATTGATGCTATTCCTGATTTGCCATTCTCAAATCTATGGATTGCTCAGACTGCGTATAAGCATATTCCGGAAAACAGTGTGATACATGCGGCCATCAATAATTCGTTCAGATCATGGAATTATTTTCCTTTGCCTTCCAGCGTAACTGGAAGTTGTAATGTAGGAGGATTTGGCATCGATGGAGGTTTGTCCACATTAGTTGGAGCCTCATTGGTGCATCCTGACAGACTATACTTTGGTATTATTGGTGATCTTGCATTCTTTTATGACATGAATGCCTTGGGCAATCGGCATATAAGAAATAATCTCCGATTGCTGTTAGTTAACAATGGCAAGGGGCAGGAATTCCGCAATTATCAACATCCGGCTTCGTTGTTGGATGATGATTGTGATAAGTATGTGGCTGCAGGAGGGCATTACGGAAAGCAATCACCCACTCTTGTAAAGTATTATGCAGAGAGTATGGGCTTTAGATATCTTACAGCATCCAGTAAAAAAGAGTTTCTTAAATTGTATAAGGACTTCTTTAATGATAAACATGCTGACAAACCAATGGTGTTTGAAGTGTTTACAGATAATGTGCATGAGAATGAAGCATTACATACGATTCGATATATGGTGAAGCCAAAAATATCTCCTGGGCGTTTAGCGAAACAAATTATAGCCAAAGGTATAGTGGGAGAGACTGGAATTCAAGTTATTAAAAACCATAAAAGGATAATATGGGATAAAAAATATGAAACTTATAGTTTCGCTTTGCTTTGTATAGGTAGATATTTATTGATAAATAAATACAAAGTGATATTTCTGGATATAATTTGGGAAAAACAGTATACTATGAAAATTTGTATTATCACTTGTCATGATGTATATAATTTCGGTGCATCATTGCAAGCCTATGCTTTACAGCATTATCTGGAAGAATTGGGCCATGAGGTGGAGATTATTGATTATCGTCCCGGCTATTTATATAAAAAATATGATTGGAAATCATTTACAAGTAAAAAGTTTGATAAGCTTAATAGTTTCTTTGTAACAAGGTGGATGTTTCGTATAGCTAAATGGTCTTATTTAAGATTTTCGCTAGGACGCAAAAAATGTTTTGACGAATTCACAAAGAATTATTTGAAGTTGACCGATAAGACCTATTACACTTTTGAAGAATTAAAGATGAATCCTCCTTGTGCTGATATCATTATAGCCGGAAGTGACCAAATATGGAATCCTTTATTTCCTAATGGTAAAGATCCCAGTTATTACATTGATTTTGCTTTATCACAAACAAAACGCGTGTCGTATGCTGCTAGTTTTTCTGTAGAATACATTTCTGATGCAGATAAAGAATTTGTAAAAGGAATGTTAGCTAAAATGAATCGTATTTCAGTAAGAGAATATCAAGGAGTGGATATCCTGAAGTCGTTAGATATTAAAAATGGAGTAAAAGTATTAGATCCGGTCTTTCTTCTTGATAGAAATTATTGGGAAACATTTATGCATAAAGGATCAGAAAAGGATTATATCTTAATTTATGACTTTGAGGGAAGTGATTTGATGAAGCGTGTCGCTTTATATTTTAAAAGGAAAAAAGGTTGGAAGATTTATTCTATTAATGACGCATTGCCTCGATTATATGCGGATAAGAATTTTACTAAGGTAGGACCACAGGATTTTCTTTCCTTAATTTATAATTGTAGTATGTTCTTGTCTAATTCGTTTCATGGAACTGCTTTTGCTGTTTATTTTAATAAACCTTTTTATGTATTTGGGCTAAAAGGTATTAGTTTAAATTCAAGAATGGAGAGCTTGCTGCGTTCTGTAGATTTAAAGGATCGCTTTATTACAGAAAATATTGATATAGAAAAACTTCATTTAAATTATGACTTTAATAAGGTGAATTTATTAATAGAGGAAGAGAAAAACTATTCTAAGCAATTCTTGGATTCTGTCTTGAAAACTAACTAAAAAGATCGTTTGTATGACTCTTTTATCAACTCTGTATTCCTTGTTATGGACGAGTGGAATACGTTAGGAAAACTTTGAAAAGTATTTTTATAGATAATGCTGATGTTCCATTAGAAAAGTATGAAGTTATTATATCAGATAATGATTCTAATCAGGCAATTAAAGTGTTGACAGAAGAATTTAAGTATCCTAATCTGAGATATTTTTATACCAATTGCGAAGGATTCATGAATTCTTACTATGTGTTGACTTATGCACAAGGAGAATTTTTTAAACTGCATAACAGCCAAACTTTATTTAGAAAAGGGAGTTTAAGTAAAATTATTTCCGAGATAAAGAATAATATAGAAAATAAGACTTTAATTTTTTATACAAATGGATTATTGGGAAGTCGTAAAAGTCAAACCTATTCTAATTTTAATGATTTTATGTACAACCTCTCATATTGGTCTTCATGGAGTAATGGGTTTTAATATATGGAAATCAGAATTTGATAAAATAGACAAAAATCTGAAGTTAAATAAATTGTTTCCTCACACTTCCTTGTTTCTTACTCAGCATCAGGCAAAATTATTTTGTATAAATGATAACCTATTATTTGATGTACAAAGAATACCTAAACGAGGGGGGACATAATAAATTTGAGGCATTTACAATTGAGTATCCTTCGTTGCTGGATGAATGTTGTAAGAAAGGGCATATTTCAACGAAATGTAAAAAACACATATTATTTGGAATTATGGTACAGTTTCTTCCGTCTTTACTTTTTAATAAATATATTATTCGAATAGAAACATTTGATGATACGGGCTTTAGAAACAACTTGAAGAAATATTATCCTTCTTATGCTTATTG
>ENA-OQOA01000968-OQOA01000968.1-human-gut-metagenome-genome-assembly--contig:-NODE-968-length-9873-cov-2.801354_pt1 | contig 9873 bp, 8 predicted proteins | sample MGYA00242633_ERZ504888 | MGnify/ENA primary metagenome ERZ504888 (study PRJEB26092, sample SAMD00036372) | human gut metagenome | host: Homo sapiens | study: EMG produced TPA metagenomics assembly of the... | reverse complement strand
GTGAAGTTCTTGATTCCCGAAAACAACAGAGGAAGCTCGATTAATGGAGGAAGCCATTCATGCAGCCAAACAAGCCGAAGTGGTAGTGATGGATTAGGCGGCAACGAACTGACAGTCAGAGAAGATCGTTCACGGACCAGCCTTAATCTTCCCCGGAAAGGCAGGAAGAACTTTTAAAAGCTGTCTGTGCAACCGGAAAACCGGTCGTTTTAGTGCTGCTCGACGGACGCGCTTCTTCCATAAACTATGCAGCAGCCCATGTACCTGCCATTCTGCACGCCTGGTTCCCTGGGGAATTCTGCGGCCAAGCCGTGGCAGAAGCTTTGTTCGGAGATTATAATCCGGGAGGAAGGCTTGCCGTGACTTTCCCAAAATCTGTAGGACAGATTCCCTTTGCTTTTCCTTTCAAACCGGGATCGGATGAAAGTTCTTCCACATCTGTTTATGGAGTACTCTATCCTTTCGGCCATGGTTTAAGCTATACGACTTTCAGTTATGGTGATTTGAAGATCTCGCCATTACGTCAAGGAGTACAAGGAGATATAAATATAAGTTGTAAAATCAAGAATACAGGAAAATAAAAGGAGATGAAGTGGTACAACTTTATTTGCGGGATGAAGTCAGCAGCGTCACTACCTATACCAAAGTCCTACGTGGTTTTGAGCGTATCAGTCTGGAAGCCGGAGAAGAGCAAATGGTCCATTTCAGATTGCGTCCACAAGATTTAGGATTATGGGACAAGAATATGAATTTCCGTGTGGAACCGGGTAAGTTTAAAGTAATGATCGGCTCCTCTTCTACAGATATCAGACTGCACGGACGATTTGAAATTGCACCGTAATACAATTACAATTCATCGGCCTAATCCCTCCTGTTAGTATCACAAATAAAAATGATAAGAGCATTCAAACTGCAATACATACAGCCCTTCATTAAAACACCGGTAAAGAATCTGTTTACATCTATTTTATGTGTACACAGATTCTTTATCGGTGTCCAGGTATGACAAGCTCCGTTGATTTCGTTAGAAACCACAAGATGATTCATTCCGATTTTCAATCTTTATCTGAAGACACAGAGGAAGGAGGAAATTCTTCTATACCCCATTTTTTATTGGGTGTTGTTCCTAATTGTAACTCCAAAGTACCTCCTTTAATAAAATCCTCATGATAAAACCAACATTTATTCCACTTTTTTCCATTAAAGGAAGCACGCTGAATGTACATATTATCAGCCGAGTTTCCTACCGTTATAATTTGAAATGTCTTGCCGGGATAATAACGGTTGTCCAAATGAATAGTAACCTTATCAAAAAGTGGAGACGTGATCTCATAAAAAGGCTTTTCCGCACAGCCGCCATCTACTTCAAACAATCCGATAGCCATCAGGACACCTAACGCTCCCATCTGCCCCTGGTCCTCATCATCCCGATAACCTCCATAAGGGGTCACATCACTATAAGCGGCCTTGACCTTACGTACCCATTTCTGAGTAAGCCAAGGTGCGCCTGCATAGTTAAACAAATGGGCCATTCCAGTCCCCGGTTGATTGCCATAGTCTGTCCAATTTTCTTCCTTTGTTTTATTAGAACGGAAAAATCCATACGGTTCACTTTTTCAAAATTCGCATTCAATCTTTCAATATATTTGTCAGCACCTCCATAAAGTTCTATCAGTCCTGTCATATCGTGCGGAACATAGTGTGAATAAATAGCAGAATTACTCTCGCAGAATCCTCCTTTTTCCGTCAACTCCAACGGGTCAAAACAAGGCAACCAGTCGCCATCTATTCCACGAGGCTGCATATAGCCACTCTCCGGATTCCAAAGGTGACGATAATTCTTTGATCGTTTCATAAAAAACTCATAATCCTGTAATTTTCCCATTGTTTTCGCCATCTGAGCCAAACACCAATCCTGATAGGCATATTCCAATGTCATGGAAGCTCCGGTAATATGCATCCCTTCAACGTCTTTCCGTCCGTCAGGCACATACCCCCGTTCTTCATAATATTTCATACCGCCGGAATGGGCGGTCTTGCTATGCTCATAACCGGCGTGGTCGCGAATCCCTCCCACAAAAGCATTCTTTCGCAAACCTTCATAGGCCAGTTCCGCATCATAATTACAGATTCCTTTATTATAGGCTGAAGCGAAAAAAGAGACAGCCGGATCGCCAATCATCACATACGTATAATTTCCTCCTGATGGTCCACGGGGAATCAGACCTCCGTTTTGATACATATCTGTCATTGTATTACAGAAATTATCCATAACTTCAGGATATGCCATAGACCAGAGTATGTTTAGTGACCAATGACTCCCCCACCATGCATCAAAGTTATGATGATTATACAAAGGTTTTCCATCTTCTCCTAAAGGAATTTGCCGTATGCGCGGAAAGTCGGAAGTCATATCCATATAATGTCCATCGGCATCACTGACTACATGGCGTCCCAATAAGGCATGCCACAAATCCGTATAGAGTTTTATTTGCTGTTCTCTGCTACCGCCTTCCACTTCTATCCTTCCAAGCCAATCATTCCATTCAGAAAAAGAGGCCTGTTTCACTTGCTCAAAATCCCAACCCGGAAGTTCTGCCAGCATATTCTTACGTGCCTGTTCTACACTGACATACGAAATCGCGACTTTCAGCATTACTTTTTCGTCGTTTCTTGTTTTAAACCGAACTGCCATACCGGCATTCTTACCCGATATTCTTTCCGGATTACTGTCAGGTTCCAGCCGCCCCTCACGCCAAGACACTATTTCATCCATCGGTTTGCTCAATTGTGCGTAAAAAATAGACAGGTGTATCCTTAGGACGGCGTCCCGTACGTTCCATAATTTCCCATCCGGCAATTTCCTTGTCACTTACTTTCCATACTTCCGAATAGGCCGTAGGCCCATGTGCCAGAAAAGCTCCCGTATCGAATAGAATATAACTGGAATCACTTTTCGGAAAAGTATAACAATGAAAACCTACACGCATAGTAGAGGTCAGTTCCGCCGTTATATCATAGTCTGTCAGCCTCACTTTATGATACCCCGGCTTAGCTATTTCTCCGTCATGAGTAAAGGCCGACTGATAGGCGTTCATTCCTAAATGTCCTTTAAATTCTCCAACAGTGGGCATCACTGCCACTCCGGACATCTGCCAATTATGAACATGGCTGAAACAACGTATTTGTTTTGAGCCATATAGATATCCCGATCCCCAAGAGTGCTCGGTATCCGTATCAGGACTGAGACTGACCATACCAAACGGACGACACGCTGAACTAAAGAAAAACCACCGGGAACGATGACTGTCAACAAAAGGATTCACCAAATCAATATAATTCTTGTCCTCATCCACTTTATCACAGATATCCATTCCGAATGTCCGACAAGTCAAGATCAAACCTATAAATATAAAAAAAATTCGTTGTAACCTATTATTTTCCGGAATCATAATTTTTGTTTCTTGTAGTTTCCTAATTTCTATTACGCCTTTTCTGGTATCAGGCGCACAGCGGAACCGCCTGACGCTTTCAATTCAAAATTCAATTTTGTCATTGAATTTACTCTATATCGAGAACATTTTACTTTGGTACGTGTCTTTATTGACCTCTCCCCATCTGTATAAATCTCTGCAACATAATTTTTCCCCTCAGGAAGAAAATCCAAACTTACCGGCAATGCACGCGCCTCATTATTCGTTATCGAACCAATAAACCACTCTTCCCCTTTACGACGGGCTATAGTGATAAATTGCCCGATTTCACCTTGTAATACTTTAGTGTCGTCCCACGTAGTATAAATATCATCAAAGAATTTCAATTCAGGTTCATCTTGAGAATCCGATGGTTTATCATACCAATACATATATTGCAGCGGACTATAATAAACAGCCGCCAACGCCAACTGATGCGCAGGAGTGGTCTGAATGGACTTTGAACGGGGAACTCCATAATTATCCTTATCCGTATTCAAACGGCCGAAATCCTGACGATAATAACAAATGGTATAATCTGCCGCTCCTGCCACAAACCGGGTAAAAGGAAGAGTGACATTATGGGTTGCATCCGGAAATTCCTCATTACCACGAATACCTTCCTGAGTCATCAGATTAGGATATGTACGGCTGAATCCCGTAGGACGGTATTCATCATGTATATCAACCATCAAACCATAGTCAGCACATTTCTTTACCGCTTCATGCATCCATTTGGCCCACACTTGTGAACCGACCTGTACAAAACCGAATTTAATACCCGCTATCCCCCAAGATTTATACAAGGGAAGAATTTCATCCAATTGTTGTTGCAATGCACGTTGATTGACATACAGAATAACTCCTATTCCCCGGTTTTTGGCATAAGCTACCACCTCTTTCAGATTCAAAGCATTCACATTCAGATTTCTACGAGGATCCAATGTCACCGTAGTGGCATCGGATGCCTTGTCATATTCAAATCCGTACCATCCGGCATCAAAATGAATATATTGCAAATTGCGTTTCACGGCAAAATCTACTAATGCTTTTCCTCCTTCTGTTGTCAAGGTCACCTCACGCATCACTTTTCCGGGCTTTATCCACGAAGTATCCTTTATCCTGCAAGAAGGATTCAGATTTAAAATCAAATCGTTGTGTTCCAATATCTGCCCCGGTTTATCGGCACACATAATCACTCTCCAAGGAGTATGGTAAGGCGCAATATCTTCTACAGGACCGTACATGGCAGATTGAATAGTGTTCTTTTTTTCAACAGATAATTTAAATTTAGTACGCACATAGTCCACCACTTGTGCTTCGCCCAAACATACATAAGGGCCTCCAGGCAATATCAGAAGCAATGGGCGATCTGATTCACCGGACCATCCTTCCAACGGTAAACATTCATAGGGAGTTTGGGCCCTAGCAGTGAAATAGGCCTTCGTTCCTTCCGGTAAAGTATATTCTGTGAGTTCATCGGTGATCTTCAAATATTGTCCACCGGGAAACCGATAACGGAATGCGATACCTTCATTGTATGCACGCACATCCAAAACCAATTTTTCACGGGAGTGCTGACGATTAATGACTACCGACCAAGCTTTATACCGATCTTTAATGGTGCTACGTTCTCCATACACAGGATGCCACACCGTATCCTGTTCAGCAGTTGTTATATCACCCAATGCCAATTGGTCACGCCAAACCACATTGGCATTAATACCTAATAAAGATGGCTTTATGGCTTCTTTATGATTCCAATTCACAGAATAATGCAGATTTCCCCCCTCATCACTTAAAGTAACTTGATACTTACCGTCCGGCGAGGACATCTTTATTTCTTTTGCCTGAAGATGGATAAGAAATGCCATCCATAATCCTAGTATACATAATATCTTCATCATTTTATTCTTTTATAAATCGTACATGTTTTACATATTGGTTCTTTTTTCACTTTTACTATTTTCTCCATCAATTACATTACCAAAATAACTCACTTTTATCAAATGTTATGTTGGAAACATCATGTTCTTCATCAATTCCTTGAAGCAAAACAAATCCTCTTTCATTACAATAAGCTGTTTCTCCACCATACGTACTGATATTTTTAAAAGTAACATTATGAATAAATGGGCCATTGGATGGTACAACCACAAATTCTCCATAACCCCGACTACCTATACCACGTCTTCCCGAACCCACTTTTACATTATTGGGAGTAGGCTGCTTTAGAGGACGAGTTCCCACCAAATTCAATGTCGGAGTTAATTTAATCAAATTATAAGGAATCTCACCATTAATTTTTATATTTTCAAAAGTCAGATTCTCCATAACCATTTCTCCAGTTGGATGTAACCAAAATATTTGCACTTGATTACGATTGGGAAAATGGATCACATCGATATTCCGCGCTGTAAAATTTCGAATCGCAGGGCAACTGCTTTCTGTAGCAATTCTAAACACATTAGCAAAATCCACCCAAAATACACAATCTTCCACTAACATATTTTCTACAGATTTTGAAAGTTTTTCTCCTCCTCGGCGAGTGATTCCTTTAGGAGAAATTGCATCATCATCTGTACGGAAAAAGCAATTACGTACTGTTATATTACTCGAATTGCATGGATCCACACCATCATCATTACCAACCCTTGAGCCAGCCAAGCGAACATGCTCAATCAATACCCGGTCACAATTCTGAGGAACAATAGTCCACCAAAAAGCACCTTTTAATATCACATCTTTCATTACGAAATTATTACAATTTTTCGCATTAATCATATAATCGGTAGGTCCAGCATTATGTTCCCAATCAGAGCAGTCCAAAATACTTCGACCGCAAATAGTAATATTATCTCCAGTAGCTTCCACGCCCGCATTCACGATTGCTCCTCCAGCCAAATAAAGAGTCTGATTACTACTCAATTTTATCAACCCATTCTCCGGGTTATGTTCGCCCGGACCAAAATAAATGACATTCGGATTATCTTTAGAAGGAATATCTTTTTCTATCTCATTAGTAAATAGCAGTAAAGGACTGTTGCAACCATTTGGTTCAAAAGAAATGTCACAGGGTTTATCTAATTGAAAAATAGCCTCATCTTGATGAATAGAAGGACAAATGCCACATTTATTCGGCAAGACTATCAACTTTTCTAAAGAGAATTTACTTTTTATTTTTACAGTAGCACTTCCAGAAAAATCAAAATACGCAATTGAATATTTCTTATCATGATGTTGAGTTAAAGCCGTATATACGGGTATCGGTTTTCCATCTACTTCTATCACATAATCGACTGACAAAGTTTCAGATACAGGTGCAGGATATACCACCACCTTCGCATTTACACATACCATGGACAATAAAATCCATAAAGGAATAAATATTATTTTTCTCATTAATGTCTTCATAATATCTCTATACTTTCAAAATCTACAAAAAGATGTCTTTTTACACATTACAGAATAATAGATTACTCCATATATGTACTCAAAAATACATACTCACCCTCTTCATTATACAAATAATGTCCCAACACTATCAGTTTATTGTCGGGACATTATCTTTTTATATTATCAACACATTACTCCCAACCTGGATTATTACCTAATTCCTGACCGTTAGACAAAGAATTTAACCAAGCAAGGGGAATTGGACGAAGACTAAATTTAGCATTAGTACTTGCACTCAACTCTGTTTTAACTGCACCATTAATATTTGAAACATCCCAATTATATTCCAATACACGCTCAGCCAATTTACCTGTTCTTGTCAAATCATTCCAACGAGAAACCTCTCCAAATAATTCAAGAGCTCGCTCATCCAACACGTCATCTATGGTTATCGTACCCGAATAAAGAGGCAATCCACCTTCAGGAGCGTTAGTCGATGCACGTTGGCGAATAAAATTGATATACATCAATGCTTTTGCATTATCATTGGCTTTTACTGCAGCCTCCGCTGCAATCAAATAAGTTTCAGCTAAACGGAACATATAGATATCTCGCGAACCATGCCCAACAGAACCACCTGTACCTCCATGCTGCATATTGGCATCTTTGAATTTCCATACGGGCAACCATGTACGAGAACCAGCATTACCACCTTGATTTCCTTTTATATAATAATCATCATTTGAAACATTTTTTATAAGATTTCTCAGCTAATGTTCCAGATGGATAATTAAAATAATATTGCCCCCTTTGTTTTTGCAGCATCTTTCTCAGCCTGTGTATAAGTATGATTATTAAAGCTGCCATCCAATGGAACAGGAAAATAAATAACAGGCTCCCCCTTTGGAACCACTGAGCCATTAATACTTAGGAAATAATTATTTCCACATGTTCGTCCATCAATAGAAGTAGTAGCATCACCATTATAAGGTGACATAAATGTTACCCGCGCACGTTGATCTTTTTTCCAATTAAAAAGTAGATAGGTATATTTGGTAGGCATAATTGTATAAGCTGCAGCATCCGCGCCATACATATTGTCAGGAGCTAAATCCACCCAACCTTCCCGATAGACAGGCATATAAAACTCTGACCAAAGATTCCCCCAATATTTATCTTTATTAGCAAAATTCACACAGAAAATAATTTCATCATTCTCTTCATTCGTCTGCCGATGAACAAGAGCATAATCAGAAAGTAATGTATGCCCCGAATTTTGAATTATATCTTCAGCGTCAGCCAAAGCATTAGTAAAATCAGATGCCACACTATAAGATTGATAACCACGTGTAAGATAAACCAATGAACGAAGATGTTTAGCAGCAGCCTTAGAAACACGTCCATATTCACTCGCCGACTGCCTCATAGGCAGAGCTGAATTCATAACATCCCCTAAATCCGTCAAGATCTGCTCATAAAATTTATCAGCACTATCAAGCTGCGACACAGTTGACACCTCAGTTGGTTCATGCAAAATGAGTGGAGCCTGTCCCCAATTTCTGACAATATCAAATAAATAGAGTGCACGCAAGAATTTAGCTTCAGCAACACGCTTAGCTAAAATGGACTCATCCATACCATCACGTGGATCTTGAGTTTTAGTTATTACATTAGAAGCACGATCAATAGCAGCATTAACATTCTTCAAAGCTGCATATAAATTTGTCCATTGAGTATAAACAAAACCATTATCACTTTGATATAAAATATATTTATTTAAAGTTGCAAGACTAGGTGCGTCTATATCGTTCTGCGTCACAATATCCGTGCCCAATTGAGATATCACATTATAATTAGTAGTGTTATACACAGACTTCAATGTGTTATAACAACCGTTTATCAAGCTTTCATACCCTACAGCCGTAGCAAAATATTCTTCAGCAGATTGTCCGGCGATATTCTCCTCATCCAAGAACGACGAACATCCGGGAATAACGAATATTACCGTCAGGAATAATGTTTTTGCAAATATATTTTTGTTTTCATAGTCTCTTTCTATTTTAAAGTTCTTCAATTAAAATCCCACATTTACACCGAAAATAGCGTTGCATGTCATAAAGTCTGTATTGCCGATAGCAACATTCATTTGTTCGGGGTTGAATGCATATTTATCACGAGTCCAGATAAAAGGGTTTTGAACAGTTCCATAAATCCTCAAGTTCCCTAAATTCATCTTTTTAATACATTTACCATTAAAAGTATACCCCAAAGAAAGATAATTGATTTTCAAATAATCAGTAGACCCGAGACGATGTGACGCACAAGCTTTTGACTCATCCCTATTCCATGTATCACTACGGCCTTTGTCGCGGTCATAAGGATCGCTACTACTAGGCTGATGAAAGTCATTAGTGGGATTTTCCGGCGTCCAATACTCCCGGCGCAGATTATTAAAATTCTGTGTATTATATTCCAAAGCAAAGAAACCAAGTATTGGTTATATACTTTTGCACCAGTTTGGAATGATAATTGGAATGACAAATCAAAATCTTTATATGTAAAGGTATTTGTCATACCACCAGTGAAGTCTGGTGTATGTTTACCATTAATAACGCGGTCGGCATCAGTTATTTCTCCGTCTTTATTCAAGTCCAACGGTTTATAATGTCCGGGACGCGCACCATATTTAGCAGCCTCCGCTTCTTCATCCAGTTGATAGACCCCTTGAGTCATCATACTGAAATTAATATCAATGGGCTGACCAATAATCCACAAATTATTATAATCACCTACCATACCCTGCAAAGATAATCCACGAGGAGAAAGGTCCTCTTTGTAAGCCAAATCTACAATTTTATTTTATTATAGGCAAAATTAAATTGAGTATGCCAAGTAAAGTCTTTGGTACGTATATTTTCAGAATTGATCAAAAATTCTATACCGGTATTCCGTACAGAACCAACATTAGCTGTTACTGAAGTATAACCAGTGGTAACCGGAATCG
>ENA-OQOA01000966-OQOA01000966.1-human-gut-metagenome-genome-assembly--contig:-NODE-966-length-9900-cov-2.749821_pt1 | contig 9900 bp, 8 predicted proteins | sample MGYA00242633_ERZ504888 | MGnify/ENA primary metagenome ERZ504888 (study PRJEB26092, sample SAMD00036372) | human gut metagenome | host: Homo sapiens | study: EMG produced TPA metagenomics assembly of the... | reverse complement strand
ACTTAGAAGTGAGGTTGCACTTGTTGGAAATATGGCACGAACTATTCAGGATAAAAAAGAAAAGTCTAAGTTTATGACTGAATACAATGATATATTAAAAGAAATAGCAGAGATTCCACATATATTTAATTCAGTAGATATTCTTGATACTGCAATAAGTGAACTGAATGTATCAAATCTTCACAGGCATAACGATGATAAGCGTATGATAATATGCATAAGCCGTACAGAGGGAAGTGCTGGTACAGATATAGGTTTTGCACTTGCTGACAAGCTTCATCTTAATTATTATGATGCAGAGATTTTCAAAGATATTGTGTTAAGAAAGGATGCTGAAAAGGACGCAAGATTCAAAAGCAGGAAGATAGATTTAAGCCATGATATGATACAGCCAGAAAAGGCAAGAAGATTCAGCCGTAACCATGGACTTCCAGCCAATGATGCTGCATTCTTTAATGAATCAGAAATTCTTCGTGAACTTGCTGAAAAAGAAGATTTTATAGTTATAGGACGTTGCGCTGATGTTATTCTTAAGAATAACAATATACCACATATAAGTGTTTTTATAACAGCACCGGTAGAACAGAGAGCAAAACGTATTATGGAGCTTGAAAAAATACCATATTCCAAAGCTTTAAAAAGACTTGTAAAGTTCGATAAGAAAAGGGAAAAATATTATAAATTCTATACTAATAACGTATGGGGACAGGCATATAATTATGACTTATGTATCAACAGTGCAAGCTATGGTATTGATGAAGCTGTTAATCTTATATTACGTGTAATCAATAGAGATAAACATGAGTAATACAATATGCTGAATTAAAATCGGCGCGTAAAACCAGCACTAAACCAGCACGCAGACTTTTTATGGAAAGTCTGCGTGTTTTCTGTTATAATAAAATGAATAAAGGTCTAAACTGGCTTATATGTTACTAACATCAATATATAAGTAGATATTGTAAAGCAGCAGGAATGGTGAAATGTATGAATGCATGTAAGAATTACCAAAAGATGATAAAAGATTATGATGAAGGAAGATTGTCATTAAAACAGGAAGAAAAATTCATAAATCATATTATTCATTGTAATGATTGTAAAGAAGAATTGGAGATATATTATATAGTATCATATGGACTTGATGAGAATTATGATGAGAATAAAATACCAGATGATATAAAGAACTGTATTGATTCATATGATTTTAAAACTTTGGTAGAGCTTAAGCTTAAGAAAAGCATAGAACAATGCAAAATGACCCGCCAGTGGAATCACGATATGAAATTGATGCATGCATTTATCAACATCATAATGGTTTTAATGTTTATTGAATGTATAATTATCAGATTTTATTAAATGTATACAATATATAACTTGTTTATTAAATGAGCAGTGTGAATATCACAAATATCAGAATGGAGGATTAATATGAGTAAGCTTTTACTTATAGATGGACATAGTATATTAAACAGGGCATTTTACGGAATACCTGATCTTACAAACAATGAAGGCATACATACAAACGCTATGTATGGCTTTTTAAATATAATGTTCAGATTTATAGATGAAGAAAAACCAGATTATGTCACAGTTGCCTTTGATTTAAGTGCACCTACTTTCAGGCATAACACATATGCGGAATATAAGGGAACAAGAAAGCCTATGCTTCCGGAATTAAAACAGCAGGTTCCACTTATGAAAGATCTGCTTAAGGCAATGAATATTAAAATTGTTGAGAAAGAAGGCTTTGAAGCAGATGATCTTCTTGGAACCATAGCAAAAAATTCACAAAAGGACGGCATTGATGTTTCAATCGTATCAGGAGACAGGGATCTTTTGCAGCTTGCTGATGATAAGATAAAAATACGTATTCCAAAGACAAAGAAAGGTTCAACAGAGGTTGAAGATTATTATCCTGAGGATGTTAAAAAGCTTTATGGAGTTACACCACTAGAATTCATAGAGATGAAAGCACTTATGGGAGATTCGTCAGATAATATACCAGGTGCACCAGGCATAGGACCAAAGACTGCATCTGCTCTTATCGTGCAGTATCATGATATAAACAATATATTTGAACATATGGATGAGCTTAAGCCTCCCAAAGCTAAAAAATCAATATCAGAGAATGTTGATCAGATTAAGCTTAGCAGGTTCTTATCAGAAATAAAAACAGATGTGAATATTGACTATAATGTGATGGATGCATCTATTAATAATATGTTTAATGATGAGTCATATAAGCTTTTTAAAAGATATGATTTTAAAAATATGCTTAAAAGATGTGATGGCAATATACAGTCAGAACCTGACTGCTACGAACATTTTACAAGTGTTACAGACTTATCACAGGTTGAAGATATATTTAATAAGGCAAAAAAATGTGTTGCTGAATGCAGAAAAGTCGGTGTAAGTATAATGGCTGAGCATGAATTATATGCTGTATCGCTTACATTTGGAGAAAAAGATATATATTATATTCCTGTATATGGTTTTGTTCTTACTGATTATCTTATAGAAAAGCTTGCAGATCTGATAAATGTTTCAGACAACAGATATATAGTTATTGATAATCTTAAGGATTATCTTCATATATTTGATAAATATGATATTGATGAACATTCATTTATGGATATATCAGTAGCGGCATATCTGATACATCCTAATAATGACAGATACGATTATGAAGCTCTTTCGAAGGAATATATGTCTATGCTTGTTATGTCAAGGCAGGAGCTGCTTGGAAAGCAGACTGTTAAGGAAGCGTATGACAAGGATGATGATAATCTTTTAAAGCTGGCATGTCTTACATCATATGTTAACTACAAATGCAGTGATGTAATAACAGATATTCTTAAGAAGGAAGATATGTATGAGCTTTACGAAACAATAGAAATGCCTCTTGTATTTGTTCTTTATGATATGCAGAAGTTTGGCATCAAAGTTGATAAGCAGGCATTATCTGATTATTCAAAAGTACTTGTTGAAAAAATAAATGTGCTTGAAAAAGAGATATATGAAGCAGCAGGTGAGGAGTTTAATATCAATTCACCTAAGCAGCTTGGTGTCATACTTTTTGAAAAGCTTGGGATGCCTAACGCAAAAAAGCTAAAAGTGGATATTCTACAGCAGCAGATATACTTGACAAGCTTGCACCTGATTATCCTATTGTTAAAAAGATACTTGAATATCGTCAGCTTACCAAGCTGAATTCAACATATGCAGTAGGTCTGGTTTCTTATATAAGCGGCGATGGAAGAATACATGGAACGTTTAACCAGACTATAACAGCTACAGGAAGAATAAGCAGTACAGAACCTAATCTTCAGAATATTCCTATAAGAATGGAGATGGGAAAAGCTATAAGAAAGGTATTTATACCTAAGGATGGCTATGTGTTTATTGATGCGGATTATTCCCAGATAGAGTTAAGGATTCTTGCGCATATGTCAGGGGATGAAAAGCTTATAGAAGCTTATAATTCATCTGCTGATATTCATAGGGCAACAGCAGCAGAAGTGTTCAATACACCTATAGATGAAGTTACACCTTTACAGAGAAGCAATGCAAAGGCTGTTAATTTTGGCATAATATATGGTATGAGTTCTTTTGGACTCAGCCAGGATTTAAGTATTACTCCAAAGGAAGCCAAGGCATATATAGAAAAGTATTTGCATCATATCCAGATATAAAAGCATTTATAGATGGTCTTGTTGAATCGGCAAAGAAAAAGGTTATTCAGTAACTATGTTTAATAGAAGAAGGGAAATACCAGAATTATCATCAAGCAACTTTATGCAGCGATCATTTGGTGAGAGGGTCGCTATGAATGCACCTATACAGGGTACAGCAGCAGATATTATAAAGCTTGCTATGATAAGAGTAAGCAGGGCACTTAAAGAGCAGAATCTTAAGTCAAGGCTTATACTTCAGGTTCATGATGAACTTCTTGTTGAAACAGCAGTTGATGAAATGGATATAGTTAAGGACATTCTTACAAAGGGGATGAAAGAGGCTGCAAGTCTTAGAGTGCCTCTTGAGATAGATATAAAACAGGGAAATAACTGGCTTGAGGCACATTAAGTGTTAAGTCATGGTTGGATATTAAGATGTAATCACGATTTTAAGATTAAAAGATGATAGTAAGGAAGAAATATAATGAAAGTTATAGGAATAACTGGCGGAATAGGTGCTGGAAAATCAGAAGTGCTTAAGTTTCTGGCAGATAATTACAAATGTGAAATTATAATGGCAGATGATGTTGCTAAAGGACTGTATTATAAAGGCGGTAAGGCGTATCATATGATAACTATGCTTTTTGGTGATGATATTCTTTCTTCGGATGCCAACATTGATAAGAAAAAGCTTGCAGATATTATATTTGCTAATCCTAATAAAAGAGCTGCTCTTGACAGTATAGTGCATCCTCTTGTCAAGCAGGAAATAATAACAAAGATTACTAATAACCGCATAGAAGGGAAGCTTGATTATACATTTGTCGAGGCTGCACTGCTTCTTGATGATCATTATGATATATTCTGCGATGAAGTATGGTATATAGATGCAGGAGAGGATATAAGAAGAAAGAGACTTAAAGATAACAGAGGATATTCCGACGAAAAGATAAATAACATATTTGCAAGCCAGAAAAAAAGGACGATATCATTGATAAATGTGATTATTGTATCGATAACAGCGGCGATATTAAAGACACATTCTGCAGGATAAATGATATATTGAACAAATAATCAGCTGAGTTGTTATAATATTATTAATGTGATATATTAAAGTGCAGGATTTAAAAGTAATATTTGGCAGCATCAACTATAATATGTAAACTGTGTTGATGACAAACCTGATAAACGTATAAATGATAAGAGGAACAGATATGGAAAAGGATAAGAATACTAACAATTATGTATTTGGACTTGATATAGGTACAAGGAGTATAGTGGGTGTAGTTGGTTATCTGGAATATGGCAGATTTAAGATAGCAGCAATGGCAGAAAAGCTTCATACAACACGTTCAATGCTCGATGGACAGATTCATGATATATATAAGGTTGGCGATACAATAAGACAGGTAAAGCTTTCGCTTGAAAGCCAGCTGGATATTGACCTTAAAGATGTATGTATAGCCGCTGCCGGACGAGTGCTTAGGACTGTAAACTCAACAGCTGAGTATGAATTCGAGGAAGAAACAAGGGTGACGCAGGAAGACATATATTCCCTTAACCTCCTTGCTGTTGAACATGCTCATAATAAAATAAATGATGGTTCAAGTAAGGAAAAGTTTTATTGCGTGGGTAACACTCCTATAAGGTATCAGCTGAATGATTATGATATAGGTAATCTAGAGGGTCATAAGGCAAGAAAAATATATGTTGAGCTTATAGCCACATTTCTTCCAGAGGAAGTTGTAGATGGGCTTTATGAAGCAGTTGAATATGCAGGACTTAATGTGGCATCTCTTACATTAGAGCCTATCGCTTCCATGAATATTGCAATACCAGAACAGTACAGACTTCTTAATATATGCTTAGTCGATGTAGGAGCAGGGACATCGGATATATGTATAACTAAGGATGGAAGTATAGTTGCATATGGAATGATACCTCTTGCAGGAGATGAAATAACAGAAAAAATCGCAAAGAATTATCTTGTGGACTTTAACACAGCAGAAACTATAAAGATAGCTGCAAGCAATCCTGAAAATGATATGGTTACATTTAATGATATTATGGGACTTGAACAGAAGGTACCGTCAAGTGAAATTCAGGCTATAGCAGATGAGTCCATAGCGAATATGGCTAAAGCGACAGCAGACAGGATTATTGAGCTTAATGGCGGCAAGTCTGTAAATGCTGTTTTTGTTGTAGGTGGTGGAGGAAAGATGCCAAGCTATGTAGGGCATCTTGCAAAAGACCTTTCAATAGCACCCGAAAGAGTTGCAATACGAGGCAAGGAAGTTCTTACAACAGTTGACTTTAATATAGAGGGCTTTGAAAAAGATTCTTTATATGTAACGCCTATAGGTATATGTACAAACTACTATACTCAGAAGAATAAGTTTATATTCGTTAATGTTAATAATGAAAGAATAAAGCTTTATGATAATAACAAGCTCACTGTGTTTGATGCCATAATGCAGATAGGATATCCAAACGAGAAACTGTTCCCAAGACGTGGTAAAGAGATAGAATATATGCTTAATGGAAAAACAAGGCTTGTAAGAGGACTTCCAGGAGAGGGAGCGGTTATAACACTTAATAAGGAGCAGGCAAGCCTTAATACGCCTATAGAGCAGAATGATGTTATTTACGTTGAAGAGTCTACTATTGGCGAAGCGGCATCCATGACTCTTGGACAGATTGAGGAATTCGGATCAGATATAACATTTGATGTAAATGGCAAAAATATAGTGTGTCCTAGATTTGCATATGTTAATGGTGAATTAAAGTCAGAATTCTATGATATAAGAAATGGGGATGCTGTTCGTATAGAGAATTTTTATACTGTTGGGCAGCTTTTTACATTCCTAGATCTTGATTATTCAAAGTATGATATTATGGTTAACAATATGCCGGCAGATAAAATGACAAAGGTGTATGAAAACTTTACTGTTGATTTTAACGAAAAAAGTGAACAAAAAGACTATAATGATGCACAATATGAAGACATAGATAATGAAGATGTGAATAGCGAAGATGTGAAGAATAATATAAAACATAGTGAAGAACATACTTCTGGCAGTGATAGTGATACAGACGGGAATATTAATGCAGATAATAATGAAAGTAATAACCAACGTAATAATGAAAGTGACAAAGAAAGCGACAATGAAAGCAGCATCATAAGAGATATTACTATTATAGTTAATAACGCCCCTGTAACACTTTCTGGAAAGAGTCATTATATACTTGTAGACCTGTTCCAGTTTTATGATTTTGATTTGTCAAAACCAAAGGGTAATATAGTTATCCTTCTTAATGGTGAAACATGTGAGTATACAGCATCTATTAATGATGGTGATGTTGTTAAAATATATTGGGAATAAGAATGGTGGAAACGATATGAGAATGATGCCGATTGCAAGCGGTAGTAGCGGTAACTGTATATATGTGGGTTCTGACGACACACATATACTTATAGATGCCGGAATAAGCAGAAAAAAAATGAAGAAGGTCTTAACAGTATAGATTTATCACTTAAGGACATAGATGCTGTATTTGTTACGCATGAACATATAGATCATATAAAGGGCCTTGGAGTCATGTCAAGAAAGGATGGTATACCTATATACTCAACTCCAGGAACTATAAACGGCATAGCAGCAACAACAAGCCTTGGAGATATTGACAACAGCTATTATAACACGATAAAGGCTGATTCAGACACAAGGATTAAAGATCTTGTAATACATAGCTTTGGAGTATCGCATGATGCTAACGAGCCAGTTGCTTACAATGTGACATGTGATGATAAAAAAGCCTCTGTTATAACTGATCTTGGATACTATGATGACTATACAATCAGCAATCTTACTGGTTCAGATATGATGCTTGTTGAGGCTAATCATGATATTAATATGCTGCAGCTTGGAAGCTATCCATATTATCTGAAACAAAGAATACTTGGCGATAAAGGACATCTTTCTAACGAAACGTCAGCAAGGCTTATTAATAACCTTCTTAATGACCATATTAAAGGGATTTATCTTGGACATTTAAGTAAAGAAAATAATTATGATAAGCTGGCATATGAAACGGTAAAGCTTGAAATAGATATGAGTGAAAATGAATATAAGGCAGGAGATATATATATAGAGGTTGCAAACAGAAGTGAGCCTTCCTCTTTGCTTGAAATATAATGCTTAGATATCTGACGTAAAATAGTGCAGTATAGCTATTGAAAATATAAATGTTATGTTTTAAAATCTAGAGATAAGTATATCTTTTTAATAGATATATTTATATAAATATTCACACTTAATATGCGTATTTAACGCAGGAAAGAGGAAAAATATGAAGAAATGTGTAATTACAGTAGTAGGAAAAGATACAGTGGGTATTATCGCAAAGGTATGTACATATCTTGCTGATACAGGAATTAATATTCTTGATATCTCACAGACTATTGTATCCGGCTATTTTAATATGATGATGATAGTTGATTTATCTAACTCTACAAGTGGTTTTGATGATGTTAATAATGAACTGGATAAGCTTGGAAATGAGATAGGTGTTGTTATTAAGTGCCAGAGAGAAGAAATCTTTGATATGATGCATAGAATTTAATTAACTATTATTAAGTATACGCCATAGGCGATGCGGAAATGAGGAGAAAAATGATTAACATATATGAAGTTACTGAAACCAACAAAATGGTAGAGAAGGAAAAATCTTGATGTAAGAACAATTACGCTTGGTATCAACCTTCTTGACTGTGCAAGCGAGAATCTTGATGAGGTAAATGAGAAGATATATAAAAAAATCACAACTCTTGCTAAAGACCTTGTAAAAACAGGAGAGGAAATATCAAGGGAAATAGGTATTCCAATAGTTAATAAAAGAATTTCTATTACACCTATTTCATTAGTTGGTGCCTCATGCTGTAAAACACCTGACGATTATGTAACTATTGCAAAGACACTTGATAAGGCTGCCCACGAAGTAGGAGTCAATTTCATCGGTGGTTATTCTGCTGTTGTATCAAAGGGTATGACAAAAAGTGATGAACTGCTTATACGTTCGATTCCTAAGGCACTTGCATCTACAGAGCTTATATGCAGCTCAGTAAATGTTGGTTCTACAAAGACAGGTATCAATATGGATGCTGTAAGACTTATGGGTGAAATAGTTAAAGAAACTGCTGCTTTAACAAAAGATGCAGACTCTCTTGGCTGTGCAAAACTTGTTGTATTATGTAATGCTCCAGATGACAATCCATTCATGGCAGGAGCTTTCCACGGAGTTACAGAGGATGATGCCATTATCAATGTAGGTGTCAGCGGTCCTGGTGTTGTTAAATATGCACTTGAAAGCGTAAGAGGAGAAAGCTTTGAAGTACTCTGTGAAACTATCAAAAAGACAGCATTTAAGATAACAAGAGTGGGACAGCTTGTTGCTCAGGAAGCTTCTAGACGACTTGGCATACCATTTGGTATAATTGATCTTTCACTTGCCCCAACACCGGCAATTGGTGATTCTGTTGCAGAAATTCTTGAAGAAATCGGACTTGAGAGAGCCGGTGCTCCGGGAACAACAGCAGCACTTGCACTTCTTAACGATCAGGTTAAGAAAGGCGGCGTAATGGCTTCATCATATGTAGGCGGACTTAGTGGTGCATTTATTCCGGTAAGTGAAGATCAGGGAATGATTGATGCAGTTAATGCAGGATCACTTACTATTGAAAAGCTTGAAGCTATGACCTGTGTATGTTCTGTAGGTCTTGATATGATCGCTATACCAGGAGATACAAAGGCAACAACTATATCTGGTATTATTGCAGATGAAGCAGCTATTGGTATGGTAAATCAGAAGACAACAGCTGTAAGAGTTATACCTGTTGTTGGAAAGGGTATTGGCGAGACTGTAGAATTCGGCGGACTTTTAGGCTATGCTCCTATTATGCCGGTTAATACATTTGACTGCTCAGCATTTGTAAACAGACCAGGAAGAATACCTGCGCCTATACATAGCTTTAAGAATTAATTACACATTTTAGAATTAACATATAACTTACATAGTAAAAATCCCCCCGGAGCAAAAGCCTCAATGGCATTAAGTTAAGGGCGATGAAGAGAAGTTAGTATCGTTTTTTGATATTAACTTCTCTTTTCTTTTTATGTTTCAGTTAGAATTCATAAGTGCAGGCTTTTTAAGTACGACAAATAGACAA
>ENA-OQOA01000965-OQOA01000965.1-human-gut-metagenome-genome-assembly--contig:-NODE-965-length-9909-cov-3.609385_pt1 | contig 9909 bp, 12 predicted proteins | sample MGYA00242633_ERZ504888 | MGnify/ENA primary metagenome ERZ504888 (study PRJEB26092, sample SAMD00036372) | human gut metagenome | host: Homo sapiens | study: EMG produced TPA metagenomics assembly of the... | reverse complement strand
ACTGTAATTTGGTATCGCCTGCATCAAGAACGATGTAGTTTGCGAAATACAGAACCTTTTCCAGAGTTCTCGGAGACAGATCCAGGATCAGTCCCATACGGGACGGAATTCCTTTGAAATACCAGATAAATGATTATGTATATGTAAGTGGACAGGTGACAAGTTACAATGGTGCACTTCAGTTTAAGATAGAAAGAGCACGTGTGGCAGCAGAAAATGAATATTCACAGTCAGATTATATACCAGCTTCAAGGTTTGATATTGAAGATATGTACAGGGAACTTCTTGGCTATGTGAATAGTATAGAAAATGTGTACATAAAACAGCTTCTTACCGCTTTTTTTGTGGATGATGAAGCATTTGTCAAAAGATTTAAGAATACATCAGCTGCAAAGACGGTACATCATGGTTTTTTAGGCGGACTTCTTGAACATAGCCTTAGTGTTACGAGGTTGTGTGATAAGATTAGCACGAATTATGATTTTTTAAACAGAGATCTTCTTATAAGCTGTGCAATGCTCCATGATGTAGGAAAGGTAAAGGAACTTTCTGAATTCCCAAGAAATGATTATACAGATGAGGGGAATTTCTTAGGACATATTGTTATGGGATATGAGATGGTTATGGAAAAGATAAAGAATATACCAGATTTTCCACCAATAATAGCAAATGAGATGGGACATTGTATATTATCACATCATGGTGAACTTGAATATGGCTCACCTAAAAAGCCTGCAATAGCAGAAGCAGTAGCACTTTCAATGGCAGATAATATAGATGCAAAGCTTGAAACATTAAGGGAGTGCTTTGAAGCGAAGGATACCAATGACTGGCTTGGCTTTAACAGATGGCTGGATTCTAATATAAGAAGAACAAGCTTTTAGGACATCTTTTGACCATGACATCATTGTAATGCTATAACGAGCAGATTGAAAATGACAGTAAAACAGGAAAAAAGATAGAAAAATATAAGATAAGTGGAAATGGAGATAAGGATGTCATACAGTAAGAATGATTGTGTGGAGCTGACTATTGAAGATATAGGTGTATCTGGTGAAGGAATTGGAAAAGTAGACGGTTATACTTTGTTTGTGAAGGATACAGTAATCGGTGATGTTGTACGTGTTAAAATAATGAAAGCTAAAAAGAATTATGGCTATGCAAGACTGATGGATATAATTAAACCATCTAAGGACAGAGTGGAACCAGCATGTCCGATTGCCAGACAGTGTGGGGGCTGCCAGATACAGGCTATGAATTATAATGCACAGCTTAAATATAAACAGAAGCTTGTAAAAGATAATTTGCTAAGAATAAGTGGACTTACAGAAGGTGCTGACTATGAAATGTGTGAGATACTTGGTATGGATACACCTTTCAGATACCGGAACAAAGCACAGTATCCTGTAGGTGAGGATAAGGACGGCAATATTGTCATGGGCTTTTATGCAGGACATACACATTCGATTATTGCATGTCCTGATGATGACTGTATGCTTGGACAGTAGAGATAATGCATTTATACTTAAAGCTGTAAAAGAATGGATGAAGGAATACAGGGTACGTGCTTACAATGAAAATATACATAAAGGAACAGTCAGGCATGTGCTTATAAGGACAGGATATCATACAGATGAGGTTATGGTATGCCTTGTGACTAAGAAAATGCTAAGAAAAGAGGCAGCAGACGGACTGGTTAAAGCTATACAGAAGCTTAAGTTAAATGTTGCATCACTGGTTGTAAACATAAACAAAGAAGATACGAATGTGATTCTTGGCAAAGAATGTATAACTCTTTATGGAAGACCATATATTGAGGATTATATAGGAGATATAAAGTTTCAGATTTCGCCGCTTTCATTCTATCAGGTCAACCCTAAGCAGACGGAGGTTTTATATAACAAGGCACTTGAGTTTGCAGGGCTTAAAGGAAATGAAAGCGTATGGGATATGTATTGTGGCATTGGAACAATATCATTATTCCTTGCAAAGAAAGCTGGTAAGGTATATGGAGTTGAGATAGTACCACAGGCCATAGAAGATGCAAAGAATAATGCTAAGATTAATAATATAGATAATGCAGAGTTTTTTGTTGGCAAGGCAGAAGAAGTTGTTCCAGCATTTTATAAAAACAGACAGGCGTACAATCTGATAACGATTCAACAGACAGTAAAGAATATGATATGACAAGGCCAGATGTAGTTGTGGTGGATCCTCCAAGAAAGGGCTGCGATAAAAAACTGCTGGACACGATAGTAAGCATGTCTCCGGACAGGATAGTATATGTAAGCTGTGATTCAGCAACGTTGGCAAGAGATCTTAAACTGCTGGTGGAATATGGATATAAGGTGGAAAAAGTACAGCCGGTAGATCAGTTTGGGAATACGGTACATGTGGAGACTGTTGTCTTACTTTCCAAGGGCGCTAAAGGTCCGGTGGACCTTTGCTAAGCGCGGACCGAAGTGGAACGGAGACTGGTAGACAGCAGAAAAGTGAAGGTGGACTTCTATCTGGAGGATATGGATTTATCTGAATTCAAGGGAAAAGCAACTTATGAGCAGATAAAGGCATATGTACTGGAACAGACAGGACTTAAGGTTTCTTCATTGTATATCGCGCAGATTAAGAAGAAATGTGGACTGGATGTAGGTGAAAATTATAACTTATCAAAGTCGGAGAATGTGAGACAGTCACAGTGTACACCGGAGAAGGAAGAGGCAATCATGCAGGCATTTAAGCACTTTGGTATGATTTGATTGTGGATAAATAGCATCGAGTGTCTATCTTACTGATAGGAAGCGTAAAAAGGACACCCCTGAACCGTAAATATTACGGGTCAAGGGATGTCCTTTTGGTTGTCTTGGAGTGTCCAAAGGACAAGGTAATGAGACTGAGGGTATTAAGACTTATTAGAATTATACCTATCTTATCTAATCATAAGATGTGATGAGACGATATGTTCATAATTTACTAATCTTTTCCACCATCAAACATGCTATACCCTGTAGGATTCTTTCTAAATTCAGAAGGTGTGATTCCAAGGCATTTTGTAAATTGCCGGTTTGAAGTAAGAACTATACTTAAAACCACATTGGGTTGCAATATCATCAATTTTGAGATTGGTGTTAGATAGCAATTCTTGCGATATCTTAAGACGATAGTGAAGCAGGTATTCGATACATGTACATTTACTTGCTGCTTGAAACGCTGGTTTAAAGTGTGGTTTCGATTCAAGTGTACAAGTTCACATAGGAAACTTAATGTAATATCGTTCTGATAGTTGTTGTGAATATAATCAGTGCAGGTTGTAACGGGATTAGTATTCTCAGATAATTCGTAGAACTTTAACTTACATTGGTCTACATATATGTCAAAAATGCAATTAAGTGTCTGGCGCAGCATTCTTCTGATACGGCAAGTCCAGTAATCATCGCTTTGTGCGTATGTCTCAGCACCAATCATAAGCATAAGTTCATTAATGTGAACATATTGTTGAGGTGTTAAGTAAAAATGCCTTGAAAATTTCCATGATGCTTTGTAAACATATATAGCATATTTCTATCGTAAACATATTTTCATCGATTGGAATCGAATCTTCAAGATTTTCAAATTTTAAACATGCTTTTATGTACCATGGATCAAAGTGAAATGCCTTGGCACTTAAATGTGTATGTTCCAGGCATTGAAAATTGTCGTATTGGGATATACATAGTATAGCTGGAGATGTAACTGTTTGAATATGATTATTGATTTTAATAGTTGCATTTCCACAAGAAACCATAATGATAGTACACCTGTTATTCATTGGCAATGATTTCAGTGTATTATAAAAATCAAATTCTATTGGAATTTCTCTTTCTTTATGTCTATCGGTCTGAGGCATATAAATCTCCTTCCAAAAATATATTATCTGCAATTTCAAATTGTAAAAAGTATAAAAATATGCTACGCAAATGACATTGAAATAACATTTTACGCAAATTATACTTGTATGTAGTATAAAAGAAATGGAGGAGAATGTCTATATGAAAAGGCTGTTAGTGTACAGTAAAAAATATTGGATACAAATGATAGCAGCGGCTATTTCAAGTGTAACTGCATCAATATCTACAGTTATGGTTATCGATATATTAAGGGAAATAATAGATATCATTTCTAACGGTAATATGATGCAGGAAATCCGGTATATTATTTTGAAAATAATAATTGTGATATGTGTTGGTATTGTATCAAATTATATGGTAGTTGCAATGACAGGTTTTGTTGGTGCAGGATTGTTAAAGGATTTTAGGAATGATGCTGTGAATTCATTGATAAATGCCTCGCCGGAATATATCAATCAATGTAATTATGGAGATCTTATGGAGCGAATGACTGAAGATATAGAAGGTCTTGCAGGTTTCATGTCTGGTTATTTTAAAGACTGCCTGTATGTGCCAATTCTTACAGTTGTATATTCAGTATATCTGATTTCTATGAATGCTCCATTGGCAATGATATGTTTATTTCCGCTGGTGATTATGGTGCCATTGAATGTAAAGCTGCTAAAGCCGATAAAACTTCGTCAGTCTCAGTATGTAAAAGAATTGGGGCTTACTAATAATAATATAGATGAGGCATTTGCAGGGGCAGAAATAATAAAGTCATATAATATTCAAGAAAAAATGATGAATCGGTATGAAGACGCTCTTTATAAAACATTTAAAACATCTAATGAAACGGATCTGGCTCAGTATAATCTGGAACCAATATCAAGAGCAATACAGGAAGTACCTATGGCACTTGCCATTTGTGTTGGCGGTGTACTGATTTTTAGAAATGCAATCACAATGGGCGTGTTAATTGCATATATAAGTATAATTAAAAATTGATAGAGCCGTTATCAGGCTGCTATCAGTTGGTTGTACGTTCACAGACTGCCTTGGTATCTGTTTTAAGAGTGTTTGACGTTATTGATATTTTGCCTGAGGAAGAGCTGTCAGATGGTATGAAGAGTGACGAAATGATAACAGATTTTCCGTAATCAGCTTTAATGATGTTACATTTGGATATGGAGACGAAAAAGTTTTAGATAATGTGAGTTTTGATGTGAAAAAGGAGAAAGAATAGCTTTTGTAGGAGAAAGTGGAAGTGGGAAAAGCACAATCATAAAACTGATTTCAAGACAAATATCAAGCAAAAAGGGTGAAATATTCTATGATGGGATAGACTATTACAATTTTACACCAAATGAAAATCGTAAGAAATTGGCACTTATTTCACAGGAAGCAACATTGTTTCCTATGTCTATTGCGGATAATATTCGGATTGGTAATCCTGACGTCAGTAATGAAGAAATAATAATGGCACTTAAAATGTCTGGCTGTGAGGAATTTATTAAAGCATTGCCAGAAGGTATAGATACAGTTCTTACGGAAAAAGGAAACAATCTGTCAGGAGGGCAAAGACAAAGACTTACTATTGCGAGAGCAATAGTGAAAAATGCACCGATTTTTCTGCTCGATGAACCAACATCTGCACTCGACTTAGAAACGGAAAATACTATTTGTAATACATTTGATGAAGTGACAAGGAATCATACAGTTATTGCCGTTGCACATAGACTTAATACCATTAAGAATTATGACAGGATTTATGTATTAGAACATGGCAGGATTGTAGAACAAGGAACGCATAAGGAGTTACTAAATCAGCAGGGAAGATATTATCAGATGTATCAGGATTACAGTCGAGAGGAGATAGAATAATTGCTATGAAAGATTTAAAAAGATTCTTATCCTATATGGGAAAATATAGATTTGCTTACTGGTTTATTCTAATAACAACATTGATAATGGAATCGTCTTTGCAGATACTTTATTCGTATGTGACAAAAAAGACTCTAAATGCTATTGAATTTCAGAACATGCAGTTATTTCGTACAGCAGTGGTTGTATGCGTAGTAATTGTAATATTAAAGTGTTTATTTCCTTATCTTCGGTATTTTCAAATCAGATTGGTTCGTAAAATGGTTTATGAATTGAAGTTGAAGCTGTATGAGAAATTGTTGAATATGAATATGTATTTTTTTAATGATACACATAGTGCAGACGCAATAAAGACATTGAACTGGGATGCTAATTCCCTGAAAGATTCCTGGTTTTCGCATATCTATTGGGTGTTGGGAAAGATTGTAATAGTAGTTTCTTCTATTATTACTATGTACTTTTATAATCGGATGCTGACGTGTATATCATTAATTGTTAGTGCATTGACAGCTTTTGTTTCTATTAAGATTAATCAATCTATTAAGAAATATGCGAAAAAGGTTCAAAAGAAATCAACCAAATTGTCCATGTTATTAAGCGATATTATATCAGGTTTTGTTACATTGAAAATGAATTCCGGAACTAAGGTTGTATTAAATTATTTTTATGAGGAAAATGAAGCATCATTCCAATCAGAAAAAGATAGAGTTAAAATGGAGGCATTATTTGAGATAGTAGCATTTCTGTTAGGTATCATTGGAAGTTTTGGAACAATCATTATGGGGGCATGGCTTGTTTCAGAAGGAAAGCTTGATTATGGTACGGTTATGGCTGTGGTTACTTTGCAGATGGGTGTGAGTAATGCGATGCAAAGACTCGGGAGCTCTATAGCTGCATTGACCACATCACTTGTTCGTGCTGGTCATGTATTTGATTTCATGGAATCAGAAATGGTAGAAGAGATAACATGGTTTACTGCAGAAAATGGTCTTGCGAGAAAAAATAGTAATATACTAAACGAAAGAGATAAGGCTATTGATATATCCAATTTGCATTTTTCTTATAATGAAAATGATGAATCAAAAGATAAGAGTGAAATGTGTGCTCAGTTAAATTCTGAAAAGATGCAGATATGTATAGGTGAGAAAGTTATGATAACCGGCGAATCCGGATGTGGAAAGAGTACATTGCTTAAGTTGATTCAAGGATTTTATCCTGTTGAAAATGGAAAAATTAAAATACTTGGTAAAGATATAAATGAATATTCACTGGCTGAATTAAGAAATGTTATTACATATGTTCCGCAGGATAGTTATTTGTTTGAGGGAACAATTGCTGAAAATATTGCATTTGGCTGGAATGAGGAGACTGCTCCAGTAATGGATGTGATTGTCAGTGCAGCGAAAAAAGCACATGCTGATGAATTTATCAAGGATTTGCCAGAAGGTTATAACACTAAGGTAGCTGCGGGTGGGACAAATCTGTCTGGTGGTCAGCGTCAAAGAATATCAATTGCAAGAGCATTTATGAAAGAAGCACCTATTGTTTTGATGGATGAACCTTCATCAGCATTAGATACATATAGTGAAAATGCAGTACTTGAAGCGATGAGCGTATTTATGAAGATAAAAACAGTAATTATGGTTTCACATAGAATGACAGGTGCAGAGAAGTTTAATCGTGTGGTAAGGATGGATTAGCAAAGAATTTCATAACAAAATCCTATATCTTTTAGAGGAGTTTAGTGTAAGCGTGACTTGACAAAACAGAACCAATATTCTACATTTGATGGCGGAGATTTTATACCCAAAAACAGATAATATGAATGCACAAAAGGAGCTCAACCCCTTTGGGTTTGGGCTTTTTTGGACGCATATAGTCTTGTAAAAGTAGCAGCATGGCAATCGAGTAACATCGGTTGCTTTTTTTTGTTGCCTATTTTTAGAAAGTCATCAAATGCCCTGATAGAGTGATTTCTAAAAAACAAAGCAGAAAGAGTGGAGGAAATGCAAAGTGAAAGAGTATTCAAAAGGTGTCTATGTGAAATTTAAACCGGAGGATATGTAATATTCCCTGAATGGCCTGATTTGAATCGGGTAATATCTTTACATTCAAAGATTAGTAATAATCTCAAGGGGGAGTAACAATGAGAAAAAAGTATTGTGAAGATGCAAAAGATATCACCGGTATTTTATTTGCATGATGAATATGAAAAGTCTTCCTGTATGACAAAATCAAATTGACTAATGCTGATTAGCAATATATAATATATACTAAACGAAAATGACACAAACGGAGGAACAATGAAGTGGAGAAGGTTATAACACTTGAGGAAGCATTAAAAAGAATTAAAGAGTTGGAAAATGAGAACGCCGAGTTACGTGAAGAATTGGAATATTATAAAAATCGTAAATTAAGTGGAAGGCAGAAGCACAATGCAAAATGGATGGCTATTTACAATGATTTTGTTGCTGGTTATGAAAGTGGAATGACTATGATAGAAATTGCAAAGCGTAATAATGTCAGTAAGAGAACGATTTACAGGTATAAAGCGTATTATGACAAGATGAGGAACACAAAGGAGAATGTGAAAGAGTAATTGAAGAAATTAATAGTAAAAAACATATTGCTGGCGTCAGCAATATGTTCATAAGAGGAGGGAATTTGAATGGAAAAGAGAATAATAGAATTGTACAGAAGAAAATTTGATGATATCCGACATGAAGCGGATGGCATTGAGTATTGGTATGCAAGAGAACTAATGAAATTATTGGATTATGTTCAATGGAGAAATTTTGATAATGCAATAAATAAAGCAATGATTTCATGTAAAAATAATGGAAACGTAGCAGAAGATCATTTTTCAAGAATTAACAATACAATTGAAGTTGGAAACGGTGCACTTCGTGAAGTTGAAGATTATATGCTTACTCGTTATGCATGTTATCTTATTGCTGAAAATGGAGATCCACGAAAGGAGCAGATAGCTTTTGCACAAAGCTATTTTGCGGTTCAGACTAGAAAACAGGAATTGATTGAAGAAAGAATTTCTTATATTGAAAGAACAGAGGCAAGAGGAAAATTAAGGGAATCGGAAAAAAGATTGTCTCAAAATATATATGAGCGTGGAGTGGATGATGCAGGATTTGGCCGTATCCGGTCTAAAGGAGATCAGGCTTTATTTGGTGGATTTACCACGAAACAGATGAAAGAACGTTTGGGAGTACAGGATAAAAGGCCACTTGCGGATTTCCTGCCAACACTTACCATTGCCGCTAAAAATCTTGCAACTGAAATGACAAATTATAATGTTGAAGAAAAGGACTTGCAAGGAGAATGTGCAATCACTGTTGAACATGTGGAAAATAATACTTCTGTTAGAGATATGCTTGGACAAAGAGGAATTAAACCAGAAGATTTACCAGCATCGGAAGACATTAAGAAACTGGAACGTAGAGTGAAGAGAGAAGAGAAAAAGCTTGCAGAGCAATCTGGAAAGTTGACAAATGAATAATACAGGAGTGTGAGACTATTGAAGAAGAAAACAAGATATTACATATACTCGTGTATCAACAGCAATTCAGATTGACGGTTACAGCTTATGCAGGATTATGGTGTTAATCTTATCTGTGTAGAAGATGGAATTGACAGCTCAAAAGAAGCTGGTAAACTGCTTATATCTATCATTGCTGCTGTAGCAGAGATGGAACGTGAGAACATAAGAGTACAGACGATGGCCGGACGTGAGCAAAAGGCCAGAGAAGGAAAATGGAATGGTGGATTTGCACCTTATGGATATAAGCTGGAAAATGGAGAGCTTGTCATTGCAGAGGATGAAGTAGAAATTATTCAAATGATTTTTGAACGGTATATTCATACCAATGAGGGAATCATTCATTACGATAAAAAAATTTCAGATTTACAGAGACGATTAGATACCCAATATGATAAAATAAATGAAGTGGAAGAGGCAATCGCAGTGTCCAGAAGATAAAGAGAGTGCAATTGTGGAGGCATTGAAGCATTTTTAAGATGAATAGTTAATAAAGAGAGGTGCATATGCTATGCCAGGTATACTCGTGGTTGAAGATGATGAAAATTTAAATCGTGGAATTACATTTTCACTGAAAAAATCCGGATATGAGGTTTTTTCAGCAGAATC
>ENA-OQOA01000964-OQOA01000964.1-human-gut-metagenome-genome-assembly--contig:-NODE-964-length-9921-cov-2.553298_pt1 | contig 9921 bp, 11 predicted proteins | sample MGYA00242633_ERZ504888 | MGnify/ENA primary metagenome ERZ504888 (study PRJEB26092, sample SAMD00036372) | human gut metagenome | host: Homo sapiens | study: EMG produced TPA metagenomics assembly of the... | reverse complement strand
AATAGATGGCATCGGCCATTTGCGTTGATATCCCAATAATCGGTCTTGATTACTTTATCCAAAATTTTCACCGCAACCCGATTGTTTTTGAGATGATAGAAGGAGTTCCGCACTGCATAGCCTCCAAAGGAGCAATACCAAAAGGTTCTGACACAGAAGGCATTACGAATACATCACTGTTTTATATGCTTCATAAACCTGACGCCCACGCTGGAACCCCGGGAAGTGAAAACGGTCTGCAATACCTCGTTCCGCAGCCAGATTGATCATGGCATCCAGCATGTCTCCCGATCCTGCCATTACAAAACGGATATTACGGGTACGCTTCAAGACCAATGCGGCGGCTTCCACAAAATACTCGGGTCCTTTCTGCATCGTGATACGCCCCAGGAAAGTCACCACTTTTTCTTTCGAATGATCAGGACGAGGAATGTCCAGCAAATCTTGCGAAAGCGGATAAACGGCATTGTGCATGGCAAAACATTTGCGCGGGTCTTGATGATATTGGTGAATAACTGTCTGACGGGTCAGCTCGGACACACACATAATACAGTCGGCATGATCCATGCCATTCTTTTCCATAGCATATACCGTAGGATTCACCTTACCGCGCGAACGGTCAAAATCAGTAGCATGCACATGGATACACAAAGGTTTGCCACTTACCAGCTTGGCATGCACACCAGCCGGATAAGTCAGCCAGTCGTGCGCATGGATAATATCAAATTCTTGCTGGCGCGCAACCACCCCTGCAATAATAGAAAAATTATTGATCTCATCATGAAGGTTTCCCGGATAGCCGCCGGCAAACTCCATACACCCCAGGTCATTGACGTGCATGTACGAGAAATCAGAATAGATATGATCACGGAAAGCATAATACTGTTCCGGAGTCGAAGTCGAAAGACGTGACTTTAAGTAATCGTAATTCACATCACGCCACACAATGGGCACTTGGTTCATGCCTATAATGTTCAGAAACTTTTCTTCGTCGCCGCAAGGTTTGGGCAAACAGAAGGTTGTTTCCATATCACCTTGCAGGCTCAAACCTTTTGTTATACCGTAAGATGCTACAGCAAGACCACCATATATTTTGGGAGGAAATTCCCATCCAAACATTAATACTTTCATACAGGTCCCTCCTTTCAATAATTGTATTTACTCAATAAATATAATACTCGCAATATCTCTGCCACATTCATAGCGAATGATACAGCTCCACGACCTTTGAAAGGCGGGTTACCATCAAACAATTCAGGTATAGAGCCAATACAATGAGAAGTCATTTCGTCTTCGTAGCCTATCAGCTGACGCTCCACAAATCCTATACCACTCATCTTATAAATACGAAGGTAAGCTTCAAAATAGAAGCCTGCCAGCCAGGGCCATGCGGTACCTTGATGATAAGCATAATCACGCTGCATCTGAGGACCTACATAATTTGGGTTGTAACCACCACTCTTCGGGCTGAGCGAACGGAGCCCTTTCGGGGTAAGCAGTTCTTTGGTCACAATGTCCAACACCCCTTTCTTCTGACGGGCATCAAGCGGAGAATAGTCGAATGCTACAGTAAATATCATGTTCGGACGCACGCTCCAGTCCATCATATTGCCATCCACATAATCCAGTAAATAACCATACTCATTCAAGAAAGTATCCACGAAAGCCTTCCCCGTCTTTTCTGCCAATACATTTAACGCATCAGCCAAATTATGTTTCCACCTTCGCTCAATAGTTCACTTGTAAAGCGTAAAGCATTATACCACAAAGCATTAATTTCTACGATATAGCCTGTACGAGGAATCACAGGGCGTCCGTTTGCGGTAGAATTCATCCATGTGATAGCCTTTTCTGTGCCGTTGGCATATAGCAGACCATTGGAATGCAAGAAAAGATTCGGATGATTCTCCCGGCGAAGGTACTCCATAATGTCTTGCAACAATGTACCATATTTCTCACGGCATTGGTCGCGCGACACCATCTTGGCATATTGCTGGATACACCACACCGCCCAAAGCAAAACATCAGGATGCTCCATTTCGTACACTTTAACATCATCAGGCTCATCATTAATAAAGTCATGAATTGCCTTGCGGGCCGTTTCCATCACCATTTCAAACTTAGCCACTTCATCAATCGCCAATGTCAGTCCCGGCAGGGAAATAAACATATCGCGCGCACGGCATTTAAACCACGGATATCCTGCCAGAATATAAAACTCATTTCCTTGTTTATTCAAGAACTGATGAGCAGCATTTATCAGACAGTGCTGGAAATTATCACGTGGAGTACGTTCTTCCACCTCTTCTTCAAAGGTTCTCTTTAATGTACGGGTACTGGCCTCGGACACACCTCCTGAAAAGACGATGCTTTCACCTTTCTTTATGTCCACTTCAAAATAACCCGGGACGTACAAATCTTCATTAAAATCATATCCTCTCTCCTGCTCTTTGGGATACTCAATTCCCCGATACCAATCCGGCTGATAGTGGAATTCGTTCTTCTTGTTCAATTGCATATATAATTCGGGATAGCCCGGATACATGCATGTCTTAATTCCATTATCCACCTCCTGATAGTCACGACTGGCTTGTGCGTTCTCATGAGTATACTGACGGACACTGCGGAAAGCCAGAAACGGACGCAAACGCAACGTAGTGGCCGAATGTGCCTCCAACAAAGTATAACGGATTAAAATTCTATTTTCATGATGAACGAAAAGCTTTTCCTTCTTCAGAATCACACCACCTACCCGATATATAGTGGTAGGAACTTTCTCACACTCGAATTCCCGGATATACTTGTGTCCCCTTGGGCTGTAATTGTCGCCCTGATACTTATGAAGTCCCAGATTAAATTCAGCGCCGTGTTGTATCACTGTTTCATCCAACGACGATAGCAATACATGGTTTTCATCATCCAGTTCAGGCACCGGAATGACAAGCAATCCATGATATTTTCTCGTATTGCAATCAACAATGGTTGTACAATGGTAAGCCCCTGAACGGTTTGTGCGGAGAATTTCTTTCGGTAATGATTCCCCGAGGTTCGTCATAAGAGTCTTGTCAAATCGTAAGTAACTCATAGTTGTTATTTTAAGGTTATAAATCAAATTTCCATATCAATTTATGTCACATATTATTTTTGTATGCAACGCTCAAAATTAGTAATTAAATGGATAAAGCAAAATTAAATAGCAAAATATTTTCATTTTTCGCTCAAATATCCGTAGTATTGCACAGAAATCAGCATAATTATGACAAAATGAAACTTGAAATTCAAAAAATTCTATTGGCTTTTGCTCTTCCGTTATTACTTCTTTTCATTCTGTACACCCTGCGTACAATGGAAAGTGTCATGAATTGGGATTTTATCACCTGGGGCATATATCCCAGAGAAACCAAAGGAATAATGGGGATTTTCACTTCTCCATTGATACACGCTGATTGGGGACATTTATTTGCGAACACTTTTCCTCTTCTTTTTTATTATGGTGTCTGCTCTACTTTTATCGTGATTTGGGCATTGGTATACTTTTTTCATCTGGATAGTCAGTGGAATACTTACATTTATAATAGGCAAGCCGGGATGGCATATAGGTGCCAGCAGTATAATTTATTCACTCGCCTTTTTCTGTTCTTCAGTGGCATTCTCCGCAAACACGTCCCTTTAGTAGCCCTGTCGTTGCTTGTCACTTTTCTATATGGCAGTCTGGTATGGAACATGTTCCCGCAGTTCGCCTCCTCCACCACTTCTTGGGAGGGACACTTGGGGGGCGCGGCGGCCGGAATAGCCGCAGCCATATTGTTCAGACACAAAGGCCCCCAACAACCGGAACTTTTCATTGACGAGGAAGAGGAAGACAACAGCAGTCATCCGGAAAACGAAGAAGTCATTACGAATCCGGACCAAGAAAAAAAGATGACTAAATCAATCTTTCCGCCACCATGAAGTTCAAAGGGCCGGAAGGGCTGAAAGAAGCAATAACCCGCTAACGGAATTAAATGAATGTTCATATCCTCCCTATTGTATAAGTCTTTTCTATCTTCAGATTAAACCTTTTTATACAGATATATTCTATCTCCATAGCCTTTGGAGTTATCTCCCAAGACTATGGAGTTAACTCCAAAGCTTATGGAGATAACTCCAAAGGCTTGCGGAGATAAAACAAGCAGGAAGAAAAACCTTAACCACACGGCAGAAAAGGGTTAGGGATACAAACAAGATCTTTTAAGGATGAATCTGATTACAAGGCTTGCACTCTTTACAGAGAAAAATCCCCTAACACCCTTCTTTTAAAAAGGTAAAAAGCATGTGGCAAGAAGATATGCATCTGGCCATATGTGGAAAGACTAAAAACAGACTATTATTTTGCCATCTTAAATTTTAATGCATCATTTTACAACTGAAAAACAGGGTAATAAACCTTTCCGGACAGCATCATTCAAGCTTTAATACCTACTCATTACCAATTTTCATAAAATAATACCCATTTTTAGGTATTGCCCACCCTTTTAACCTCCCATAACTTTGCACCGATTTAAAATTATAAAAATTAAAGCAAAAATGAAAAGAAAGGTTTTATTGTTCTCATTATGCTTGTCGGCCTGTCTTGCAAACAGTTATGCAGAAAAAGCAACAAGTATAGATAAGGATAACACAGAGAAAACTACGGAGGAAGAACCTAAAAAAAAATACCCGGCTAACATTGGGAGGTTACGGAGAAGCAGTGTACACACGTAATTTTTATAGTGACAATATGTACCGCTATTCTAAAGCAGACAGTTACAAAGACTCTGACGGACACGGACGCGTAGACTTACCTCATGTAGTAATCATGATTGGCTACGATTTCGGAAAAGGATGGAGCATGGGTAGTGAAATAGAGTTTGAACACGGAGGAACAGAATCGGCTATAGAAGTAGAAGACGAAGAAGCCGGAGAATTTGAAAAAGAAATAGAACGTGGGGGTGAAGTGGCTTTGGAGCAGTTCTGGATTCAGAAATCTTTTTGCTCGGGCTTCAATATCCGCGCAGGGCACATCATCGTGCCGATAGGACAAATAAACAACGCCCATCTTCCCACTCAGTTCTTTACAGTATATCGTCCTGAAGGTGAAAACACAATAATGCCTTGCACATGGCATGAAACCGGTCTTAGTGTATGGGGGCGTATAGGTGACTGGCGTTATGAGGCAATGGTTATTCCCGCATTGAATGCTAATATGTTCAATCATAGCGGATGGATTCATGATGGTTCTGCATCAGCCTATGAATTTAAAGTAGCCAACAATCTGGCAGGAGCGGCACGTATCGACAATTACTCTGTCAAAGGATTGCGTATGGGAATAAGCGGCTATATAGGTAACAGTTTCCAAAACGACATTATTAAGATGAAAAATCCACCAAATATAAAGAATGTGAAAGGAACAGTGGTCATAGGTGCATTCGACTTTGATTATAATGATCATAACTGGGTAGTACGCGGCAATTTTGATTATGGCCATTTGGGAGACGCTGATCTGATCTCCACTCACAACAAAAGCCAAGACAATAGCACACAGTCCCCTTATCCTCACACAGCCGTGGGCAAGACAGCCATTGCCGCCGGAATCGAGGCAGGATATGATATTTTTTCTCAAGTAAAGAAAATGAGAGACAATGGTAAAAAACTATATGTATTTGGACGATATGAATACTATGACTCATATCATAAGGCTGCTAAAGGTTTCAGCAAATATGAATGGACTAAAAAACAACGCATGGCCGTCGGTTTGAACTACTATCCTATGAAAGACATCGTAGTAAAAGCCGAATACTCAAAACGCTTCTTGAAAAGCCAGTATAATAACGAACCCTCTTTTTCATTGGGCATAGCTTATGCAGGATTTTTCATTAAATAAACCCGATTATTCATTTTTTAAAATTAAATAGGTATGAAAAGTTTGTTAAAATTCCCCTTACTTGTTGCTGTAGCAACAATGATGAGTTGCAGTTTCAGCGCATGCAGTGATAACGATGATCCGACTCCGGATACCGGTACGTCTGAAACAGATGCAAAATTCGAAGCAATCGCAAAACAGTATCTTGATCACACGGTATATGTTACTTACAAGAACCTGGCTGATGAAACCGAACAGCTAGTAAAAGATTTACAAGCATTAAAAAGCAGCAAGACTGATGCAAATGTAAAAGCTACCTGCGAAACCTTCCTTGAAGCACGTGCATGGTGGGAAAAGAGTGAAGCTTTCCTGTATGGGGCAGCTACCGATTTCGGTATCGACCCGCATATTGACTCATGGCCTTTGGACTTGGACGGATTACAGACCGCACTGAAAAATACGGAACAGGTAGAAGCAATGGGTGGTGAAGACGGAGATATTTATGCCGGCGAGAAATTGGGTAATTCTTTATTAGGATTTCATGGTATTGAATACATCCTTTTCGAAGATGGTAGCCCCAAATCAGTTTCTAAAATCAGTGACTTACATCTGACTTACGCCGTAGCTGTAGCTGGTGATTTGCGTAACCGTTGCTGGCAGCTGGAACTTTCATGGAGAGGCGAAAGTGCTGTCAATGCCGACCGTGTCGCTAAAGTCGCAAATGAGTTAGAACTGCCTTACACTGTAAACAGTGGTGAATATTCTTATGGTGAGAATATGCTGAATGCAGGAAAAGCAGGTAGTACATACGCCAGCTGGACATTGGCCATGCAAGCTATCATTGACGGCTGCAAGACTATCGCAGATGAAGTAGGAACTTCTAAAAATAGGAAAACCTTATAGCGGAGAAGACCCTGCTTATATAGAATCACCATACAGTCACAAGTCCATTCTAGACTTTTATGACAACATCATCAGTATTCAGAATGCTTACATGGGCGGTATAGAAAATGAACGTGACGAAACCAACTCACTACACAACTATATTGCTGGAGTAGATAAAGAACTGGATACAAAAGTTGTAAATGCCATAAACAATGCTCTGACCAAAATCAATGCCATGGCAGCTCCATTTGTAAACAATATTAAAGATCCAAGTGCAGGTGAAGCAATTAAAGCTTGTCAGGATCTTGATGCCATATTGTCTGATGTTAAAACAGCTTTAAGAAACAATTAAAAAGAACTGTTTACCCCAATGACCACAAAGGATCTGCAAGAGGGTGTCCGGAAAAGGTCTATTGTACTATCTTTTGCTGTAGATGGTGATTTTACATTCGCTCCAAGCACCGGCTTTGTGCTGCCGGATGTCCCCTCTACAACAGACATGATAGTGAAAAAGACCGGGGGAGGACAACCTTATGTAGATTCTTTGGTATATAAATTTGAAAAGTAACTAACTTTAAACATTCTTATATGAATAAGTTATTTAAAATACACTGGCTTGCTGCTCTATGCGGCCTTACAATGCTCTCGCTAACAGCCTGTAATGACGATGACAATCCGGAAAACAAATCTCCGGAAGTCAATCCTGATATCAACGTAAATGTAGAGACCTATGCAGGCGGAGAATTGGGTACAACCTTCAACAATTCCGCTTCTGCTTATGAAGATCCTACTCCTGCAACGGAAAATGCAGGTATGACCGACAAATTCAAATATGGGGAATATTTCTTTGAACGTTCTTATACGCAGAATTCCAAACCTTTCAATGGTTTGGGACCGCTTTATATCCGCAATTCATGTATGAACTGCCACCCCGGATACGGTCATGGCAAACGGGTAGACCGTTATCGTGCTGATGACTGGGGAAATGGATATCTACTTGTTGTGACCGATGGAAAGGATAACTACCTAAGTTCTTTAACGGGAATGCCTCAACCAAAGCTGTAGCCCCTTTTCAAAGCACCAATAGATGAAGATAAGATAAAAATAGACTGGCTGCCTTACACAGACGAATGGGGAAATAAATTTCCTGACGGAGAAACATACAGTCTGATCTATCCGGAAGTGACTATTCCTCAAGATGCATACTACGTACCTTTGGAGGCTACTTATAATCAAGTTGTCACCCCTGTCAACTACTCTGATGTAGTAGTTTTGCTGGAATCTACCATTGGTATCTACGGAACCGGATTACTAGATGCCATTCCCGATGATTCGTTGAAAGCAGAATATGCACGTCAGGAAAAAGCAGGTGTAAAATTGAATCCAGCCATCTTCGCAAACGGAGAGTGGACTTCACTCTATAAGGGACTTACAGGTAAACAATATCCCAAACGTTATACTTACGCTTTGACCAGATCTTCCATACAGGATGGTCCCGGTGCCAATGCAATCTGGAACATCACCAATGTTACCCGTAGTGACCGCCGTTATCACTACATGACTGACACGTATGCCAAAACAGCCTCCAAAGACCCGGATGTACAAAAAGATTTTTATAACTATTTCCCTGAATGGAAACAGACCGGTAATGTAGAACAAGATATATACAACTATCTGATGAATAAGGAACTTCCGGTGGAAATGACAGACGAAGATTATGTAAACTTCATGATATGGCACAGAGGACTGGCAGTTCCTGCCGCACGGAATCTGGATGACGAAACAGTTCAGAGAGGTCACAAATTATTCCGTGAAATAGGCTGTGCTACCTGCCATCGTCCGTCATGGACTACAGGAGACGATAATTATCCCGATCCGAACGGATACTTCAAAGATGGTGACAGCCGTCTGCCACGCTATCCACACCAAACTATCTGGCCATATTCAGATATGGTTCAACACCGCCTGGAAATGAAGAACAATATCCGCACGGGATGGTGCCGTACCACTCCTCTTTGGGGACGCGGACTTTCCTTAATCTGTGCCGGACACAGCGACCGTTTGCATGACTGTCGTGCACGTAATGTCATTGAAGCCATTATGTGGCATGGAGCTTCAAATAGTGACGCACGCTGGAGCATTGACAAGTTCCGCGAACTCAGTAAAGAAGATCGTGACGCCATCGTCAAATTTATTGATGCCATTTAAGCAATGAAACAGATTGTCTCCCTCCTGAATCCTATCACCAATAATATGACAGGACATTCAGGGGGATGAGACAAATTCAAGATTCACCTTCTGGTTATCTTTCAGAAAATTATAACTACATGAAATTATTAAAACGAACTGCCTTCAGTCTGCTAGGCATATTACTTCTGATTCTTATATAGCTACTATATTGGAAAAAATATATGGTACGGACTTTGTAAACGAGTATATCTACAGTTCCGTACCTTTTGTCATTTTATGGGGAGTAACCGCAATTACTTCCTTATTATACATCATAAAAGCAAACTGCATCGTCAGCCTGTTATTTTTTTGCTTCATCTTTCTCTTCTCTTTTATATTGGCAGGGGCATTCACCACATGGATATATGGAGAACAAGGCACTATGCGTGTCCGCCAAGGAGAACAACAGACCTCTTTCACCGATTCCAAAGGAATTTCCCACCAGCTACCTTTCAGCATCACACTAAACCAATTTGAAATTATTTATTACAAAGGAACCTTGGCTCCAATGGACTTTATCAGTCATATTTCAGTAGCAGACAAAGACTGCCACCGCCAGATACAGGGGAAGGTTTCCATGAATCATATATTTTCATACCAGCACTATCGCTTTTATCAATCAGGCTACAGTGAAGATAATGAAGGAAGCGTATTTAGTGTATCTCATGATCCTTATGGTATAGGAATCACTTATGCAGGATATACTTTATTGCTACTTCCACCGTTTCTTTCTTCAGCCCGCAAAGTCGGTTCCGCCAACTGCTGAAAAGCCCTTTACTACACAGAAGCTTGACAGTCATCTTGCTTTTATTCGCATTCAGTCTCAACAGTAATTTTCTCAAAGCAAACAGTACATCCCCCAAGGTGCTTCCGCGCGAAGTAGCCGAACATTTTTGGAGATTTTATATATTTTTATACAACAACCG
>ENA-OQOA01000957-OQOA01000957.1-human-gut-metagenome-genome-assembly--contig:-NODE-957-length-9981-cov-2.745281_pt1 | contig 9981 bp, 10 predicted proteins | sample MGYA00242633_ERZ504888 | MGnify/ENA primary metagenome ERZ504888 (study PRJEB26092, sample SAMD00036372) | human gut metagenome | host: Homo sapiens | study: EMG produced TPA metagenomics assembly of the... | reverse complement strand
AAGAAATAATGGCATAAAAAGGATGCATTTTAATAAATGCATCCTTTTGGCTTATCTTGAAGTAAACTGATTACTTCTTCTTGTTTTCCAACTGTTCTTTCAAAGCAGCCAAAGCATCGATATCACCTAAAGTGGTAGAAGCTGCCTGATTTTGGATAGCAGGAGCGTCTTCTCTCTTAGTTGTTTCTTTGCATTAGAAGCTGCTTCTTTTCAGCTCTTTCTTCTGCCTTGGCAGCATCTTCGAAAATGCGGCTGTGAGACAGAATGATTCTCTTGGCATCCTTGTTGAATTCAATTACTTTGAATGACAGTTTTTCATCCAATTGGGCTTGAGAGCCATCTTCTTTTACCAGGTGTTTCGGAGTTGCAAAACCTTCTACACCATAAGGAAGAGCTACTACAGCACCCTTATCCAACATTTCGATGATAGTACCTTCGTGTACAGAACCTACAGTAAATACAGTTTCGAATACATCCCAAGGATTTTCTTCCAACTGTTTGTGACCAAGGCTCAAGCGACGGTTTTCTTTGTCGATTTCCAATACTTGAACTTCGATATCTGCACCGATCTGAGTGAATTCAGAAGGATGTTTTACTTTCTTAGTCCAAGACAGGTCAGAGATGTGGATCAATCCGTCTACACCTTCTTCGATTTCCACGAATACACCGAAGTTAGTGAAGTTACGAACTTTTGCAGTGTGCTTGGAACCTACAGGATACTTTTCTTCGATAGTTTCCCATGGATCTTGTTTCAACTGTTTGATACCCAAAGACATCTTACGTTCGTCACGGTCAAGAGTCAGGATAACAGCTTCTACTTCGTCACCTACCTTCATGAAGTCCTGAGCAGAACGCAAGTGCTGTGACCAAGACATTTCAGATACGTGAATCAAACCTTCTACGCCCGGAGCAATTTCGATGAATGCACCGTAGTCAGCCATAACGACTACTTTACCTTTCACTTTGTCACCTACCTGCAAGTTAGCATCCAAAGCATCCCATGGGTGCGGAGTCAGTTGTTTCAAACCAAGAGCAATACGTTTCTTTTCGTCATCGAAATCAAGGATAACTACGTTCAACTTCTGATCCAGTTCAACTACTTCTTTCGGATCGCTTACACGCCCCCAAGACAGGTCAGTGATATGAATCAAACCATCTACACCACCAAGGTCGATGAATACTCCGTATGATGTGATATTTTTAACAGTACCTTCCAGTACTTGTCCTTTTTCAAGTTTACCGATGATTTCTTTCTTCTGCTGTTCAAGTTCAGCTTCGATAAGAGCTTTGTGAGAAACAACAACGTTTTTGAATTCCTGGTTTGATTTTTAACCACTTTTGAATTCCATTGTCTTACCTACAAATACATCGTAGTCGCGGATAGGTTTCACATCAATTTGAGAACCCGGCAAGAATGCTTCGATACCGAATACGTCCACAATCATACCACCCTTAGTGCGGCATTTGATGTAACCCTTAATAATTTCTTCATTTTCAAGAGCAGCGTTTACGCGGTCCCAAGAACGAGTAGCACGTGCTTTTTTGTGTGACAGAATTAACTGTCCTTTCTTATCTTCCTGATTTTCAATGTATACTTCTACAGTATCACCTATTTTCAAATCTGGATTGTAACGGAATTCATTCAAAGGAATGATACCGTCTGATTTGTAGCCGATATTGACAACTACTTCGCGTTTGTTCATTGCAATAACAGTACCGTCTACAACCTCGCGGTCGTTTACTTTGTTCAGCGTACCGTCATAAGCTTTTTCAAGATCTTCGTGGCTCATGCTGGTTACAGCTTCGCCGTTTTCATAAGCATCCCAGTTGAAATCTTCAACAGGAGTGATGTTTTTAAATTTCCATTAATAAAATTGTTAAAAATTCTCAGTTAATTACGTTAGACATTATATTGTTTATCTAATTTCGGGCGCAAAGATACAACAAAATACTGAAACACAAACAAGTTTGCTGAAATTTCTTGCTGATTAAAATTTAAATGGGATATAATCGTTGTTTTTAATTTATGTTTGTACATTTGTAGAAATTTAACCTATTAAAATATGGTAGCGTTCATTTTAGTTTGTTTCTACTTTTAGGTTTTTATTGGGAGATAAGAAAGAGGAAAAGTTTGGAAAGGAGTTCGTTAAGAAGAAAAATAAGGTGTGTTCCGTGAAAGAATTTTCGGATACCATATTGTATAATGTGGATGCATATATAATTTTGGTTGATCGGAATTTTTTGGTTGAAAAAGACCCAATTTACTATAATTTTGAATAATACTTCTGAAAGATAAGCGGAAAGTAATGTCCAGAGGCTTTAACGGTTATTTGTTCAAGCCTCTGAACAAAGAAGCTTTGTTTAATATGCTTCGCCAAATGGATATTTAATCTTCCAAAGAGTAATCAATGGTGGTTACAACACGGATACGTTTGATGTAAGGAGTATTGGCATCACGATCCTCGATACTGAATTGTCCCTGATAAGCTCTTTTTATCTTACCAAGTTCGCTGTCCGAGTCCTTGGCGAATTTAATAGCTGCCGCCCGTGCGTTTTTAGTTGCTTCCTCTATCATTTGAGGCTTGATGTCGTTTAAACCGGTATAGTCATATTGCACATTGTAACGATAATCTCCACCGGTAATAGCGATACCTTGCTTTAAGAGTTCGCTTTGTTCGCTGATCATCTTTCTCACCAGATCTACTTTAGTTGAAGTAACCGTGATGACAGAGGTCACATTATAGCGGAAGGGAACTGAATTATTATTATAACGTTCAGCTTGCATGTCTATAATTTCCGGTGCATTGATACTGATTTCGTTTTCAGTGATTCCTTTCTGTTTCAAGAAGCCGACAATTGTTTGGTTGGTTGTATTTATTTTGTTATATAAGGTCGGGAGATCATTTCCCAGGTCTTTATACATTAAAGGCCAAGTTACTTTATTAGCTGGCACCTCCATTTCTGCCAGACCTTTCACATTCACTACTCTGTCTTTACCAGAGAAAGTGTCCAATCCCTGTTTGATAAAATACCCCATCATCAACATGCCTATAGCAAGGATGACGGCTTCTTGTTTCCAACTTTTCATACTTCAGTCGTTTTTAGTGATACAATTATTTGTTTTGTAAGCGTCAAATGCCTTTTTAACAGAGCCCTGTTCTTGCAGCAATTGTTTTGCTTCTGCTTTATTAATATGTAATTCGTCAATTAGCATTTGTACTCCTCGGTCTACTAGTTTTTGATTGCTGAGTTGCATGTTTACCATCCGGTTTCCTTTTACTCTGCCTAGTTTTATCATGACGGTGGTACTTATCATATTCAGTATCATTTTTTGCCCTGTGCCGCTCTTCATACGCGAGCTGCCTGTGATAAATTCCGGACCGACTATCATTTCGATGGGTATATCTGCTACATTCGAGAGTGGAGAGTTTGGATTGCTGCTGATGCTTGCTGTTAATATTCCGTGTTCTCTCGCTTTTTGCAGCGCTCCTATAACATAAGGAGTTGTTCCCGATGCCGCTATGCCTATCAGGATGTCTTTATTTGTGATGTGATGCTTTTGTAGTTCCATCCAGCCTTTTTGACTATTATCTTCAGCACTTTCTACAGGATGTTTCAAAGCTTGTTCACCACCGGCTATAATACCTATGACACAGGTATCAGGCATACCGAAAGTCGCTGGAATTTCAGAAGCGTCCAATACTCCTAGGCGTCCACTGGTTCCGGCTCCCAAATAGAATATGCGTCCTCCTTGATGCATACGTTCTACTATTTCATTTACTAGTTTTTCAATTTGTGGTATGCAGGCATGAACAGCTGAGGCTACTTTCCGGTCTTCTTCGTTGATACCTTCCAGTAACTCTCTGACGGATTTTTGTTCCAAATCCTCATGTATGGACGGTTGTTCGGTTATTTTTATAAAATTCATACTTCGAAATGATAATCCTTTAATCCTTCCAGTGGACTTTTTAAAACTTTTCCGATGGACACATTCAGTCTTAGAGCTGCTTCTTTTACTTCTTCTTGAAAGTAAAATGCAATAGAACCTGTAAAATGTACAAGAATATCATGATATTCGTATTGCATTACATTACGGGTGAAGAAATCAGTGAAGCAGGAAATTAATAAATTCTGTATCTCTGGTCTATGCTTGTGGGCGAAAAGAAAAGGAGTCAGACCCGCCAGAAAGCGGTTGGCTAAGGGCTGTCGGTATACTTTATCTAAAATCAGTGCTGGGGTCAAATCGTATTCTTTAAGGAAATCTCGGCAAAGGTCATCGGGAAGTTGGTGTTTCAGGAAGTCACCTACCAGACGTTTCCCTAATACGGCTCCGCTACCTTCATCTCCTAAAATATACCCTAACGGAGAAATATTAGCTGTTATTTTTTCCCCGTCATAAAAACAAGAGTTGGATCCGGTTCCTAAAATACATGCAATCCCTGCCGTTTTACCACATAGGGCGTGGGCGGCACCTAACAAGTCACTTTCGACAAGGATATTTGCTTTGGGGAAGTTCTGCGCCAAAGCTGTTTTCACTATATTCGTTTTTTCGGGAATACATCCTGCACCATAGAAATAAATAGTTGTAAATTCAGTGGTGTCTCCCAACTGGGGAGTTAGTGTGGAGGCAATCACTTCTTTTATTTCATCAACTGATTGGTGGAAGGGGTTGATACCTCCTGTTCGAACTGTCCTGCTGTTTGTCTTGGTGTTACCCAGACACCAGTCTGTTTTGGTAGAACCACTATCTGCTATTACTATCATATCGGATAATAAGATGATTATTAGTCTTACAAAAATAGTATAAATTTATCCGATATCCATTGTTTTCCGTATTTATTTGTCGGGCTCTTATATTATTTTAGTAACTCTGTTTCTATATTTAATTTGATGTACAAATAGTTATAATTTTAGTCTGGTGTTCGATTTCTACCCAATTTTGACCAATTTTTCAATAAAGTGTATCTGTTTTGCTGCTATTTTTGTGTATTCGAATTTTTAGGTATGAAACTATGAAACACAATTTATGCCGGACACTTCTGCTTTTTGCCGGAGTATTCCTCTTTGCAACTATAGATGCACATTTTAAGACTACTCCTCAGTCACCTGTTCATATTACTGAAACCGACGAACTGGTTTATAAATCGTATCCTAACGGCGATCGGATACCTGATTTTTCTTTTGTGGTTATCGCCAATCTGAGTATCCCATTCCTTGGGTGGATGCAAAAGTATATGTTCCTGTCGTGGATGGAGATGCAACCGGTCTTATTCAGCAGGCATTGAATTATGTAGCCTCTCTTCCTATGGAACCGGATGGTTTCAGAGGTGCAGTTCAGTTAGCTCCCGGTAACTATGAATTGAAAGGTAACTTTTGATGCGGGCTGACGGAGTGGTTCTCCGTGGTAGCGGATGCCATAAAATGGAGGAACGGTTTACGTGCATTGGGACCGATGAAAGATGAATTGATTCGTGTTTGGGTTATAATAATGCGAAAACGGAAGACACTATTCATATTGCCGGGCAGTATGTACCTGTAAATGCTACGGTTATTCCTTTGAAACAAACTGCAACATTGAAGGTGGGAGATAAAATACGCATTGTCCGTCCATCAACAGCCGGATGGCTTTCGGTGCTTGGTACGGATAGATTGGGCAATGAACAGGAATATAATTTCTCGAAATGGACTCCCGGTCGTCATGATATGGTGTGGGAGCGTACTGTGGTTGCTGTTACCTCTGAAAGTATTACCATAGATGTACCATTGACCATGAGCCTTGATCCCAAGTATGGTGGTGGGTATATTTTACCTCTTTCATGGACTGGGAGGATTAATAATGTCGGAATAGAGAATTTGTGTTGCGATTCTGAATATGATCATACTAATTTGAAAGATGAGAACCATCGTTGGCAGGCAATTACCTTCAATCATGTGAAAGATGGATGGGTACGAAGAGTGGAGGCTCATCATTTTGCAGGTTCGGCGGTAATGGTATTGGAGGGAGCGATGCAGGTGACTGTGGAGGATTGTAAATTTCTGCATCCCGTGTCCGAGATAGCCAACCATAGGCGTTATGCTTTTCATACTTTGGGACAACTAACTCTTTTTCAGCGTTGTTATTCTGAAGAGGGGTACCGTGATTTTACAGTTGGGGTTGCCGTACCTGGACCTAATGCTTTTGTACAATGTCATTCCGAACGGCCTTATAGTTTCAGTGGATCTACTGGTGGCTTCTCTAATGGTATTTTGATGGATAAAATAACGGTGTCAGGAGGAATTATTCAATTGGGTTATCGGGATATGGCAGATCAGGGAGCCGGTTGGGTGGCGGCTAACTCTATGTGCTGGCAGGGACGAGCTTCACAGACTCATTGTGTTACTCCTCCTACAGCTCATAATTGGGCTTATGGAATGTGGACGCAACCTTTTGGTAATGGCCATTATGAATTGTCGCATACTTTTGTCAAGCCGGAAAGTTTTTTTTATGCTCAACTGGCGGCTCGTATGGGTAAATCTTCAATGGAAGAAAAGAAAATATTTGTGTACACTACTGATGAAACTACGAAGCCAACTCCCGAGTACGCTCATTGGATGTCTGTACAGTCATTAAAACCGGATATGCGAATGGATGTATGGATAGACAGTATGATAGTGAAATATCCTTTGGAGATAACCCAGAATAATGCTCCTCTTTTAAACGAAGTGAACTGGCGGCCTGAAAAAGAGAAGCATGTGGTCATGGCAGAACCTTTACAAGTGAAAAATGGCTGGATTGTGCGGGGAAATCATATTCTCATTAACGGAACTTATTTTCGCAAGAATATTCCCGGTACTACAGGATGGCAGGGCAAAGGATCACTCAGTCAGTTTGTTCCGGGACGCACCGGTACGGGATATACCGAAGAGCCAGATAGTGTTGCGCAAGTATTATTGCTTTCGGGAGCACATGTGCTTCATCATCGTACAGGATTGTGGTATGAGCGTCGTCGTAATGATCATGAGCGGAATATGCATGCTGATGCTGAAGTTTGGGCTCCTTTTAATGAAATGCCTTATAGCCGTAGCGGGCAGGGGGAAGCTCAGGATCGCTTAAGCAAATATGATCTGAATAAATTCAATCCTTGGTATTGGAATCGTTTGAAGCGATTTGTAGATGTGGCGGATCGAGACGGACTGGTTTTGTTACATGATCATTATAACCAGCACAATATCATAGAAGAAGGAGCACACTGGTGTGATTATCCTTGGCGCTCTGCTAATAATATAAATCAGTTGGGATTTGCGGAAAAGACTGTTTTTTCGGGGGACAAGAGAGTGTATATGGCAGAACAGTTCTATGATATTACTCGTCCGGTTATCCGTGAATATCACAGTAAATTTATTCGTCAGAGTGTAAATGTGTTCCATGACAATAATGGTGTGGTACATAGCATTGGATTGGAATATACCGGACCATTGAATTTTATGAACTTTTGGTTGGAAGAGGTCAATGCGTGTGATAACCATCAGTTAGTGGCGTTGACAGCAACAAAAGATGTGCAGGATTCTGTCTTGAAAGATAAAAACATACTTCAATGGTTGATGTGATTGATATCCGTCAGTGGCATTATCGCGCAGATGGAACTTTATACGAACCCCAGGGAGGGGTAAGTCTGGCTCTTCGCCAGCATGCGCGACTGATTGATCCGGGCACGGTATCTTGTGCCAGTGTTTATCGTGCGGTACGTGAATATCGCTGTAAGTATCCTGATAAAGCTGTGGTTTATAATGGTAGTACAATTAGAGTTCCTCGTAATGCTATGAATTGGGCTATATTTATGGCGGGTGGCTCTTTTGCCAAAATTCCGCCGATTGATGAATTACCGGTTTATGAGAAGGCTTCTTCTTTTTCTCCTATAGATAGACAGACCGATATGGATACTCAGTGGGTAATGGGGGCTGTCGGAAAGGGATACCTTGGGTACTGTGTGAAGAATGAGATTAATTTGGATTTGATGGGAGATAGAGAAACGTATAAAGTCTTTTGGATTGATCCGGATAAAGGAACGGTTATAAAAGAAGATGGTAGCGTGAGAGGAGGTGGAAAAGTAATTTTAAAGGCTCCTGCTGAAAGTTCTATTTGTTTTTTACAATTGTGATTGCAAAGCTTTTGTAAAACTGTTGGTTGAGTAATAGGAACGGATTCCAATCTTGTTCCTATTACTTATAAGTTAGTGCTTTTTTTATATAAACAGACTTTTTTAATAATTGAGCCAAAGCTTCATTGCAGCTATCTTTTCTCTGCTTACAGTAATTTTATCTTTTAAATGGCGGTTTTACCTGTACTATTATTTTTCCTAAAAAATAGTTTTCTATTTTCTGTATGGCATGTACACTAACCAATGTTTTGCCGGTTGGTGCGGAAAAAATATCTGGGTTTAGTTGTTCGGACAGTTTGTCGAGCGATAAATCTATGATATGCTCTTTCCCTTCTTTTGTGACGGCAAAAGTAATTTTGTTTTCAGAATAGAAATAAGCTATATCTTCTACTTGCAAGGTATACAGCTTTTCGTCTCCTGATATCAGGAAGCGGGTACGGTATTTTTTTTCCGGATTACTTATATTTTTTCAGTAAGTTCAGTAATTCATTGGATGAGCTCGATAGGTTGGCATTGCCATATCTGGCAGTTAATCTTTCAAACTTTTCGATGGCTTCGGCCAATCTTTCCCTGTTTATTGGCTTCAGCAGATAGTCTATGCTGTTTACAGTAAAAGCACGTATGGCATATTCGTCGTAGGCGGTGGTAAAAATAATCATACTTTCCGGTTGGGTCTGTTCTATGAAAGTGAAAGAAATGCCGTCGGTCAGTTGGATATCTAGAAAGATTATATCCGGGTGTGGATGCTCTTGGAACCATTTTACAGATCCCTCTACGCTGCCGGGTAATACAACTATCTCCCAGTCTGGCCTTAATCCTGACAACATTTTATGTAACAGGCGTCCTGCAGGAATTTCATCTTCTATAATAGCGGCTTTTATCTTATTCATTCAGCAAAGGTATTTTAACGGTGAAATATTCAGAATCGTCAATAATTGTGATATGCAAGTTGCAAATCAGCAGATAGCGGGCAGATAAGTTCTTCAGTCCCATTCCTGATTTTGCAACATTCTTTTTAATTTGATCTTGTTTCTTACGGAAAGAGTTTGATCTTTGTCAGAATAATCCAAATGGATGACCATTGGATTTTCCATATTGATGATGTTATGTTTTATCACATTTTCGATAAGCAACTGTAGAGTTAATGAAGGAATTTTCTTGTTCAATAACGTGGGGGTATTTTGTTTTCCAGTTGAATACATTTTCCCAGACGCACTTGATGCAGATAGATATATGAATCCAGAAATTCCAGTTCATTACGTAAAGTAACAAGTCCTTGTTCCTGACTTTTTAGGATATAACGATAAACATCCGATAGCTTTTGTGTAAAAACTACTGCGTTTTCCGGATTGTATTCTATTTCGGATATTAAAGTATTCAAACTATTGAACAGGAAATGTGGATTTAATTGATTTTGTAAAGCCGTGTATTGTGCTTTGATGGAACTTTCTTCCAGTTTCATTGTTTTTCATGCAGAATAACCAGCTGCCTGTAAAAAGCGTTCATGATACTTAGGCTCACAATCACAATTTCTACCAACCATATAATCATGATCAAGCGCAGGCCCGGACTGCTTAGTACAAATGGGAAGGGCAGTTCCAGCAATACTTTACAGATGGTCAGAGTAGCGTAATTCATGAAGAAAAGAATAGCTGCAATCAAAATGCAATTGATGATCAGTTTGTTTCTCTTCTTGATAAAGATAGATAGCTTTTTTTCAGCCATCGGTTGATGAATATCAGACTAAAGCCTACCAGATTGAATATGAATACCACAGAAATAAATCCCAGAAAGGAGATTAATATTTTCTGATGTTGAGGCGTAAGGTCGGTATATAGTACCA
>ENA-OQOA01000956-OQOA01000956.1-human-gut-metagenome-genome-assembly--contig:-NODE-956-length-9992-cov-3.704815_pt1 | contig 9992 bp, 7 predicted proteins | sample MGYA00242633_ERZ504888 | MGnify/ENA primary metagenome ERZ504888 (study PRJEB26092, sample SAMD00036372) | human gut metagenome | host: Homo sapiens | study: EMG produced TPA metagenomics assembly of the... | reverse complement strand
AGATTCTGGATGCAAAGGGAAAAGTTCTGGCATCAAACAGGACGGTATGTACAATCTCTGTGATCCACAGTCAGATTAAAGAACCTGAAAAAGTAATCGCCCTGCTGTCTGAAAAACTGAAAATAGATGAGGCAGAAGTGAGAAAAAGAGTGGAGAAAATCTCTTCCATAGAAATAGTAAAGACAAATGTGGAAAAAAGTACAGGTGATGAGATAAGAGAGTGCAGTCTGGCAGGGGTGAAAGTTGATGAGGATTATAAGCGTTACTATCCATGTGGAAGTCTGGCTTCAAAAGTCATTGGCTTTACGGGAGGTGATAATCAGGGAATTATCGGTCTGGAAGTGAAATATGAAGAAATCCTGAGGGGACAGCCGGGTAAAATCCTGACAACAACAGATGCCAGGGGTGTGGAAATTGATAAATTGGGTGAGACAAGGGAAAAACCGATAGAGGGGAAAAGCCTGATGATCAGCCTTGATGTAAATATTCAGGAATTTGCGCAGCAGTCAGCTTTGAAAGTAATGGAGGAAAAGCAGGCAGAACGTGTATCTATCCTGCTGATGAATCCACAGAACGGCGAAATATATGCATGTGTCAATGTGCCGGAATTTGACCTGAATGATCCTTTTACCCTGACAGATGATCTGAATATGCAGTTAAATGAATCCGGGATAACAATACCGTCGGAAGATCACAATGAACAAAGTGAACTGGCAGTGCAGACAGCATCAGGAAAAACAAATACAGAAAGAAAGCAGGAATTACTGAATCAGATGTGGAGAAATCCCTGTCTGAATGATACTTATGAACCGGGCTCTACATTTAAAATCATCACCATGGCAGCCGGACTGGAGGCTGGTGTTGTTTCACCTGGGGACCGTTTTTATTGTCCCGGATATAAAGTGGTGGAGGATCGCAGAATCCACTGTGCAAAAAGAACAGGACATGGATCCCAGAATTTTGTGGAAGGTGCACAGAATTCCTGTAACCCTGTGTTTATAGAGGTGGGGCTTCGCCTTGGGATAGAACGTTATTATAAGTATTTCAGACAGTTTGGACTTCTGGATAAAACCGGGACAGATCTTCCGGGAGAGGCAGGAACTATTATGCATCAGAAGAAAAATATGGGAGAAGTGGAACTGGCAACGGTTTCTTTTGGACAGTCTTTTCAGATTACGCCTGTTCAGCTGGCTGCAACAGTAAGTTCACTTATAAACGGAGGCAGACGGGTGACACCGCATTTTGGAGTCGCAGTGTTAAATCCTGACAGAACAGAGGGTGAGAAACTGATTTTTCCGGTAAAAGAAGGAATTGTCTCTGAAGAGACTTCGAAGGAAATAAGAGAAATCCTGGAAACAGTAGTATCTCAGGGCTCCGGAAAAAATGCAAAAATTGAAGGATATGCCATCGGTGGGAAAACTGCCACTTCTCAGACACTGCCAAGAAGTGCAAATCGTTATATTTCCTCTTTTTTGGGATTTGCACCTGCAGAAGATCCGCAGATACTGGGACTGTGTATTATTCATGATCCGAAAGGAATCTATTATGGAGGGACAGTAGCTGCACCTGTGATACGTGGTATTTTTGAGAATATCCTGCCATATCTTGGAATTGAAAAAAGTGATGTTTCTGATTTTTCTGCAGAAGGCAATTAGGGAAATTCCGCAGGCAGGGTTGATAAATAAGCAAAAAAGCCTTATACTAAAAGAAATCTGAAAGTAAAAAACTTTCAGGAAAAAACGAAAGAATGAACGAGGTGTAAGATGGAATTTCAAGTTGTAATCCCTGTGCTGATTTCTTTTGCAATCAGCGTTGTATTAGGACCGGTCATCATTCCTTTTCTTCGGAGACTGAAGATGGGCCAGACAGAAAGAACAGAGGGCGTACAGTCCCATTTAAAGAAAGCAGGAACACCTACAATGGGTGGAGTGATCTTTCTGATCGCCACAGCGATAACTGCATTATTTTATGTAGGGGATTATCCGAAGATCATTCCGGTACTGTTCCTGACTCTTGGATTTGGAATTATCGGATTTTTGGATGATTATTTGAAGGTTGTGCTGAAACGCTCAGACGGACTGCTGCCATGGCAGAAATTTTTACTTCAGGTAGTTCTGACTGCGATTTTTGTATTTTATATTGTTAAGTATACAGATATCTCACTGACTATGAGAATCCCATTCTGGAGCGGACATTTCCTGAATCTTGGATGGCTGGCAGTTCCGGTTCTTTTCTTTGCTGTGATCGGTACTGTGAATGGAGTTAATTTTACGGATGGTCTGGATGGTCTTGCTTCCAGTGTGACTCTGATCGTTGCAGTATTTTTTACAGTAGTTTCTATTGGAATGAAATCGGGGATTGAGCCGATCACAGGTGCAGTTGTGGGAGGACTGATGGGATTTCTGCTGTTTAATGTATATCCGGCAAAAGTGTTTATGGGAGACACAGGTTCTCTGGCACTGGGCGGTTTTGTTGCAGGTACGGCTTATGTGATGCAGATGCCGTTATTTATCCTGATCGTGGGTCTGATCTATCTGATCGAAGTACTTTCCGTTATCATTCAGGTAACTTATTTCAAGGCAACACATGGAAAGCGTATTTTTAAGATGGCACCGATCCATCATCATTTTGAGTTATGCGGATGGTCTGAAACACGTGTAGTTGCGGTATTCTCAGTTATTACAGCGGTTATGTGTATGGTCGCACTGCTGGCACTATAAGATTTTGGCTAAGCAGATTTCAGCGTTATGCTGATAAAAGGGAGGAAAATTATTATGGAATTACAGGGAAAAAAGGTACTTGTATTCGGTTCCGGAAAAAGCGGAATCGGAGCATCTGACCTTCTGGCAAAGGTAGGAGCATTTCCGGTTATCTATGACGGAAATGCCGAAACAGATAAAGACGCAGTTGTACATAAAACAGATGGGACATATTCGGTCACTGTATATGCAGGAGAACTTCCGAAAGAAGTACAGGACAGTCTTGATCTGGTAGTTTTAAGCCCCGGAGTGCCGACAGATCTTCCACTTGTAAAGAGTTTTTATGAGCAGGGGCTTCCGGTATGGGGAGAGGTGGAACTGGCATACAGAGTAGGTAACGGTGAAGTGCTTGCCATCACAGGAACAAACGGAAAAACTACTACAACAGCACTTCTTGGAAAAATTATGCAGGATGCACGTGAGTCTGTTTTTGTAGTCGGCAATATCGGAACCCCATATACTTCCAAAGCACTGGAGATGAAGCCAAATTCTGTAACTGTTGCAGAAATCAGCAGTTTTCAGCTGGAAACGATTGATGAGTTTGCACCAAAGGTATCTGCAATCCTGAATATTACAGAGGACCATCTGAACCGTCATCATACAATGGAAGAGTATATACGTGTGAAAGAACTGATCACTGAGAATCAGGGTACAGAAGATGTATGCGTGCTGAATTATGAAGATGAGGTTCTGCGTGAGTTTGGAAAACATCTGACTCCACGAGTGGTATATTTCTCCAGCGGACGTAAACTGGATGAGGGAATTTATCTGGATGGAAATAAAATCATCCTGAAGGACGGAGAAAAAGAAATCGAAGTAGTTAAGACAGAAGATCTGAAGCTTCTTGGAAAACATAATTTTGAGAACGTTATGGCCGCAGTTGCAATGGCTTACTACGATGGAGTATCCTTGGACAGCATCCGTAAGAGCATCTGTGAATTTACAGCTGTTGCACACAGAATCGAATATGTGACAGAGAAAAAGGCGTTGTATATTATAATGATTCCAAAGGAACTAACCCGGATGCGGCAATTAAAGGAATTCAGGCAATGAACCGTCCGACACTTCTGATCGGTGGCGGTTATGATAAACAGTCCGGTTATGATGAATGGATTGAGGCATTTGACGGAAAGGTACGTTATCTGGTGCTGATCGGTCAGACAAAGGAGAAAATCAAAGAAGCTGCTGAAAAACATGGTTTCCATGACATCATCCTCTGCGAAGATCTGAAAGAGGCAGTAAAGGTATGTGAGGAGAAAGCACAGCCGGGAGATGCTGTTTTGCTTTCTCCCGCATGTGCAAGCTGGGGACAGTTTGATAACTATGAACAGCGTGGAGATATGTTCAAGGAATATGTAAGAAATCTGTAGAATATCTATAAATAAGAATTATAGCTGTCCGGCAGAGAAAGACGAAGCTGCAGTGACCGGCTATAGATAATTTTGCGGAGAAACAGATGGCGCGAAAAAGAGCGACAGATTTATCAAAAACAGATATGACGATGCTGGTACTGATAGTACTGCTTGTGATTTTTGGCCTGGCAGTATTATTCAGCTCCAGTGAATATAATGGCAGAGTACGTTTCGGCGACTCTGCCTGTTATTTTAAGAAACAGTTATTTGTCCACAGCATTGGGTATGGGAGTAATGTATATGGTTTCTTTCCATTGATTATCTATTTTTTTTCTGTAGGCTTGGGACCAGTGGCATATCTGATTTCAATGTTTTTGTCCGGCGCAGTACTTTTTGTAGGTCAGGAGATCAACGGCTCAAAAAGATGGCTGAATCTTGGACCTTTATCTTTTCAGCCTTCAGAGTTTGCGAAAGTTGCTGTGATCCTTTTTCTTGCATGGCAGATCGAGCGGACAAAAAAAGCAACCATGGGATTTGGATTTATGTGCAGGACAATACTGACCCTGCTGCCAATCATTGGTCTTGTAGGTTCAAATAATCTGAGTACAGCGATCATTATTCTGGGTATCGGTGGAATCCTGATTTTTGTATCCAATCCGGGATATCTGGAATTTATCGGGCTTGGCAGCGCAGGTGCAGGTTTCATAGCTGTTTTTCTTGCTGCAGAGAGTTATCGTCTGGAACGTCTTGCAATCTGGAGAAATCCGGAGAAATATGAAAAAGGATTTCAGACGATCCAGGGATTGTATGCCATTGGCAGCGGCGGAATATTCGGCAGAGGCTTTGGAAACAGTCTGCAGAAACTTGGATTTGTTCCGGAAGCGCAGAATGATATGATTTTTTCGATTATATGTGAGGAAATGGGAGCAGCCGGAGCTATCTTTCTGATTTTTCTGTTTGCAATGCTTTTGTGGCGTCTGGGTGTGGCTGCCATGCATGCAAAAGATCTGGCCGGAGCTCTTATCTGTTGCGGGATTATGGGGCATCTGGCTCTTCAGGTTATTTTGAATATTGCAGTGGTGACCAATACAATCCCCAATACAGGCATTACGCTGCCTTTTATCAGCTATGGAGGAACTTCGGCAGTGTTTCTTCTTGGGGAAATGGGACTTGCGATGAATGTTGGGAAATGTGACAGGATAAATTGAATTACAGGTTTCAGAATGACGTAACATATAATAGAAAAAGCCATAAACTGTAAAGTAAGAGACTCTTTGGGAGCAAAAGGTTGGATGAAATCCATGTGACAGGTAAAGCATCTCTCAGCGGGGAGATTTTTATACAGGGATCTAAAAATGTAGCACTTCCAATGATAGCCGCATCTCTGATGCACAGAGGACTAAGCATTCTGAGGGGATGCCCCAGAATTTCAGATGTTTTCTGTATGGAAGAGATTTTGAAAAGTCTTGGTGCAGTGACCTGGTGGGACGATCATGATCTTTATCTGGATTGTTCCTGCGCAGACGGAACAGAAATTCCTGCAGTCTATACAGGCAGAATGCGTTCTTCGATCATTCTGGCAGGTGCGGTGCTTGCAAGAAACAGAAAATGCAGGATAGGGTATCCGGGCGGATGTACGATCGGGAAAAGACCAATAGATTTCCATCTTATGGCACTGAGAGCACTTGGCGCGGATGTCCGGGAAAATGCATCAGGCCTGGATGGAGAATGTGTCAGATTTGAAGGGCAGGATATTGTGTTTCCGAAATCGAGTGTGGGAGCTGCTCAACAGGCAATACTGGCAGCAGTTCTTGCAAAAGGTGTAACACATCTTTATAATTGTGCGAAAGAACCGGAGGTTTTCTGGCTCTGCAGATATCTGAAAACAATGGGAGCACTGATAGAAGGAGAGGAAACCGGTGAAATTACGATCAGAGGAGTGGATGAACTGAAAGGTGGAGACTACCGTATTCCTCCGGATCGTATTGTTGCAGGTACCTATCTGTGTGCGGCTGCGGCAGCAAGAAGTAAGATTATTCTTCATGATGTACCTGTGGAGGAATTGCAGTCGTTTATGGAAGTATATCGGAAAATAGGTGGACAATATCAAGTAAATGGTGGTACACTAGAGGTCAATGGAAAGAATGCTGTCAGACCGGCTGTTTTAGTAGAAACAGAAATTTATCCGGGTTTTCCCACAGATCTGCAGGCTCCGTTGATGGCAGTGCTGACAGGTGCGCAGGGACAGAGTACCATACGGGAAAATATTTTTGACCGGAGATTTGGCAGTGCTTTTCAGATGAAAAAAAATGGGCGCAGATATTTCCGTAAGCGGAAACCAGGCAATCATAAGAGGGGGAAAAACCCTTAAGGGAACACAGGTACAGGCAGGAGATCTCAGAGGTGGTGCAGCCCTGCTCATTGCCGCACTTATGGCAGAGGGAGAAACCTGTGTTACAGGAGCCGGGTTTATCAGCAGGGGCTATGAGCATATCTGTGAAGATTTACGGACTTTGGGCTGCAGAATATGGCAGCCGGGGACAGAGGATTTGAGGATTTATGAGAGAAAGTAATTATGGGAAAAGACCTCCTATGAGCAAAAGGACGAAGAAGATGCTGGCAGGTATGATAGGCGCCGGAGTTATGGTTGCTGTGATAGTATTTTTTTCCTATTATAAAGTAGATACTGTTGAGGTGAGGGGAACTTCCCATTATACAGACGAAGAAGTAAAGAATATGGTGCTTCGGGGACCGATGGCTTCCAATTCGGTCCTTGCACCACTGCTCTACAGCACTACAAATACAGAGGACATTGCATATGTAGATGCATTTAAAGTTACCCAGCTGAACCGAAATACCATCTGTATCAGTGTAAAAGAGAAAAAAACAGTCGGATGCATCCGATATCTTGACAGTTACATTTATTTTGACAGAAATGGCATTTTTGTGGAGGGTTCTCAGAACAGAGATGATACGGTTCCGTATTTTGACGGAATTCAGGTGAACAGCATTGTGATGGACGAGAAACTGGATATTAAAGGAGATACTGTACTGAATACAGCTGTAGCATTGTCTACAATCTTTCAGAAAAATGATATGATCCCCGATCATATCCAGTTTGACAGCAGCTATTCTATCAGCCTCATCTATGGGGATATAACTGTTCAGCTCGGAAAAGATGCTGATCTGGAAGAGAAGATGAACCGAGTGATAGCGATTCTGCCCAAAATCCAGGGAAAAAAAGGTATTCTTCATATGGAGAGTGTGGCTACGGAGTCCAATACCTTTGAAGAAGAACTGGAACAGGAAGAAGTTACTGCTGAGAACTGGAATGGCGGTTATGATGAAGATGGCAATTATACCGGAGACGGCGAGTATGACGAGGATGGTAATTATGTAGGTGCAAAACCGAAGACTGCTCTTGAGGAAGCAATTGAGAACTGGAATGGTGGTTATGATGAGGAAGGGGATTATACCGGAGCAGGTGAGTATGACGACTCCGGTAATTATGTGGGACCGAAGCCTACACAGGAATCTCTGGATGCGGCATCTGATGAGTCGGGAGATGGTTCAGGAGATGAAAGTTCCGCAGATGACCAGAGTTCTGATATCTCAGAAGATGGAGAAAGTGATTCATCATATGACGACGGAAACTCAGATGATTCAGATGGATATGGTGATTATACAGAAGATAACAGTGATTATCAGGGGGATGATTCTGAGGGATATTGATAGTATATCGTAACCAAAATTCATTCCGGATTGCCTGCAGCAATGGGATAGCAGAGCGTGTGGGAACAGTAACACATTTATCGGAATTGCCGAAAAAGAGTGAAAAAAGTATAAAAAAACAAAATTAATGGTTGATTAATTCTCAAAAAAAATATATGATATATCTATATGTAACTTTGATATAAATCACTGAAAAGGATATCAGGTATAAATAAAGGAGGAAGTACGTTGTTAGAGATTATGTCAAACGAGGCTGAATCATCTGCCAAGATCATAGTGATCGGTGTAGGTGGAGCCGGAAATAATGCAGTAAACAGAATGGTGGAAGAGGCCATCGGCGGAGTAGAGTTTGTAGGTGTTAATACTGATAAGCAGGCTTTAACTCTGTGCAAAGCTCCAACTGTACTTCAGATTGGCGAGAAGATTACCAAAGGTCTTGGTGCAGGAGCCCAGCCTGAGGTTGGACAGAAAGCAGCAGAGGAGAGCATTGAAGAAGTAAAACAGTTAATGGAAGGTGCGGATATGGTATTCGTTACCTGTGGTATGGGAGGCGGAACCGGAACCGGAGCTGCACCTGTTATCGCAGCAGCAGCGAAAGAAATGGGTATCCTTACAGTTGGCGTTGTTACAAAACCTTTCCGTTTTGAAGCAAGAACTCGTATGAATAATGCACTTGCAGGCATTGAGAATCTGAAGAAAGCAGTGGATACATTAATCGTTATCCCGAATGATAAATTACTGGAAGTTGTAGATCGCAGAACAACCATGCCGGAAGCTCTGAAGAAGGCTGATGAAGTTCTGCAGCAGGCAGTACAGGGCATTACAGACCTGATCAACCTGCCGGCTCTGATCAACCTTGACTTTGCAGACGTTCAGACTGTAATGACAGACAAGGGAATTGCCCATATCGGTATCGGTGAAGCAAGAGGAGACGACAAAGCTATGGAAGCTGTACAGCAGGCCGTATCTTCTCCACTTCTTGAGACAACCATCAAAGGTGCTACACATGTTATCATCAATATTTCCGGAGATATTTCTCTTATGGATGCCAATGATGCTGCAAGCTATGTACAGGAGCTTACAGGTGAGGAAGCAAACATCATCTTTGGTGCCATGTATGATGATACAGTTGCTGACTACTGCAGAATCACAGTGATCGCAACAGGTTTGAATGATGATAATCTTCAGCAGACCCCTTTCGGAAAAAGAAGCACAGCTTCTTCCTTTGGTGCAAGAAGACCTTCTTCCACAGCAGCGACAGGTACAGCAACAGCCGGAACTACAGCAGGAAGCGGTATGAACATGCCTAGCTTCAGCCTTCCGACTATGAATGCCACACCATTTGGAGCATCTAAGACTCCGTCAAGCACTGTTCAGAAGAAGGATATCCAGATTCCGGATTTCTTAAGAAACAGATAGGATTATCTGTTTTGCAGTGAAATAATTTACAGACAGACAAAAGAGACATATTCCATATAGATGGACATGTCTCTTTTTTTGACCAGATTAGGGAAGTTCATTATCCCTGATATACGGGTGAAAATCCTGTTGCCATGGTGTTGATATTATGCGCCACAATGGCACTGGAAGGTGTCACATCTTGTATCGAAGATGCATGTGCATTAGAGCCGTCTACCTGAATGGAGGATGCTGTACATTTGCAGTTATCATTATAGGTACAGTTATGGGCTTTGCAGTCGATCTGGATTTTGTCGCAGCCACAGTCATCTGTATAGCTGTCTTTCATGGAACTGCCAGTTCTCTCTCGGAAACTGCCGCAGCTTGTCTCATTTGCAGAAGTAGCATTTTCGCCTGTCACGTCAATATCACCCTTTGAACAGAGCTGTTCTTTGTTGTAAACACAGGTCATTGCTGAACATTTAAGAATTGTCATAGAGTTACCCTCCTGAAAAAATCTGAGATAACTATTCAATACTGCTGTAGTGCAAGAGTACTGAACAGTTACATTGAATAAGTTTCGGAGATAGGATGTGCAGTTTGAGAGAAAATATACATGAGATCGTTACTGTTCACTCCGTTCACAGTAACGTAGCCAAAATTCATTCCAGATTGCCTGCGGCAATGGAATTTTGGCTTGTATGTCTCGGGATTTTGGCATATTCATGCCAAAACACCTCGCGGAATAGTG
>ENA-OQOA01000955-OQOA01000955.1-human-gut-metagenome-genome-assembly--contig:-NODE-955-length-9994-cov-2.862065_pt1 | contig 9994 bp, 13 predicted proteins | sample MGYA00242633_ERZ504888 | MGnify/ENA primary metagenome ERZ504888 (study PRJEB26092, sample SAMD00036372) | human gut metagenome | host: Homo sapiens | study: EMG produced TPA metagenomics assembly of the... | reverse complement strand
TGGATGTCCCGTATCGAACGGTAGCGGAAACTACCATTACGTATATGAAAAGTCTTAGAAATATCCAATTGAAGCTTCTGGCATCGTTGATGTATGCACACCTGCTTTTCTCATATATGCTGTCGTCACTACGTTAAGAATGTGTGCTAAACAACAATATTCACTTTATTCGTAAATATCAATATTCCCCATATTAACCTTAGCCGTAATCATTTTTTCAGCACCTGTGTTATATGAGCAGTTTCTTTTATAGTTTGTGCCATATAGATTTACGTTGCCCATATCAGTTTCAAGGTTATAGCCGTATGCATCAGAGCGTGGGAGTTTAACAGAAGCGTTACCCATATCAACGCCAAGATGCATAGTGTCAAAGGAACATCTGCTGATGTCTATATTTCCCATATTAGTATCAATATTATACTGACTAAAGCTGCAGTCTGATAATGTAAGATTTCCCATATCAACATGAGATGTAATATCAGAACCCTTGATACCGGTTAACTCAGAGTTGCCCAAATTGATATCACAGTTTACAGTTGTAAGAGTAACATCTGATGGAATAGTGATAGTCAGTTCAGATTTAACATTTTTTAAATGAATATTTTTAATAATTTTGTTGCCTGTATCAGGCTGTGTTATTTTTAAGGTACTGCTGTTTACTGAATATTCGGGACAATATGAGGCATTTCCTTTATATTCGATACTAAAAGAGGTTCCATTTATCACATTTACATTTCCTAAAGAGGTATCAATATCAAGATTGTCAAAGGCTTCAAGATTCTCTGTAAAGGTTATATTTTTTTACTTTTAAAAGAATCAGACATCCATGATAATGAAGGTATATCCCATACATTTATAATAATTCCGATGATTATGCATATAGCTGTTATGCTGTATATGATGCCTAAATATATTCTTTTTCCCATATTAATAATCTCCGTTTCTCTACGATTTTGGTGATATAAGTGCATTGTAGATAATATCTACACATTTACTATACATTTACTTGCATAAAAAACTTTTAAGTACGTTGTAGATAAGAGCAGCAACAAGCCATATTATCCATGTCATATGCCATTCAAAAGTCAGGAAGCTTATACACAGATATAAGCATGAAACAGTAGGCCAGAATACGGACATGACAGAGGCTGCTGTTGGATTGATATATTCAAAATTTTTATAATCTTTACTTGAATTCATACTTGTATCTGTATTTGTATATGTACCAGATGTTGTAGTTATGCCGTTAAGTGATAGAAGCCTTCTGTATGAAGCGGCTGCATTTGCCTGAAAGACAATGAGCATTACGCCGGCAGAGCAGATGGCTAGAACAAGTGCTCCGGAAATATCTTCAAGTATGCCAATGTTAAAGCTATCCATAATAATAGGTGGTATAACGCATACTATACACATCAGGACACCAATCGTGAGACATATGCTATATACAGGTTTCATGCGTTCTTTTCATTCTGGACATATTGGGATGCCTGATAGTCAAGAACGCATGTATGTTTCATTATGTAAGCGTAATCTTTAAGAAATGTGGAAGCAAAATAAACATGGCAACTGCAACTGCAATAGTTACGAACATAAGAGATATCATGATATTTTCTACTATCAATATATCTATCATGTCGCCTATTATAGGAAATATCGGTGAAATTATGCATAGCATAACACCAAGGGCAATAAGTAAGCTTCTTTTGGAGCAGGTGCGTATGTAATGTCTGGTCTCATCAAGTGTCAGTATTCTTTTATCAGGTGTGGCAGTTTTGCTGGAATCCTCATGGCTGTTGGCATTAAGACCAAGAGTGTCGGCAAGCTCATCAAGATTACCGAATTCAGATATAACTGTTCCAACAGCTTCATTTTCACTTTTTCCTTCGGAAATAAGTTCGTTGTACTTATCCTCCATCATTCCAAAAAGTTCAGACTTAGCTCTGATAACCTCAGGAGTGTCTGGCATATTGGCAAACATGGTTTCAAGATAGCTTTTAATAGTTTCCATAAAATCCTCCTCATATATATGGTGTTATTATTTACGTATAAAATGTTCTATAACTTCTTTAGTCAAAGTCCATTCTTCACAACGTGCTTTGTAATATTCGCGCCCAGCATCAGTTATGCTGTAATATGTACGCTTTTTCCCTCCATTCTCGCCAACACCTGGAAAAGAGGTTATATATCCGTTTTTTTCCATACGTGTAAATGCAGAATAAAGAGTAGTTTCTTTCATAATGTATTTTTCATCTGATAGTGATTTAATCTGCTTGGATATCTCATAACCATAAGATGGTTTGTCAAGCAGAAGATATAGAATTATAGTGTCATTGTAGCCTCTTATGATATCGCTGCTGATACCAGCCATATATCAAGACCTCCTTATATTATTATTCTTTATGCTATAGAGTAGTTGTTTTTAATGATGTGAGTGTAAAAGTAAATTTTGCAGCTCACTGATAATTGTATGCATATACTACGCTTATCGTACTACGACAGACATAGTATATCTGTCGTAGTATATATAACATATGATATATAATATGTCAATATTTTAGGCGTATTTATGGGTTGAAGAACAGAAAACATATATAGAAGCTGCAATGAAGCAGCTTGTTACGATAGCATTTTAATAATGATATATGAACATATAAGCATTCTGACAATATATCAATAATTTATTATAAACACTTGACATAATTATATATAAAAGATATATTAAATATATATTATGCATAATAAGATGTTAAGGTTAAAACTGTTAAGGTTAAAAGCTATTTTGCACCTTGCATCATAAAAATGTTATATTAAAATCTTACAACTTACAAGATTATTTAACATTATCAACATTGTTTTATTTGTCTGATTTATGTAATGCTGATTTATGTAATTCATTATCGGTTCTGGTTATTTTCCATAAGAATTAGAAAAATATAATAATAAACATGAAAATCAAATATTATAAACAAATAGACGCATATTCTGATAATGAAAATTATATTTAATTGATGCTAATATGGATTTAATCATTTAACGAAAGAAGGTGCTTTATGAACAGTAAAGAAAGTATAAAGCCAGATATTGTCATGAAAGAATTCTGGCGGGTTAATGAGAGATTTGCAGATTTGTTCAATGCAGTATTATTTAATGGGAAAAATGTTATAAAATCGGATATGTTAAAAGAAATGGATACAGATATATCAGGAACAATCAAATGGAAGAAGGGACAGAGCTCATTAAAGCGTGTAAGGGATATTGTCAAGAAAGAGTATGATGGTGTAGAATTTAATATATTAGGAATAGAAATACAGGATAAAGTACATTATGCTATGCCACTTAGAACGATGATATATGATGGACTTGGATATCTGAAAGAGTATAATGAACTTAAAGGCAAGAACAGATATACATCAGGAATGACATCAGATGAATTTCTGTCTGGCATGAAAAAGGATGATAGACTTCATCCTATAATAACAATTGTGCTATACTATTCAGAGATGCCATGGGACGGTCCTGTCAGTATAAAAGATATGATGATACATATGAGACCAGAGATAGAAAATATATTTACAGATTATAAAATGAATCTTGTACAGGTGAGGAATTCAGACAGGTATAAGTTTAAGAATAAAGACGTAAAGATGGTATTTGAGATTACAAAGTCCATTTATGAGGAAAACTTCAATAATATATATGATAAATATAATCATAGAAATATATCAATATAAGTGTTAAGAATGATCAGTGTAATGACAGATGCACCATATCTGATGAATATAGCTGATAATAATAGAAGGGGGAAGGTAAATATGTGTAATGCTTTAAAGAAATTGCAGGATGAAAGTAAATTGCTTGGTCGTCAGGAAGGCCGCCAGGAAGGGCTGGAAACTGGCCGTAGCGAGGAAAGAATAAAAGCAATAGTATCTATGCTGGAATTAGGGCTTACAAAGGAGCAGATAACTACAAAGTATTCAGAAGATGAATATGAAAAGGCGGAAGAGGAATATAAAAGAGCACAAGAGCTGCTTCGTGCATCACAAGCTTCTGACAGGTTATATGAGTTTATAATGGATTCAGAAAATATAGTATTTTTTGGTGGAGCTGGTGTGTCAACAGAATCAGGAATACCAGACTTCAGAAGTAAAGACGGCTTGTACAACCAGCATGACGTTGAATTCGATAAGTATGAACCAGAGTATCTTCTTAGTGCAGAATGCCTTCATCATAAACCTAAAGTGTTCTTCGAATTCTACAGACAGAAGATGGATGCAAGAGGAATTCAGCCCAATATAACACATAAAGTACTGGCTGAGCTTGAAAAAATGGGAAAACTGAAAGCTGTGATTACGCAGAACATAGACGGGCTTCATCAGCTGGCTGGCAGTAAAAATGTTATAGAACTTCATGGTGCTACAACAAGAAACTATTGTGAGAAATGCAGAAAGAAATATCCATCAGATTATATATATGAAAGTAAAGAAGCAGTACCGCACTGTACAGTATGTGGTGGAATAGTACGTCCTGATGTAACATTATATGGTGAGCAGCTGCCAGCAGGTGCATACGAAAGTGCAGTTAAAGCTATAAAAGAGGCAGATATGTTTATAGTGGCCGGAACATCACTTAAGGTATATCCGGCGGCAGGACTTGTATGGGACTTTAAAGGAAATCATCTGGTTGTACTTAACAGAGAACCTCTTGACTTTAAGCTGAATGCACAAAACGATATAGAATACACTGGCTCCATGGGAGATGTGTTTGCAAAGCTTGATAATATGCTTCATATGGGATGACAGTAGATCTGGAAGCAAATGCTGACACTATATCTACAATGATGTATCCGGATGGATTAGGCGGTAAGGCAGTAAAAACCGAAAGAAAGATATATCCTAACGATCCATGTCCATGTGGTTCAGGAAAGAAATATAAAAAGTGCTGCGGAAAAAAGTAGAAAATATATAAACACAGTAAAGTAATACAATACCCCATAAGAAAACGCTTGGGAGGACGTTTTCTTATGGGGTATTGTGCTTAAGGAGAAAGCGTTGATATGGTTGGAAAAATTGAAAAATATAGTAATATATAGTTGGAAAAATTGGAAAAATAAAGCAATATGGAGTTTGAAAATAATAAAAAACACAATATTAAGGTTGGAAAATTAGAAAAATTTAGTGCAGTAACAGAAATAATGGGTAGATGAATTCATACACTCAAAGATGATGGATGTCTTTTATCTTTATCTTATAATAGGAGGTATGCCAGAGGCGGTTGATGTATATCTGAAAACAAATGATCTTGCGAAGGTTGCAGAGGTTCACGAAAAAATTATAAGATTGTATAAAACAGATTTTAGTAAATACGAGATAAGATATAAACTGAAGCTGCAGGAAATATATGATGCCATGCCAGGACAATTGGATCAGAAAAATAAAAGATTCCAGTTAAACTGTATAGGAAAAGGCATGTCATATGACAGAGTGGCAAATGATTTTTTATGGCTTAAGGATGCAGGAGTGGTTATACCTGTATATAATATTAATGAACCTAAGTTACCACTTGTGATAAGTGAAAACAGAAATCTGTTCAAGCTATTCTGCTCAGATGTAGGACTGCTTACAAGCCGTTATTCCAACCAGGTAAAAATAGCTATTCTTAATAAGGATAAAGCTATTAATAATGGAGCACTTTTTGAAAATGCAGCGGCACAGGAGCTCATGGCGAAGGGATTAAAAGAATATTATTTTAATAGTAAAAAACAGGGAGAACTAGACTTTGTTATTGAACTTGATGGCAGAGTCGTTCCTTTAGAAATCAAATCAGGTAAAGATTATAAGAAACATTCAGCACTTAATAACGTGCTGTGCAATGAAGAATATAATATTAAAGAGGCATATATATTCTCAGACAGAAACATAGAGGTGGATGGTAAACGCGTGTATATGCCAATATATATGATAATGTTCCTGGAAAATGAACAACTTAAAGATAACATATACAGGCTGGATCTTAGCAGACTGCAATAATAGTATCTATAAAATATACAATAAGCAGTATTGAAAAATAATAACAATTGGAAATGTAATAATAAAGTAACAATACCCCATAAGAAAACGCTTGGGAGGACGTTTTCTTATGGGGTATTGTGCTTAAGGAGAAAGTGATACCTGTTAAGTATAGGGAGGTTTAACAAGTAATCGTTTATGAAAAAGTATTATTAAAATACAATCGTTGAAAGATATAGGAACATATATTAGTCAGCAACCTTATGTCATGTAGCAGTTCTTATGTCCTTCAACAATTGTTATATTAGAGGAAAAATGTGACAGGGATATGGAAAAAAGTGTGAGGAAAATGTGAAGAGATAAAAAAAATAAATTCCCATTAACATCATACATGATACATAAATTAATATATATCATATAAAATACACATTATAATAAAACAGTTCATATATGTACCTGTGAATATGTCAGCATAATATGGGCAGAATCAAGTATTAAATGTGTAAGTAAATGGAGTTAAAATGGAAAAATGGGAAAAACGGAAATCGAGAATATTTGGAGAAAAGAAGCTTGAAAAATACAGTATTTAAAGGAACAGGTGGAGCAGAAAAAACAGAAGAAACAGAAAAGAGAATAATAAATACTGAATCAATAGAATATTTTAAAAGGGTGCTTATAAGAAATGAAAAAAGTATACAGACAATAGAAAAAGTATATAAGAGATATAAAAAAAACTGATGATATATGCACACGGGCAAATAACAAGAAGTCTCCTATTCAGGATGAATATATTGAAAAGTATCTAGCAGAAAAGAAAATTAATCTGACTGCAACGATGGATGCGAAGGAAGCATACAGTCCAGCAAAAACAGTGTTTCACCTTTACTGAAGCGCATCGGCTTCTGGTCTGCATTCATCGTCTGCACTTCACCATATCCATTCAAGCACATCAATAACTGAAAAGAAGTATCCATCACGGAAAAAGTAAAGCCCCTTGTGACCTGAATCCGCTCCGTTTCAAAGTACTTGCAACAGCAGAGCAATTCACGAGAGCAACCAGAATAATACTTCACCATTCTCGGTTTCTGACTCACATCCGGTGCAACCTTCATGGAGATAAGCTGCAGCCAATGCGATGACCGGGAAAGTATCACGACGGCAAGGCTCTACACATATAGATGCTTTCTCATCCAGCTGGTTTTTGATGGCACTTGCCTGCGATTTGCTAGTCGCAATCATGATCTTTGCATCGGCATCTACTGTAGTGATTTGACAATAGACACGCTGTACCATGGACTCATACTCGTCATTATTCTTAGCTCGATTAGTTGGTATACTTCTAAGTTATACATGTTCGTATATGGGAGTGATTTTCGTATATTACACTGTAAAAATAATTACGGAAAAACTGATTAATGCAAAAAAATCAAAATTATGGAACGGATTGAAGGAAAAGAGTTTTGGAATTTATTTGTTCCATCAGCAGATTATATATCTGACAATAATTCTGTTGAATGGTAAGGTGTCGCCGATAGTACAAGTTGTGATAAGCTTTTTGTGTGCGGTGGGAGTAGCTAGCATTATCACAACTGTGTTAAAGAGATTTAAATTAACACGAATTCTGTATGGAGTGTGATATTTGGCATGACCTATCATGAAGATGTTGCAACCGTAAAGGACAGCTTCAAAAAAAAGTTAGCATTCAATCGTTTACTAATAATGTATGTTTTTACCGATGTGTCTGCGATGCGAAGCATCATGTAAAATTTTGATAATTCATCTTCTGACAATATTTACATTTGTCAGAAGATGAATTATTATTAAAAGTGAAAACGATGAAATAATAAAATAATCGCAAAAACAAAAGGAGTATATATGTTATTTAAACAATTAATAGATGAATTTCTTGATAAGTGGGATAAAGACACAGCAAAAGCATATCGAAAAAAGATATATTCATTTTATCAGTATTTAGTTGAGATGAGGAATGCGACAGATTCTAATTATAAAAGTATATTAAAGGGATTAGAAATAGAAGATGTAGCTGAAAGTATAATTTTTTATGTCAAACGTAATCAGGTTAAGTATAGAGCATCAGCAGATTTGTATATATCCACAGTTAAAAGCTTTTATGCATATATTTCTGCAAAACAGATATGTTCCAATATATATTTTGATAATAAAGTGTATGCACCAGAGATGAAAGAACAGTGTGAGAGTGCAATTAAACGTCTTAAGCTTAATGAGTCAAAGCAGGTCATGCCATTAGATGAGGAAGCAGCAAGACGTATTGTTGATAGATGTAATGAGATAATTAACCTTGCTAATTATGATGACCTGATAAGTGGAAAGTGGGATGGAACATTTTCAGCGTATATATCAGCTTTGATTTGTAAGCTTGTATTATGTTTTGGAATGAGTAATAAAACTATAAGAGAATTGAAAGCTGCGGATTATAACAGTACTAATGGGCGTATAGTAATCAATGGATATTCTGTTCATTTGCCGGACACCTTAAAGACAAATATGGATACATATATGGATTATAGAACAAGAGCTATTAATGAGTTATGTAATGGTTCAGATGTTAACCAATATATGTTTATAGAATTAAGTAACCCGCGTAAGAATATACCGCACAGTACAAACTTTTTTTATTCTTAATGAATTAATAGGTTCAACATGTGCAACAGCATTGGCGAAGTATGCGATTATACAGCTGATCAGGCAAGGAATTCCAGCTTATCTTATAAAGGATTTTACCGGCTATAAGGATGATATTTATAATCATTGTCAGGAGATAGTTAATGAGGAGAATGGTGCGGTGTCAAAAGAGGAAAGATGCAAGATTATAGATGCTGGAATCAGGATGAGTAGGTTGAGTGAGATTGTGTAAAGAAAATAGAGATTATATTATATGGAGAAAATGACAAAACTAACTGATTATCAGAATGAATTAATGCAGGTATATTTGTATAATAATATGGCGTTATTAAAAAGAAGTACTAAAAATATACTGAATTTAATAGGTATTAAAATTAATGAAGTAGATTATGATGATTTTTATTCTATAGCAAACATGACTTTATGGCAGGCTATTATTGAATATGATAATAGCAGAACATGTACATTTAATACATTTTTGAATGTTTGTTTAAGGAACAAATTTAAGAGTGAAATAAGAAATAGAGGGCGTTATAAAGAAAAGCAAATTATAATTCAGTGTCATTAGATGGTATTAGTAATAATTTATTTGAGTCAAATTTACAGGTAACATATAATGAATGGCTTTATGGTTACGATATGTCATATATAGAAAAAATATACAGCACTTATAATTATCATTTTAAGAATGCTGTTGAAATAAATGCTATAAGCAATATGATGTTAGAAAACATAATCGTAAGTATGAATGATGAGCAATTAAGGATTATTACTAAACTTTTAATTTTAGGATATAGGAAAAGTGATATAAAAAATATTTAGATATAAACGATTATTTATTAAGCAAAAAGATACGTCAAATAAAAAGAATTCTAAATTTAGTATATAAATAACAGTTAATAGTAATTTAATTATGAAGGGAAAGATACATTATGAAAGATAAAATATTTCTAAGAAAGAATATATTTACGTGTGTTATGTTTGGAGCCATATTTTTATTTGTATTGTATGGAAGCTTCTCTTCCAATATTGATTTATCAGTGGTTGCTTTTTTTATAGCTATACCTACTTTCTTGTTATCATTTATTAAGTTAATTGTAGATATATTGGAAGATATTAATGATAAAATAACGAAACTACTTGCAAATATAGAACGAAATAATTCGATTAATAATACTTTATTATATAAGATAAGATTAAATAATAATATTGATGAAATATTGAAAGAGAATTCTGATGAATGGTTAAGAAAAAATTACTTGAATATAAAAGGGCTAGGAGAATAAGAAAAAATGTGAGGCGGATAAGAAGGTTGTTTTTATATA
>ENA-OQOA01000954-OQOA01000954.1-human-gut-metagenome-genome-assembly--contig:-NODE-954-length-9998-cov-2.858677_pt1 | contig 9998 bp, 11 predicted proteins | sample MGYA00242633_ERZ504888 | MGnify/ENA primary metagenome ERZ504888 (study PRJEB26092, sample SAMD00036372) | human gut metagenome | host: Homo sapiens | study: EMG produced TPA metagenomics assembly of the... | reverse complement strand
GTCCTGCATATACTTCTGTTCTGTTCTTCTCTGAACGATTATCTTTCTTCAATTCTTCAGAAATTTCTTCCAATGCTTTAGGAAGATCTTCAAAACAAATTACTCTTTATCACATATCTTTTCACCTGAAATACAATCGCCTGTTGAGCATATTTAAAATCTTCATATGCCGTAAGCAGCACAACTACTATATCCGGATAATTCTCATGTATCCACTGCGCAGCCTCCATCCCTGTCATAAGTGGCATTTGTATATCCAGTATTACGATATCCGGTTTATATTTTTCTACAGCATTTACTACTTCTTTCCCATTTTTTAATGCTTCTGCAAGATGACATCCCAGTTCATCCCACGGAATCATTTCTTTTAATGCTTCTCTTATAAATGGTTCATCATCTGCTACTATAACCTTCCACATATTAATTCCCTTCCGCTAAATTCCTATTCAAGCATATATCCGCAATTGAAACAGGGGATACCTGATTCGGTTAAACTGTTCTATCCTTTCTCATAGGAAGACAGACCGTAACTATTGTTCCTTTTCCAATCTCGCTCTGGAATAATACGCCATATTTATCACCATAAAGATTACGTATCAGTCTCTGAATGTTCATGACACCTACTCGAGGATTCTTATTATCTTTCCTGTCATCCATTTCATTCACATTAAATCCTACGCCATCGTCTTCTACAACAATATTTATAGAATCTTCAGAAGCTTCTCTGATTGCTACCCTGATTCTGCCTTCTGTTCCCTTTGGCTCCAGTCCATGGATGACCGCATTCTCTACTATCGGTTCTATACAGAGTCTGGGGACATAACATTCCTTTATCTCATCAGACTCCCATTCAATATTATAGGTAATGATATCCTTAAATCTTTCACTCTGAAGGTATAAGTAAAATCCGGCTATTTCCATTTCTTCTTTTAACTTTATCTCAACCTCATTTCTTCTGAACAATTTTCCTCTCATTAATCCTGCAAAAGATGTTACCGTCTGATATAATTCTTCATCGCGGTGTTTTTTACCTTAATAGCAATCATTGTCAGTACATTAAACATAAAATGTGGATTTATCTGAGCTTGCAGATACTGAAGCCGCGCTTCTTTCACAAGTAATTGTGTTTCGTATACTTCTTTGATCAGAGTTTTCAATTCTCACTGTCATTTCATTAAAAGAGTCGCTGATCTGCTGAAACTCTAAAATATTGTAATTCTCCAGCTTTGTTTCAAAGTCTCCCGTTCCAACCTGTTCAATTTTTTTTACAATTCTCTGTAACGGATAAGTAACCCTCCTTGAATAATACAATGCTGAAACTACTACTGCAATAAACATAGATACAGCAATTGCCCAGGCCAGACTGAAATCCCGGTACTAATATCCAGATATAATTTACTTTTTGGTATTATTATGTAAGTAGATAAACCAAAACTGTCCTGTATTTTTTTTATACAGGTATTTTTTATGATCTTTTTTTATTTCTCCGTCCAGATTAATCAGCTCATCTTTTAAAATTCCATTTTAATCCTGTTCCCCCTATTTCAGTCCCATCATTCGTCTGTATTGACCAGTAATATGTCTGATATTTTTCCAGTTTGGAAAAGATCTTGTTGATATTTTCCATATCAAATATTGCAACACAATATCCCATACGTTCCATGTCATCATCATAAACAGAAAAATAACACTCTATTTCCTGACCGTTTTTTCTGTAATAGAACATTTTGTCCTGGTCTCTGTATCTTTTAATTCCATCAATTATACGTGTATTCTTTATATTATCTGCCGATTGTGTCTCCGGATAAAAATGAATCCCTTTATACTCCATATTTTTAGAAAATACATAATAGTCACTTACAATCGGAAATGTATCCGACACCATATTCTGATTGGAAAAAAGGTTGATTCCCTGTTTCATTACTTTCTCAATTCCCTCTGTCGAACCGGTACGGAAAAAATAATTCATATTTTCATTTTCACTCAGATATATCACTAATCTTTCCCAGAACAGCAGATGATTTGTAAACTGCTTTTCCACACTTTCCATATAGAAATCCATATCTTCGCGCAATGCAATTGAAGACCACTGGAATATGATAACGGATAATCCTCCACCAACCAGAAGCATTGTCATAATACTGGTCCACACAAGCATATTCACCATTTCAGACCGAATTGTCTTTTTATTCTGTCTTTATTCTTTACTTTCATATATTAAAATTTCCTGTTATCTGGAGTATTTTTACTATAATTTTATCATAAGTGTCAGATTATATCCAGCACTATATGCAGAAGATATCCATCTTTCAACTGTCTTAATGTTACTGTTCACTCGGAGTTTGACACATTGAAATGCAAAAAAGTACCTCAAATCCTTGAAATAGGCTTTTTTTTGTCAAAATTCTATTTTTATTATATAGTAATATTTAGTGATATATTGTATAATAGTGACAGAGGTGATTATTATGCGTATAACAACATCAAAATCAAAAAATTCCGAGCCTTTTACATCACTCAGTCCTATACAAATGCCAATGGGAAAAGCACTTCCAAAACCATCCGAAAATTAGGTACGTTAGCTGAATTATCAGCGCAGCTCCACACGGATCGTGATGGAGTTGTTGAATGGGCTAATGAACAAGCGCGTCTTGAGACTCTGAAATATAAAAGTGAAAAAGAAGATGCTACTGTTATGATTCCGTTTCATTCCAACAGACTTATGGACTATCATAAACAGAAGCTATTTTCTGGTGGATATCTTTTCCTTCAATCGATTTACTATGGGCTTAAGCTTGATTCTGTCTGCAGAAAAATCAAAAGCCGACATAAATTCGAATATGATCTTAATGCGATTTTATCTGATTTAATTTATACAAGGGTTCTGGAACCTTCCAGCAAAGTTCTTCTCGAGCAGCAAAACAGTTCCTTGAGCCTCCAACTTATGAACTTCATGATGTGTACCGAGCTCTTTCTGTTCTTGCTTCTGAAATGGATTTTATTCAATCAGAAGTTTATAAAAATAGCTTTTTTCTCGGTGACAGAATGGATCGGATTCTTTATTATGATTGCACAAACTACTACTTTGAAATCGAACAGGAAGATGGTGATAAAAAATACGGAAAAAGCAAAGAACATCGTCCGAATCCCATTATTCAAATGGGACTTTTTACAGATGGTGACGGAATACCTTTTAGCTTTCTCACTCTTTCCTGGAAAACCAAAATGAGCAGAAATCTTTAAAACCTTTAGAAACAAAGATTCTCCAGCAATTCGGCTGTGATAAGTTTATCTATTGCAGTGACGCCGGACTTGCTTCTGAGGATAACCGTGTTCTTAATCACATGGGGACAGAGGGCATTTATTGTCACTCAGTCCATCAAAAAACTGCCTGCCGAAGATCGGGCATGGGCTTTAAAGAAAACTGGCTTCAAACGTCTCGCAGATGATAAACCTGTGGACCTTACAAAACTGACAGGTGATGACAAGAACCAGATTTATTATAAAGACGAACCATTTACAACCAAAAAACTGGATCAAAGATTGATCATAACCTACTCACCTAAATATGCTACTTACCAGAAAGCCATCCGTGCAGAGCAGATCAGTCGGGCAGAAAAAATGGTTGCAAATGGCTCTCTAAAAAAACAGCGTAAAAATCCAAACGATCCTGCAAGATTTGTAAATAAGATAGCTGTAACCAACGAAGGAGAAAAAGCTAAGATCCACTATTATCTCGATACAGATAAGATTGCTGAAGAAGAAATGTATGACGGGCTTTATGCGGTATGTACAGATCTGCTTGATGATGACGTTGCAGATATCTTAAAAGTCAGTGAAGGAAGATGGCAGATTGAAGACTGTTTCAGAACTATGAAAACAGACTTTGAAGCCAGACCCGTTTACTTAAACCGTGAAGATCGGATTAAGGCTCATTTCCTCACCTACTTTCTTGCTCTGTTACATTTCCGGTTATTAAACCGCTCCTTGAAAGGGACTTATACCACAGAACAATTACTTCACACTTTAAAAGACATAAAATTTACGGATATAGAAGAACAGGGCTTCATGCCGGTATATGAACGTCAGGAAATCACTGATGATCTCCATGAAACCTGCGGATTCAGAACGGACTATCAATTCATAACAAAACGGAAAATGAAAGGAATTCAGAAAAAAAGTAAGCGGAGATAAAACATTACTATATTTCGTGTATGCAGATAAAAGTGCCACACCCCTTTGTATTTACAGGGATTGTGGCACTTTTTTAACTAATCAACTGTCAAAAATGAGATTATATAGAGAAACGGCTGTTTTGTCAAATTATATATCAAATTGAATCCACCTTATTAATCGGCCATAATTTTCTGAGTGCCGCATAAGAAATCAAAAAGTTTGCGAGCCATCCAGCCGGTACAGCAAGCCAGACAAATGCAAATACCAAAAACGAGGGGCACAGATTAAGGCAACTGACAATCTTATTGCAAGATTTACCATATTTGCAATAAGAAATGGCCGCATGATTCCAAGCCCACGAAGGACTCCATCTGTTGCCATCTTGATACCCATGAAAATGAAAAAGTAGCCTAGCCATCTCATATAATCCCCTGATACCTGATAAGCTAAAGCAGTTCCGTCTTTTCCTAAGAATAACGAAGAAATTTGCGTATGCAATGTCTCAATAACTATAAAAGCAAGAACTGCAAAACATAAATCTAACACCAGTGCAGCATGATATCCTTTTTTGATACGTTCGATTTTCTTTGCACCAAGATTTGGGAAACATACGGTGAAACTGCATTTCCAATAGATACAAATATTAGTGAAAATACATTCTCTACTCTCATCGTTGCCGAATAACCCGCTAGTGCCTGTGTACCAAAATGGATTTACAACCGCCTGTACAATCATCATCCCAATTGACACTGTAGACTGTTGAAGAATCGAAGGTACAGCAATTCGAAGCATTGAACGTAACTCCTGCCCGTCAAACCAGCTAAAGTGACTTTTATATCGGCGCATCCGACTAAAGAAAATCAAAAGTGAAAATACTGCAGAAATTCCTTGTGCAATAAGAGTCGCAAGGGCTGCACCAAACACACCAAGACCAAGTCCAGCCACCATCCAAAGGTCCATAAATATATTTAAAACCGAAGAAAATATTAAAAGACCTAACGGAATCTTTGATTCGCCGATTGAAGTGAACATCGTTGAAAGGATATTGTACATAAACAGAAACGGAAATCCCACAAAATAAACTCGAAGGTACAGTACCGCTTCATCCAATATATCAGCAGGTGTCTGTAATAAACTCATCATTGGATGGGAAAAGCAAAATCCAAACAGACCCAGAAGTATACTTAGAATCAGAAAACTAATTAATGATGTCGACACAATCGTTTTCATTTTGCTATAATCCCGGGCACCAAAATAACGGCTTACAAGAACCCCTGCACCTACACCTGCACCCAATGCTATACAAATGAATACATTCGTAAGTGCGGCGCAGGCACCAACTGCAGCAAGTGCAGATGAGCCAACAAACTGACCAACAATAATAGAATCAGCCATATTATATACTTGTTGAAAAAAACTGCCTAGAATCATAGGCATTGCAAAAACAGTCAGCGCTTTAAGAGGCGCATCTGTAATTAAATATTCATCTTTTGACATTGTCTTATTCTCCTTCTATAGAGATTTATTTTATATACTTCAAAACACAAAATGCAAATGTTGTTATGATCAATCAACATTTTCTGATAAATTGATTATAATATGTATTATCTTTTTTTTATAATAAAAGGTTTTTAGACTCCTTTCCAAAAACGCCCCACGACATTGTGCTTATGCCGCAGGTTTTTTATTAGTTGATGAGATGATCATTTTCTGCTGAATTTACTCTTTATAATAAACGTATCAAAATGAAAAAAATCACAGCAAATTTCAAATTATTTTATTTTTGTACAATATCACTATAATTTGTCTCAGGGTAAAGAAACAAATGTACCTGTTATAGTAGCTCCGCCGTAGTTCCAACTTTTACATGAAATGAAAGGAAAAGGACAGCACAAAAAAGGCGAAACTGCACTGCCTTTCCTGGCCAGATACAGTTCCACCTCTTTGCAATCCTTTTTGTTATTTAATGTATTTAGCGATTGTATCAGTTAATTCCGCCATATTAATCGGCTTGGAAATATGGTCATTCATGCCTGAATCCAGGGATTCCTGAATATCATCTATAAAAGCATTTGCAGACAAAGCTACAATTGGAATCGTAACTGCATCGGACCGCTCTATACCCAATGCTCGAATGGCTTTTGCTGCTTGGTGTCCATCCATGTTTGGCATCATAATATCCATCAAAATAAAATCGTATGTGCCTCGTGGATGATTTTTAAACAAATTCACAACTTCTTTTCCGTCTGATGCGCGTGTTACGGTCATACCAGCATCTTCTAGCATTATCGTAGCAAGTTCAGCATTTAAATCATTATCCTCAGCCATAAGAACATGAATACCCGTCAAATCTCTATGCAGATGTTGTTTTTGTTCTGATTGAATAACCTGTTCTGTCAACTCCAGTGGGATCTCCACTGTGAATGTAGAACCTACACCTTTTTTGCTCTCAACAGCAATTGAACCGCCCATCATATCCACATATTTTTTTGTGATGGCCATACCAAGACCGGTTCCCTTATATTGGGTTCTGGCATTAGCATCATCTTCTTGTGAAAACGGATCGAATAATTTTTTCTGGAACTCTTCGCTCATGCCAATACCATTATCTCGAACAACATAACGAGTTATGATATGTTTCTCATCCGCTCCTGGGTAACTGCTGATATCCAAAGTAATCTTTCCGCCGTCCTTTGTGAATTTCACAGCATTGCCCAGAAGATTCACCAAAACTTCTCGGATACGCACAACATCCGCAAGGACATATGGGTTCTTTGAGATTTCTCGATGTACTTCAAACTTAAGATCTCGATTATAAAGAAGTCCATTCATAATCGCCTGGACGTTATCTGTCAATTGAGTAATGTCCACTGGCTCGGGCGAAATAGTAACTTTTCCACTTTCAATGCGAGTAAAATCCAGAACGTCATTCAACAAAGAGAGAAGATGATTCGAACTTTTTTGAACTTTCTCCAAGCTATCATGAATATCTGAAACCGTGTTCTGGTGAAGCGCAATGTTTGTAAATCCAATAATGGCATTCATCGGCGTTCTGATGTCATGGCTAATACTAAGCAAAAACGCAGATTTTGCTTTGTTGGCAGCATCTGCTTCCTCAGCGGCGGTCATTAATAATTGTTTTTGTTTTTGCTCTTCTGCCTTGCTTTTCTGGTAAACATAATAGGTATATAGACAAATTAAAAGCAATACAGCTCCTGCGACTAAACCGCAGATGATGGAAATATGATTCGTCTTTTCAACCATTCCATAAGCTGATTGCATATCCATTTCAATGCAAAATGCGCCAATGATTTCTCCTGTCCCATCATAGTTTGCGCTTACAGGATAGCAAGCCGTAAAAATCGGGCCCCATGTTGTATCAATGATATCCTGAGAGTATACATTCTCCCCAGAAATAGCCCTATCAATATACGGAACCATTTCTTCCTCAATATAATCTCCAGGGTGTCTTACATCATCCGCATCCGGATCCAAACCGTCTACCACATAAACGAGTTTTCCTTCTTCATTTTTTTTAGCGGTGTAAATATATCGAGTAGAATTCAGTGTTCTGATTTCATTGAAATATGAAGAAATATCCTTATATAATTGCTTCTTTTCATCAGATTGATCTTTGATTTGATCAAAATCTTCTTTTCCGATTCTTCCATTCACAAGTTTGTGTACTGCATCTGCACTCGCTGTGTCACGTGTGATTTCTGTTTCAAGGGCGGTCTTAGTGTAAGAACTTTGCAGAATATATGTGTACGACGCTATTACCAAAATTATCAAAAGTCCCGCAATCACAAAGATACTGCCTGTATTCTTCAGCCTAAGGAGTTTTTTCAAATTAATTCCTTCTTTTGTTTTCTTCATGCTGCTCATTCACATCCTCCAAATTCCGATTTCTATTTTCGTTTCCATAGCATAGTGTACTCTTTTTCACCAGTAGCTTCATCCAAGCCTTCACATTGAATAATGAATCCTTCTCTTTGGTAAAAAGAAATTGCTCTGGCATTCTTCTGGTATACATTTAATCGTAAGCTAACTTTTTTATCCTTAATATAATCTAATAAAAGCTTACCTATGCCACATGACTGCATTTCATCGGAGACAAAAATACCTTCGATATATTCATCATTTAGTCCTACAAATCCTTGTATCATTTTATCTGCTTCAAACACATAGACTTCGGATTGTGACAGCATTTCTTTTACTAATTCATAATTACTTTTCCAGTATTGATTGGAAATAAAATAATGTGCTTTCAGATTTGTCTTTAACCATATGTCAGCGACTCTATCGATATCTCCGTTCAGCAACTTTCTAATCATAACAAATATTCTCCACAACTACATCCTTTATGCTTTTCTCTTTTTTCCATTCTATCACAAGTTCACCATTAATTATCAATTTCTTGATATTTTTTCTTTTCCCTCACTGTAAAACAGCCTCTGAGCGTTTCGTTATATAGAGGGATACAAATAAGAGCAAGATCCACCCATGTTTAACAGTAATGCCGTTTAGCATTTCCTTTACTCATTTTTAACTTTTCTGATTAGCGGCTTATCTTGCGAAGAAAGCCAAGCACCTACAATCATTAACACAAGTGCGACAAAGTAAGTAACATCAGGTATTTCTCTAAAGATAATCAACGAAAGAATTGCCGCTATAAATGGAGCAACGGCATAATATGCACTTGTTCGTGCTGCACCAAGTAATCTTTGTGCATATACATAAAAGTAAATACTCAATCCGTATGCCACAAATCCTACACAAAGAACAGCAACGATACTCCAAAGTGCCTCTATCCGTTCTCCAATAAACAAGCCGATAATGAGGGAACCGATACCCGAAAATATTCCTTTTAGCAGAACAATCTGCAATGGATCTTTTGACGATATTTTTCGAGTGCAATTATTCTCAAATCCCCAACAAATGGTGGCAAGTAAAACAAATAAAGAACCATATGAGAAACGCAGACTTGATACATCTTCAAAAGACAGTATTCCACAGGATAACGTTACAAAAAATATCCCAAACCACAATCTTGTGCTGATTTTTTCTTTGAATACCATAAGGGCAATTATCGCTGTTGCTACAATTTCAAAGTTATTAAGTAACGACGCATTTTGCGGCAGTTGTAGAGTTTTAGACCAAACAGCAAACAAATAGGAGCAGCAATATCTAAAACTATCATTGCAATGGTGTATGGTAATTCTGATTTTGTTAATTTCAATTCTTTTGCTTCATATTTCTTTATTTTCCGCATAAAAGCAATAAATATCATTCCTATTCCTGCACCAACATAAAGAAAAACCAGCCATTAAAGTAGGCGGCATAAATTCAAGCAATATCTTTGAAAAAGGAGCATTTATGGCATACAGTACTGCTGCAAGTATCGCAAATGCAATCCCTTTCTTGATTTTCTGTTCAGTTTCCATTTTCTTGACACCTCCAAAGTACTACGATATAATTTGTATGTTATCTAACATCTTGTTCGATTATATCATTAGCATATTTGGGCGAACAATAATTAAATCAAAAGAAATGTACGTTATTGAACATTTCTTCAAATTTGTACGGAGGAAGATAATGGATAGACGACAGCAAAAGACACGAGAAGCAATTTTTCATGCATTCAGCACATTGCTTGAAAAGAAAAGCTACAATCATATCACAGTACAAGAAATACTTGATACCGCAAACATCGGCAGAAGTACCTTTTATGCCCATTTTGAAACGAAAGACGAATTATTAAATGCAGTCTGTAAGGAACTGTTCGGACATATCATCGACAGTGCTATGGATAAAACTCATAT
>ENA-OQOA01000952-OQOA01000952.1-human-gut-metagenome-genome-assembly--contig:-NODE-952-length-10005-cov-3.202166_pt1 | contig 10005 bp, 10 predicted proteins | sample MGYA00242633_ERZ504888 | MGnify/ENA primary metagenome ERZ504888 (study PRJEB26092, sample SAMD00036372) | human gut metagenome | host: Homo sapiens | study: EMG produced TPA metagenomics assembly of... | reverse complement strand
AACGGCCAGATTGCACAGCAAGGAAACCATGAGGAACTTTTGAAACAGCCCGGTATCTATCAGGATTTTGTCAATATCCGAAAGAGTGCGGCTGGATGGAGTCTTGCTTAATGGCGAAAGGAGCTGCCTATGAAACTTCATACTGCCGGAGAGGATTATTTGGAGGCCGTGCTTATACTCCAAAAGAAGCTCGGTATGGTGCGCTCTGTGGATGTTGCCCGGTACATGGAAGTTTCAAAACCCAGCGTATGTTACGCAGTAGGAACTTTACGAGAGGGTGGCTTTTTGACAACAGACGAAAACCATTATATACACCTGACCGACCTTGGCTGGGATGTGGCTGAAAAAATTTACGAACGCCATTGTTTTTTACTCATCAACTTATATCCGTTGGAGTTAATCCACAAATTGCAGAAGTTGATGCTTGTCGCATGGAACATGCAGTCAGTGATGAAAGTTTTCAAAAACTGAAAGAGCATGCGATGAGAGAGATTGCTTCACAAAAAATTGACAATACATTTGATGATTTTCCTGTGAAGAAGTAGAAAATGTTGCTTTGCTAAAATAGATTAAATATGAAAGACACAAAATACAAGATATTAGCATATTTTGACAATCAATCATATCGAAAACTATTCAATGAGATAAACTCAGATTATGCAGAAAATCTACAAATTTTACTGCATAATTTGAGTTTATTTTCTTATGATATGCTTGTAATAGGAGTAATCGTTTATAAAGAGAACATAAGTAATATTATATCTGCTATTAGAAAGATAACGCAGATACCAATTATTATTTTGACGGATGCATCTTCTTTATTGTGTATGTCATGGAAAAAAGAATTAATATACGCTGGTGCAGATTGTGTAATGGATATAAATAGCACTATAGAAGAAGTAGATCTGCAGATTTTTTCATTGGCACGACGAAACAATAAACAAAAAATAACTCAAAAGCAATCCGAAACGATGATTAATAAGGGAAACTTGTAATGGATCATAAGAAACATAAAGTATTTTGGAATGATGTAGCGTTACATTTAACACGACAAGAATATAATTTTTATACTTATTAGCGGCGACACCGATGAGAGTATACACGTTTGAACAGATTTACCAGCTTGTCTGGAAAGATTATCCTGTTGGTGATATTAAAAATATCATCTGGTGTCTGGTAAAGCGACTGAGAAAAAGCTGAATGTTGTTGAAGATGGTGCTGGGAATTGTATCGTCAGTGTCAGGGATATAGGTTACAAATTTGAATTGAATAATGAAAACGAACAGCAGTAAGGCGAATAATCCGTAAAAAGATTGTTCGTCTTATTTTATTTGTGCTGGAAAGAAGGTGATAAAAATTGACCGTCAATTGACAGGTTTCTGACCGTTAACTGACAGGTGCATCCGATACACTGTGCCTTTGTAAAGATATGATTACAAAGGAGATCCGTGTTTGCAGGGAAACAGCAGAGATGCCGGACATTCCTGTGGACAGGAAGAACGAGCCAGATCACCGCCACACTCCGATTTGATTTCACAAAAATTCAGATCGGAGGAAAAGATAAGTGGCTTATAACAAAGCAAAAGAAGAATATAGATGGAACCAGTGGAAAGCAGAGGAAGAGAAGATCCTGCGTGAGCAGGGTGTGGATGAAGAGACGATCCAGAAGCTCCGGGAGTATGACTGGAACGATTTTAACGCAGAGCGGAGATTCCGGGAACATCAGACCTCACTTCTGGACTGTATGGAACTGCTTCTGGAAGAAAAAGAATCAGGAGAGTCTCAGCCAGAGAGTGTGGAAGCCCTGCTCGATACCGTGGAGAATGAGGAATTGCTCCAGATCCTGTTATCGACTGACAAGAAAACTCTTCAGATGGTTGTTCTGAAGATGATGGGATATGCACCAAAGGAGATCAGCCATCACATGGAACTGCCGGAGCAGACTGTTTATACAAGACTGCGGAGGTTACGGGAGAAAATCAAAAAGTCCATGAAATTTGAATAAAACAAAAGGCTCTCATCGGCTGATTATCAGAACGAACAGACAGGAGGATTGATACGATGGATGAGAAAGAAGTGTCCGAAATGCAGGAAGAAATGATGACGGTGCTGGTAGTCGAGCCGATGAAAGCACCCTATGTCAAGAACATCCCCAATGAGCTGGAGGATCTGCAGCAGGCGGTAGGCGGTGAACATTGAAATGACCTATCCGTTTGATGATAAAGTTGGAATCCTTTTAAACGGCAATGGAAAATTTGAGGGCTGCCGTTAAATCGGGCATTGTACGATGACCGAGGACAGGTCTATGATGCCATTGCCGGAACATTCCTTGTAGTAGGACTGACAGAAGACGATTTTACTTCGCTGACACCGGAGCAGATTGAAAAGTTTAAGAAAATATCAGTCACCGGAAATTTTCACCCTGTTTAACGGGGAACTTCATGTGATGAAGATGCCGCCGGAAGAAGCCAAAAGAGCAGAAAGAAAAGCAGAAGAAAGATGCACAGCAGAAGAATCCGGCAAAAGGAAAAAAGAAAAACAGATCCGGGGAATCACGATAAAAAATTTTTTTGTGAAGTGAATAAAAAAATACACTGCCATCGGCTAGTAAGCAGAGGGACATCCCTCGGCTGTTCTTTGGCAAGTGAATATCGGCACTACAGGTACGTTCCCAACCGTAGAAGCGTGACAGTATGAGCGCCATGATTAAGTATAGGGTAAAGATTCTTAGACTTGGAGCGAGAAAGCATAGCTGTGAATAAGGCGGTGGCAGCCTTTCGCCAGGATCACGGACGGGGGATAATGATACACGTTACCAGCCAGAGAGCGGAAGATGGACTCCGGGTTGTAATCAGAAAGACCCCTAGGACATCTGTGAGCGGCGGCAGGCCAGCCGCCCGCCTGTAGTGTCCCCTTTCCCAGAAGAAATACAGGGATAGTTCCGGGGGTGCGAGGCCAAATGCGGAACAGCAAGATAAAAAGAAATCAATGAAGAAGTGTGTCGTTGATATCAGATACCATGCGGCTGTGGGAGACTACAGCCGTATTCTTGTGGTATTAACGTCACATCAAGGGGAGAGAACAGATGGAAGAAACAAAAGAAGTGGAATGAGCAAGGATCAATTCTGGAATCTGATTGAAAAAGCAAAGGAAGTGTGCGGCATCGATCTGGATGCTTCGGCAGTGTGGATCAAGCAGCAGCTCTTCTATATGACACCGGAGGATGTCCTCCAATTCCACAATCTTGTTTACAGTTACCGGGATGCAGCTTATAAGTATGGCTTATGGACAGCGGCAGGTATTCTGATGGAAACAGGGTGCAGTGATGACAGCTTTTCCGATTTTCGGATGTGGCTGATCGCCCAGGGAAAAGATGTATATCTGAATGCCTTAAAAGATCCGGATTCCCTTTCCGGTGTAACTCCTTATGGATACTGTAGTTTTGAATCATTGGGATATATCTCATCGCAGGTCTACAGTGCCATGAAAGGAAAAAATATTTACCAGGATAGTACAGCCAGAATGCAGATGGAAAGCTATGAGCAGGTGATCCGGGATATTGTGTACCATCCCATGATCGAGTATCCGTTGGAATTGCCAGAAGCCATGGTGGTTTATCCGAAACTCTGTGAAAGGCATTTGTCCGAGCAGGTAAGGAATGCTCCACAGAAGGTAAGGACATGGAATGTTTCCCGGACGGATATCCGAAGGATGATGGCACGGGGAAATGCTGCCATAAAGAAAATGCAGGAGCAGGGAGCAAAAGCACCGGAAGCAGTCAGATCCGTCCGTAAGGGTACGGTAAGATAAGCTTCCCGGCAAGGAGAAGTAATGTGTTATAAAAATGAATATCAAAAAAGGGCGCATGGCGAAGTGGAAAGAATCTTTCGGGAACTTCTACCGGAAGTCGGGCTTCACGTAAGAGAAGAACAGATCCGTCTCTGCCATGAAATGCTGGATGCCCTTATGAAAAATGAGATCACGCTCTGTGATGCAGGAGTGGGCATTGGAAAAACCTATGCCTATCTGACTGCCTGCATCCTGATGCGGAAATATAGTGTACTGCATTCCGGTTATTCGGGATGTGACAGGCGGCCTGTGGTGGTATCCACTTCCAGCATTGCCTTACAGAAAGCTATCATAGAGGAATATGTTCCTTTTTTATCGGATGTACTGTTAAAAGCAGATCTGCTTCAGGGAGAATTAAAGGCAGTTGTCCGCAAGGGAAAGGAACATTTTGTGTGCGATTACAGGCTGGCCCAAAGACTGGAGGCAGTCCGGGATAAGAATAAAAATCAGGCACAGATGGAGGCATTGAAGTCCCTCCGGCATAACTTTGATTTAGATTCCGTACATAACCTGAGCGGTTTTGACCGCAGGCTGGTGTGCGTACCGAAATTCTGCCCCAGGGAGTGTCCGGGGAAAGCAGGATGCCGTTATCAGAAATATTTGGATGTTTCCAAAAAAGAGGAAGTTTTTATACAGATATGCAATCACAATTATCTTCTGGCAGACGCCATGCACCGGATGAATGAATACCGGCCTCTGCTGGCAGATTACAGAGCATTGGTAGTAGATGAAGCACATAAGCTCCCAGAAGCTGCCAGCCAGATGGATGGGAGAAGTATTGGAAGAGAGGATGTGCAGGAAATCTCGTATTTCTTAAACAGGGAGCATAAAAGTTCGGAAGGTAAGAGACTACAGGATTGGTTTAATACACTTTCAATGGAAATCCGTAAGGATCAGGCTGGGATGGGAGATGACATAGCTGGAAAAGAAAATTTCTATTTTCCGGCAAAGTGCCGATCTTCTCTGGAGCAGGTAAGGGGGAATCTCAGTCTTATGCTTAAAAGACTTGCTGGAAATGTCCCTTACTGGATCTTCCGGCGGCTGGAAGAGATGGAAGAGCTGTTCGGCTGGTTTCTGAAGAAGGATACCAGATACATTTTATTTCTTCAGCCAGACGGCAGGGGAGATCCTGTGTTTATGGCTGTTAGCAGAGAGATTCCAAGGTTTCTCCATGATTCCTTATGGGACAGGGGATTTCCCTCGATTCTCACCAGTGGAACTTTAAAAGCCGGAAATGGGTTTGTAAGGACCAGACAGATGACCGGGCTGGAAAAGAAAAGCAGAGTCCGGGAGTGTGTAGCAGAATCCCCATTTTGTTACAGAGAGAACTGTCTGCTTTATATTCCTGAGAATTTAAAAGCGACGCTCAAGGGAAGCCGGGAAGAGGCCGAGCAACTTGCAGGCCAGATCCGTGATCTGGTGTGTTCCACTTACGGGCATACACTGGTACTGTTTACATCTTATACCCTGATGGGAAATGTGCAGCAGCTTTTGCGGGATCAGATCCCGTTTCCGATGGTGCAGGTATGGAGAAACTCACAGGAAGAAATCGCACGGTTTAAGAAGATGGAAAATGCCGTTCTGTTTGCAGCCGGCTCCTGTTGGGAAGGTGTGGATTTTCCGGGGGATATGGTATCGTCCCTGATCATTGTAAAATTGCCGTTTGCTGTACCGGACCCCATCCATGAAGCACAAAGGGAACAATACCGATCACTGGAATCCTACATTCAAAATGTTGTTGTTCCAGATATGCAGAAGAAACTGCGCCAGGGATTCGGACGGGCGATCCGGACGGAGCAGGACACCTGTGTAGTGTCCATTTTAGACCACCGAGCGGCAAAGAAAGGAAAGTACCGGGGAGATGTTCTGGACGCCCTGCCAAAGTGCCAGATGGCAGAAAAAATCGATGAAGTAGAGGACTTTATCCGAAGCCGGAAAGTGGAGCGTTACTACAGCTGATAACATCCGTGGTGTTGTTGGTTCTGCCCAGATCTGGACAGAAAATAAGACAAAAAGTTTAGTGGTATTTCAGGAGCGGTTTTGACCGAATTGGTGGTATTTGTGATAGCTTTATCGGCATGAGTTGGGTATACTGTGTATAGCGTTAGAGGAAAGGAAGTGAGCAGGAATGAGACGATATGAACTGGAAAAAGAAAGAGAGGGTTCCACCGTTTATTTCTTTATCAGAGATGTGGAAACACTGGATATCGTCCTGCTTCCAACCAAATATCTGATGCACAAGATACGGAGTAAATGTTCACCGAATACGGTGCGGCGCTCCGCACTTGCAATCCTGTACTATCTGGAATACATCCATGGAAAGAAAAAGGAATTGACAGACGTATATCAAATGCCTTATGTTGAACAGACAAATCACTTTGTGGAATTTTTATACTGGCTGAAAGCCGGGAAGCATACCAGAGATAAAAATCACAGATCTCCAAACAATGGAACCTGCAACGCATACTTAAGAGATGTGTTCAGGTTCTATCTTTTTATAGAAGAAGAGTACCAGCAGTTCGGGGAGCTGAAAGTCCTGTCCTATAATTATTTTGTAGCCGTGGATGCAGTAGGCGTAAAGAAAAGCATACGATCAAAGAGTTTCAAAGGCTATTTAAAAGAGGAAGAGCATAAGGCGAGAGCAGCAAAGAAAGATGAAATTGTGGAAATCTTGAAAGCGTGTACCAATATAAGAGATCGGCTTCTCATGCTGCTTCTGGCAGAGACAGGCTACCGAATCGGTGAGATCTTAGGAATTGATTACAGTAAGGACATTGATTATCAGAACCACATAATCCGGGTATATTTCCGTGAGGACAATGAAAATGGCGCGAGAGCAAAGAATGCAGAATACCGAAGTGCGAAGATCAGCAAAGATACCTTCGGCTTTTTAAATCTGTATATCGCAGAGTACCGAAAACTACTTCAGCACCAGACAAGCCTGTTTGTGAATATTTCCGGGGATAATATCGGAAAACCAATGAACGTGGAAGCAGTATACTCCATGCTAAAAAGAATGGATAAGAAAACAGGGATTAAGATCACGCCTCATATGCTCCGGCATTACTTTGGAAATGAGCGGAGAAAAGCAGGATGGTCGCTGGAACTGATACAGCTGGCCTATGGACACCGCCACATCCAGACAACCATCAATTATCTGGACATTGTGGATGATGAACTGCTGGATGCCAGCCAGGAATTCTACGAGAAACACTCCTCCCTGTATGGGATTGAGGAATTGCTATAGGAGGTGGTTTTTATGCCTGCGTTTTTACAGTCTTTTATAGAGGCAGAACAAGAACGGAGCAGGCGGATTGAGCAGCTACGAAAAGAAATCCGGGAGTTTGCAAAAGAGGAAGCAGGAAGTTCCATTACAGAACAGATTCTGCTGTTTCTGGCAGATGAGATGGTAGAACATCTTTCGGAAATAGATTATGAACTGCGAATGAAATTTGAATTATACATAACACCGCTGATAAAGCGAAATTACATTTACCGATATACCGGAACGTTCGACCGGATACGGCAGGCGTACATCCGGGAACGGATGAAAACTCCGGCTGGACAGAGGGAATGTGAATGGAAATATAAAAATGAAATACTTTTTGTTCCATACCACTCAGATCCTGTAATCGTAAAGAGTGTGGAAACGGTACGGTGTCGGAGCAACATGGTCTGGAATTTTAAAGCGGCAGCCAGTGAGAAACTGAAACGTCAGATTTTTACCGTGCTGGAATATATTCTGAAGAATTATGAAATTTCCAGACTGAGGGAATATAAACTGACCGGGCTACAGCTTTTTTACGAATTTTGCATCCGGGAGCAGATTACAGATATCCAGCTTCTGGAGCTGGAACAGGAAACAGCATTTCAGGACTACCTGAAGCAGAAAGTCGAGAAAGAGCAACGGCGAAAACGACTGAAGAGCATTGTGGAAACTGCCCGTAAAGTGATTTTTATAGAAGCTGATGAAACAAGATGGGATGCTACCATCTGGTATTTAGAGCGATTTCGTATTGCCAAAGAAAGAATAAACCAGAGTGACAGTATAGAAAAAATATCATTTCAGGAAGTTCTACAGCCCAAGAATCGATTGCTGCTTCAGGAATATATGAAGTACGAAATTGGAATCGGAGAACTGGCGCTCAGTACGGTGTACGAAAGATTCCGAACCATTCGAAATTTTTTGCAGGAGATCAGCGAACTGGAAGTTACCAAGTGTGATGCCAGCCTGATTGATGTATATTTAAAGAATTTGCAGAATGGTGCTATGGGAGCAAAGACATTTAATACCAATGTTTCGGGAATACAGTTTTTTATGAAATTTCTGGAAGTAAAGGGGTATATAAAAAAGGTTCCGTTTTATGCATCGTATTACTTGGAAAAACAGATCCCAGTCCACCATGACAGAAGTGTGGAAGAGGATGTGTATATGGAAATTATCCAAAACCTCTCACAGTTTCCTGAACACCTGAGAATGATGTTTTTACATCTCTGGTGTGTGGGACTCCGGATCAGTGAGGTCTGCACCTTAAAAGGGGATGCGTATTATATCCAGAATGGTGACTGCTGGATGAAGGTCTACCAGGTGAAAATGAAAAATTATAAAAGGGTTCCCATTCCGGTAACATTGTATCGTCTGATGCAGGTTTATCTGAAAAAGCACCCTACCGAAAAAGAAGCATACATTTTTCGGAATCGGAAAGGTGGAGCATTTTCCAAAAGCACCTTCATGGGGCAGATGAAAAAATACTGCTCCCAGATAGGCATACAGAATGGAGAATATATTTTTAAGTCTCATGATTACCGACATACCGTAGCAACCAATTTTTATGAGCATGGCGTATCAATCCAAAGCATCCGGGACTATCTGGGACATACGTTTGAGGAAATGACCATGCAGTATATAGATTATATGCCAAGAAAAATTGCTAAAGAAAATGACGCATACTTTGAGGAAGAGGAAAACAGCCTGCTTGCCTGTATGCAGAAAGGAGAGAAGCATGGATAATAAACTGAAATTCCAACAACTGGAATGTTATAAGCTGGCTACCGATGAGCAAAAGGAAAAGCTGAATAAGGAACAATATTTTGATCTGGATAAAACTGCCGGAAAACCAGCTTCAGACAGAATTTGTCGAATACATTTACTACCGTGGAACGCAGGTATCCATCCTGACCATAAAAGGGAAAGGCATTATTTTAACAGCTTATGTGAATTTTTTCAGAAGTCATCCCATCAGGAAAACAGCCTGCTTGACAGAGAAAAAGACTTCTGGATAAAGCAGTTGAAAATGTGGATGATACAAAACGGTAGGGCTTTGACGAAGCATAAAGTGACGAACATTCAGACTGAATCGGTGGAAAAAGCTGCCCTGATCCGGTATTTTGAAAAGCCTTCTGGAATTTACACTGGACCGATCAGAAACTAATGAGCTGGCAAAGGATATCTGGCATCTGGAAAGGCTTCCGCTTATCCTGCGGACAAATCCGATTGTCAACCATAAGACACTAAATTTCAGAGGAATCCGGCAACCAGATATTCGGGAAGAAGTAAAAAAAGCAATTTACCATCATCTGAAAACCGAAGCCCTTGGCAGTATAAAACGTGAACTGTCCGCCATGAATAAATTTTCAAAGTATTTGGATGAAAAGCATTCCAAGATCAGCACCTGCGAAGAGATTGACCGGGAGATCATAGAACAATTTTTAATCAACATCAAGGTAGAATCAAACGGAGGGAATGGCATCCGGGATGACCTGCTAAAGCTTCGAAATGTGCTGGAAACAATCGGAAAAATTTATGATTTTCCACATCTTACAAAACTGTTTTTAAAATCTGATTTTCCGCCAGAACGGAAAGCAGAATTCAAATCTTATTCGGACAGTGAGCTGAAAAGACTGAATGCCCAGATTGTAAAAAATGGAAGAGCAGATAGCAAGGGCAATGATTATACACCAGATGTTAGGAACCAGAATTTCCGATACGCTGACCTTACGGAAAGACTGCCTTTATAAGAATGGGAGTCAGGATATGATTGTCATATATCAGCCCAAAACCAGAAGATATGAAAAGCCGATTAGCCAGGAACTGGCACAGCTGATTGGAAAGGCAGTCAGTTATGCAAATGAGCATTATCCTGAAAGCATTTATAT
>ENA-OQOA01000950-OQOA01000950.1-human-gut-metagenome-genome-assembly--contig:-NODE-950-length-10014-cov-2.981491_pt1 | contig 10014 bp, 10 predicted proteins | sample MGYA00242633_ERZ504888 | MGnify/ENA primary metagenome ERZ504888 (study PRJEB26092, sample SAMD00036372) | human gut metagenome | host: Homo sapiens | study: EMG produced TPA metagenomics assembly of... | reverse complement strand
TGCTCGCTATCCAATGCGCAGGCTCAACCCCGCCACAGGAAACCGGACTAACTTACAACTCCTGGTTCGGAAATTCCATTTGGAAATGATCTGGTGGCATCAGGCACAATTCGCCTTATGGGGACATCCCGAATTGTTGGACCGCACTTTATCCTGGTAATGAAAACCGTGGAACCCATAGCCCGCCAGATAGCGGAAAGACAAGGTTTCAAAGGCATACGATGGATGAAAATGACTGATCCCAGCGGTCTTGAAGCCCCCTCTAAAGTAGGCAGCTTCCTGATCTGGCAACAGCCTCATCTCATCTACCTGGCAGAATTGCTCTATCGGGCTAATCCATCGGAAGAACTGCTAAAAAAATACAATAACCTGATACAGGAAACCGCCGAATTCATGTATTCATTCGCCACATACGAGGAAGAGCACGACCGTTATGTCTTGAAAGGTGCTATCCCCGCACAGGAAACGTTGCGCGCTGCCGAAACTGTCAATCCGCCTTTTGAGCTTTCGTACTGGCATTTCGCCATGCAAGTTGCCCAAACATGGCGTGAACGTACAGGGATGGAACGTGTACCCGAATGGGATGTACTGATAGAGAAATTATCTCCGCTGGCATACAACGACGAACAGCTGTATCTGGCAGCCGAGACCGCGGTGGATACCTATAAAGATATCCGTTTTACCTCAGATCACATGGCAGTGCTGGGCGCTGTCGGCATCCTGCCCATGAATCAGCTGATTCATGCCGGATATATGAAAAACACCCTGCACTGGATTTGGGATAACTGGAACTGGGACAAGACCTGGGGCTGGGATTATCCGATGACAGCCATGAATGCCGCCCGAATGGGTGAGCCTGAGAAGGCAGTCAGCGCATTATTGATGGACAAACGTACCAACACCTATCTGGTAAACGGTCACAATTACCAGGACGGGCGTCTGCGTATTTACCTGCCCGGCAACGGTGGATTACTGACCACAGTCGCTATGATGTGCGCCGGATGGGATGGATCGGAAGGGAACAATCCCGGATTTCCGAAAGATGGCAAATGGAATGTACGCTGGGAAGGATTACAGCCATTACCGTAAGAACAGGAGTTAGTAGTTATCATCATGAAAACGACATATTTACTTCTATGCCCTGTTGGGGCATCGGTAGCGTTTTCCGGCGCAGGACAAACCAAGCAGCCACAAAAGATAGGCGATTTCATAGAATCCACTTCGTACAACGAGCATCGCCGGAATGCCACCCGAAGCCTGCAATATACCCCTGACGGAGACGATTTTGTCTGCATCAACGGTAAGAATCGCTTTACCCGTGCCTTATACGGCAGCCACACAGCATTCCGGCTGGAGACAAGCGACCGGCCCGTATTCGCTGCTTATACCAAGAAGAACCCGAAACACATCTGCTTTAAACTGCAGACCTCCGGAGGAACGGTAGCCCTTGATTCTACCGAACACTGCGAGTCCCGTTATACAGCGGGACGCCGCAGCTACAATTTATTCCACCCATCCTTCGAAGGTGGAAACTTATCTATTGCCACATTGGCACTTCCCGATAAAGAAGGGGCCATCTGGCAATTCAACGCCCGGAATTTCAAGGGATCCAATCCCATTCTACTGACATCCATTTCAGAGATACGTAATTCCAAGCTAAACCGTAACGGAGATATGGGAGCCGACCCTGCCGACAGTTTCGAAGCTCCTCTCCAGCCTCAACAGTTACAATCCTGCCCGGCACAGATAGATGGAACACTTTATATTCTATTGGAAAACCAGGAACTACGTACACTGGCAACTGCCGAAGGCGAAACCCTGTTTAAAAAAGCAGAAGCTGCCCGCTCCGAAACAGCCTCACGCATCCGCATTGAAACACCCGACCCTTATTTCAACACCTTAGGAGGCACTCTGGCCATGGCAGCTGATGGAATCTGGGACGGCGAAGTATGGTTACACGGTGCCATAGGATGGCGGATGCCACTCAGTGGTTGGCGAGCCGCTTATACCGGCGATGTTTTGGGATGGCATGACCGTGCCCGGACCCATTTCAACGCATACGCGGCAAGTCAGGTCACCGAAGTGCCCAACACCCTCCCCCATCCGGCACAAGATTCCGCCCTGCATCTGGCACGTTCCGTCAAGAAATGGGGTACCCCCCAATACAGTAACGGATACATCTGCCGTAATCCGCATCGCAATAATCAGATGCACCACTACGACATGAACCTTTGTTACATAGACGAATTGTTATGGCATTTCAAATGGACGGGGGACTTGGATTATGTCCGCCAAATGTGGCCTGTCATCACCCGTCACCTCGCATGGGAAAAGCTGAACTACGACCCAGATAACGACGGGCTGTATGACGCATACGCCTGCATTTGGGCCAGTGACGCCCTTTATTACAATAGCGGAGGAGTCACCCATTCATCGGCTTATAACTACCGTGCCAACAAGACAGCGGCCCAATTGGCTGAAAAGATAGGCGAAGATCCCACTCCTTACCGCAACGAAGCCGAAAAGATTCTGAAAGCCATGAACGAGAGGCTATGGCTTCCCGGTAAAGGACATTGGGCGGAATATCAAGATTTTATGGGACACAAGCGAGTACACGAAAGTGCCGCTGTATGGACCATTTATCATGCTATAGACAGCGAGACAGCTAACCCGTTCCAAGCCTATCAGGCTACCCGTTATATAGACACAGCCATTCCTCATATTCCCGTCACAGCCCATGGATTAAAAGAGAATGGATATGCCACTATCGCCACCACCAACTGGCTACCCTACTCATGGAGTGTCAATAATATCGCCTTTGCCGAAGTCATGCATACCGCATTGTCATACTTCCAGGCCGGACGTGCCGAGGCCGGATACAAACTTTTGAAAAGCTCTGTTCTAGACGGCATGTATCTAGGAGACAGTCCGGGCAACTTCGGCCAGATCAGCTTCTATGATGCCGCACGCGGAGAATGCTACCGGGATTTCGGCGATCCCATCGGGGTCGCTTCACGAGTACTGATCCAAGGACTGTTCGGTATCCTGCCGGATGCCCTGAACCAGCAAATCATCCTCCGGCCGGGCTTTCCGGACGACTGGGACAAGGCTTCCGTCAGTACTCCCGATATAAGCTATCGCTTTACCCGAAAAGAAGATACGGACACCTATCATATCACACAACGGTTCCAGACTCCTCTCCATCCGGTATTGCAAATCAATGCCAGAAAAGAGAAGATCCGTTCAGTAAAAGTGAATGGTGTTCCTGCCACATGGCAATCCATCGAATCGGCCCATGGCTATCCTCTTCTTTCAATCCAGGCGGAAGGAACATCTTCAACCACCATTACCATCGAATGGGAAGGAGCATCACTTCATACGTTGGCAGTCCAAGAACTAGTCATCGCTTCAAACGGGAAGTTGGCTTTGCAAATACCTTCGGGAGCATCCATCTCCCAAGTATATGATCCTCAGAGCGTTTTAGCAAAACACACAGTGGAAGCCACCGCTTTCAACGCACAGCTAAAAGGTGAACCGGGACACCACACTTTCTTTGTTTACACTCATCAAGGAGAAATGGATTGGTGGCAACCTGTTAATATCTATATAGAGAACACCCGGAAAGCCCCTTCCTATACAGACTTTGCAGATATCCGTCCCGAAAAATGCCGGATGATTGATTTTGACAGACAACTGAATGCTTCTGTCACCGATATTTATCAAAATGAATACCTGTCTCCCCGGTCTCCATACACTACTTTGCAACTTCCCACACAGGGAATAGGAGAATGGTGTCATCCGCTGCTGAGCGCCACCATAAACGACTCGGGATTACGCAGCCTTGTACATCATGATACTTTCCAAACGTCTTTAGGCATCCCTTTCCGTCTGAAAGAAAAGGGAACAACATTCTTTTCACCTCCCTATGGGATAATTACCCGGACAGTTCCACCATCTCACTATCCGGTACAGCCTCACATGCTTATCTGCTGATGGCGGGAAGTACCAACCACATGCAATGCCACATTGCCAATGGAATAATCCGCATACACTATGCAGACGGAACTTCCCAAGCAACGGAGTTGATCAATCCGGACAACTGGTGTCCCATAGAACAAGACCTCTATGTGGACGGCAAAGCGTTCCAAGTACCTGCTCCCCGGCCGTACCGTCTGCACTTGAAAAGCGGTAAAGTAAGCCGTGACCTGGGTAAAGAACTCAACATCACTGGTGTATATGGACGTGAGATAGAAGGTGGTGCAGGCATATTGCTCGATATTCCTTTGGATCATTCCAAGGAACTAAAAGGGCTGACCCTGGAAACCCTGTCCAATGATGTAGTGATAGGAATAATGGGAATCACTTTGCAATAACCACGTGTTATTCAATGCGGAATTACGTTAACTTGAACCGGCGTAGTTCCGCATTATTCATCTTTTGGCACACTACGCAAATGTTCCAAAGTTACTCCTTGAATGTGTGCCTGTACCGCCCTGTTTATCAGTCCATGTCCGACAGCCAACACCTGTTTTCCATCATATCGCTCTTTCAAGTAGTCCACAAAACGCCCCGCACGCTCATACAGCATCGCCTCCGTTTCCACATCTGCCGGAAAATGTCGCAAATCAACTTCTTTAATGGCAAGCCCCGTCCAGCTCCCCCAATCGATTTCACGCAACAAAACCATTTTCTCCCAAGGCAGGTTCCGACCTTCCACTGCGATACGGGCCGTATCCACACACCGCTTCAAATCACTACTGACCACTGCGTCCAAAGAGATGTCCCGCAAAGTATCACGCAGCGCTTCAGCCTGTGCTATTCCTTCAACAGTCAGCGTGCCCGGCATATGTCCTTGGAAAATACGGGTCATATTCTCTTCTGTCTGCCCGTGACGGGCTAAATATAAAGTTATCATCTTTTTTAATGCAAAGATAATGCTTACCAACCAAATTTACCCTAATTCTGTTGATGTCTTTGTCTGTCTCGTTGTTATACCTGATTACAAAAGTATTCTCCCCGTAGACTAAGGGCTTTCTTCCGCACAGCTAAGACCTTTCATACGGCAACCTACTACAGACTCCGTCAGTGGACCGTACAGTCTATTACAGCAGACCCTACAGTCCACTACAATAGTTTATACAGTCCATTATCGGAGTCTGTAATAGGTTGCCGTATGAAAAAGCTTAATCATGCAATAAAAAGGACTTAGTATACAGGGAAGAAAAGCTTAAGGTGTTCATCATTTCAATCCTGTTATCCGATAGGACACAAAAACTTTTCACCTATTTTTAATAAAGCCTCAACAACTTAAACTGGTGATGATAAAGTAAAGAGCCGTTAGAAATATAAAATCATCCCCCTTTTATTGCAGATAATCAAAAAATAAATTACTTTTGTTTCACTTAAAACGAATCAATAAACAACTTAAATAACAGAACAGTATGATAGACGCAAAAACTTGCATCAACGACGCACAAGAGAAAATGGACATGGCCGTTATGTATTTGGAAGAGGCCTTAGCGCACATTCGTGCAGGAAAAGCCAGTACCCGGTTGCTGGACGGCATTCGTGTTGACTCTTATGGAAGCATGGTTCCCATCAGTAATGTAGCTGCCGTGACTACTCCCGATGCACGCAGTATCGCCATCAAGCCATGGGACAAAAGTATGTTCCGTATCATCGAAAAAGCTATCATGGACTCTGATCTGGGCATCACTCCCGAAAACAACGGTGAAATCATCCGTTTGGGTATTCCGCCATTGACAGAGGAACGCCGCAAGCAACTGGCCAAACAATGTAAAGGCGAAGGCGAAACCGCAAAAGTAAGTATACGCAACGCACGCCGTGACGCTATAGATACACTGAAAAAAGCTGTTAAAGAGGGTATGCCCGAAGACGAGCAAAAGAATGCGGAAGCCAAACTTCAGAAAGTACACGATAAATATATCGCGAAGATTGAAGAACTTCTGGCAGAGAAAGATAAAGAAATTATGACGGTTTAATGAAGAACTTAAAATAATGAAGCAATAATAATGAAGAAGGAAGAATTGTCCTGCACAGCCTTGCTCTTGTCCGTGCGGTCCAATCCCTCTTTCTTCATTTTTCATCCTTCATTTTAATTTATGAAAGGACTAGTAATAAAAAACACAGGCAGCTGGTATCTTGTCAAAACAGAAGACGGACGTACCATCGAATGCAAGATCAAAGGAAATTTCCGTTTAAAAGGTATTCGGAGTACCAATCCCATTGCTGTAGGAGATTATGTACAAATCATTATCAACAATGAAGGAACCGCCTTCATCAATGAGATAGAAGACCGCAAGAACTATATCATCCGGCGCGCCTCTAACCTTTCCAAACAATCGCACATACTGGCGGCCAATCTGGATCAATGTATGCTGATTGTTACAATTAATTATCCCGAAACCTCAACTATATTCATTGACCGTTTTCTAGCCACTGCAGAAGCATACCGTGTACCCGTCAAACTGATATTCAATAAGATAGACAGGTATAATGAGGATGATACACGCTATATGGATGCTCTGATAAACCTGTACACATACATCGGTTACCCTTGCTTCAAAGTTTCCGCACTGAACAACATAGGTACAGACGAAGTGAAAAAAGACCTGAAAGGAAAGGTCACTTTGCTTTCAGGTAACTCAGGAGTAGGGAAATCAACATTAATCAATGCTATTTTGCCTGAACAAACCTTGAAAACAGGTGAAATTTCCGATTACCATAACAAAGGAATGCATACCACAACCTTTTCCGAAATGTTCCCAGTAGACGGTGGTGGATACATCATCGACACTCCGGGTATCAAAGGTTTCGGAACATTTGATATGGAAGAAGAGGAAGTAGGACATTACTTTAAAGAAATATTTGAATATTCCGCTCAAATGCAAGTATGGAAACTGCACCCACAGGCACGAGCCCGGATGCGCCGTACGCGATGCAGTGGAGAAACATCTAATCAGCGAGTCACGCTATACTTCTTACCTGAACATGTTGGAAGACAAGGAAGAAGGCAAGTATCGCGCCGCTTACTAAAAAACCACAACTTTATGAAAAAACACCTCTTAGCTATTGCACTGTTTGCATTATGCACCACCGGGCTGAATGCCGCTTCTCCTAAAAAAGTGACTCCTGAAAAAAAAGGAGTAGAAACTATCAACCGTGCCACAGCCGAAGCACATATCGGCTTTCTGGCCTGTGACGAACTGGAAGGACGCGAAGCCGGATGGAAAGGTGGACGCATTGCAGGCAATTATATCATTTCCTGCCTGAAACAGATGGGAATAAAACCACTGCTAGCCGGAGATTATATACAACCCTTTGATGTATATCATGCTGAACGGCAAGTGAAAGGAAAACGCTGGCAAGTACATCCCGATTCTATTGCGGAACTGAAAAAAGTGGTACATCAAAAATTGGCATTACGTAATATCTTAGGTAAAATAGAAGGAAAGAATCCAAATGAAATTGTCATTATCGGCGCACATTACGACCACATAGGCTACGATCCTATGCTGGAAGGAGATCAGATTTATAACGGTGCAGATGATAATGCATCAGGCGTTCAAGCCGTATTACAGGTAGCCCGTGCCTTTCTTGCTACCGGTGAGCAACCGGAACGTACCGTTATCTTCGCCTTTTGGGATGGTGAGGAAAAGGGATTGCTGGGATCCCGTTATTTCGCCATGAACTATCCGGATATTAAGAAGGTAAAAGGCTATTTGAACTATGACATGATAGGACGTAACAACCGGGAGGACCAGCCCGATTATTTCGTTTACTTCTATACCGCAGCCCATCAGGCCTTCGGTGACTGGCTGAAAAAAGATATTGAAGATTACCGCTTGCAGCTATCTCCTGACTACCGGGCTTGGGACAATCCGGTGGGAGGCAGCGACAACGGCACGTTCGCCAAACTGGGAATACCTATTATATGGTATCACACTGATGCCCATCCCGATTATCACCTTCCGGGAGATGAAACACAGAAAATTAATTGGCTGAAGATAGTCGATATAACCAAAGCCTCTTTCCTTGCGATGTGGAAGCTGGCAAACGAAAAAAATATTAAAAAAGAACGTGGCGTTTAAACTGAGCGCCACGTTTTTTTATCTAACCTTACATTAACGTATTTATTAAACCCATATAGAAAGGCACATGAACAAACGAATCAAATGGGGCATCATTATATTAATCGGAGCCGGCTTGGCCGGACTAGGCATCTATCAATTTACCCCTCACGAAAATGAAGAACTGACAGCCGCCGACGCGTTACCTAAAGAAAACAAGCAACGTACATTGAAAGTCAATGCACAAGTCATAAAACCACACTTGCTGACAGATGAAATATTGGTTACCGGACGCCTGGTTCCTGACGAAGAAGTGAGTTTGTCTTTTGAAACCTCCGGAAAGATCACCGATATTTTTTTCACAGAAGGCACATTGGTAAAACGAGGAGAATACTTGCCAAAGTAAACGACCGGCAGTTACAGGCTCAATTAAAACGTCTGGAAGCACAAATACCTTTAGCCGAAGACCGTGTGTTCCGTCAAAACGCTCTGTTAAAACGAGATGCAGTCAGTAAAGAAGCATACGAACAGGTAAAAACCGAACTTGCCACCCTTAACGCCGATATCGAAAATATCAAGGCCAATATTGACATGACCGAACTCCGCGCACCATTCGACGGTATCATCGGATTGAGACAGGTCAGTACAGGAGCATACGCCTCCCCTACCACTGTAGTAGCCAAACTGACCAAAGTGACCCCATTGAAAGTAGAGTTCGCTGTACCGGAACGTTATGCCCGGGAAATAAAAAAGGGACTAATCTGGAGTTCAAAGTAGAAGGAAAACTGGATACCTATCATGCACAGGTTTATGCAACCGAATCCAGTATAGATATGGAAACCCATTCATTGAACATCCGTGCCATCTACCCCAACCGCAACGGCGAACTGCTGGCAGGCAGATATGCAGATATTCAATTAAAACAAAAAGAAATAGAAGACGCGATAGCGATTCCATCCGAAGCTATTGTCCCCGAAATGGGTAAAAATAAAGTATTTGTTTATCGTAGCGGAGTTGCAGACCCTGTAGATATTATTATAGGACTCCGTACCGAAGCCGAAGTACAGATTGTACGAGGATTGTCTGTGGGTGATACCATCCTGACATCGGGTACACTGCAATTACGTAAGGGAATGCCTGTGGAACTTCAGGCCATTAACTAACAACTAAAAAATACTTTTATGAATATTTCCGAACTTAGTATCCGTAGGCCTGTGCTTGCCACCGTGCTTACCATCATCATATTACTTTTCGGACTGATCGGTTACAATACATTGGGAGTCCGCGAATATCCTTCGGTAGATAATCCGATCATCTCTGTTAGCTGTAGTTACTCGGGTGCCAATGCCGATGTAATCGAGAATCAGATAACCGAGCCTTTGGAACAAAACATCAACGGTATTCCGGGAATCCGTTCTTTGTCCAGTGTCAGCCAACAAGGACAATGCCGTATCACAGTGGAATTTGAATTATCCGTCGATTTGGAAACTGCCGCCAATGACGTACGTGACAAAGTGTCCCGCGCACAACGTTACCTGCCACGCGACTGTGACCCTCCTACTGTATCCAAGGCTGATGCCGATGCAACGCCTATCCTGATGGTAGCTATCCAAAGTGACAGCCGCTCTCTGTTGGAACTGAGTGAAATAGCAGACTTGACCGTAAAAGAACAACTGCAAACCATTTCGGATGTAAGCAGCGTATCTATTTGGGGAGAAAAACGTTACTCCATGCGCTTATGGCTCGACCCCACCAAGATGGCAGGGTATGGCATTACTCCGGTAGATGTAAAGAACGCGATAACCAATGAAAATATAGAACTCCCTTCGGGCAGCATTGAAGGTAATACCGTAGAATTGACCTTACGCACCATGGGACAAATGCACAACCGCTAAAGAATTCAATAACATCATATTAAAAGAAG
>ENA-OQOA01000948-OQOA01000948.1-human-gut-metagenome-genome-assembly--contig:-NODE-948-length-10036-cov-4.295489_pt1 | contig 10036 bp, 10 predicted proteins | sample MGYA00242633_ERZ504888 | MGnify/ENA primary metagenome ERZ504888 (study PRJEB26092, sample SAMD00036372) | human gut metagenome | host: Homo sapiens | study: EMG produced TPA metagenomics assembly of... | reverse complement strand
TAGACAAACTCCAGAGCGAGTTTTCGTAGGAAATTGGGCGAATCAGCGATTTGTTCAAAATATGAGCAAAATTCCACCGCATCGCTTTCGGTTGCTTATTTATTTTTATCATATACTCGAAATCTACAGTTGGCCAACTTACAAAAATCAAAATTTCTTCTTCCGATTCTTAAGCAGCCCAATAACTACCACAATTGCTGCCATATCAATCACAAACATAATCCATTTTCGTGTTTTAAACGTCGTTTTTCTTCTATATCATCTACCAGACTTGTTTTATGATCCATTTGTTTTAGCTTCTCTGAATTTCTAATCTCTTCAATCGTTAAATATTTCTTCATATTCCACCTCGCATCATAAATCTTTTTGCTTTGGTAATAAACTTTACTTCCATCTGTGTTACAGGAGAATTTTTTCATCATTCCATCTGTGTTAACGAAGTATTTTAACATAATACTTTGGACATCCGGATTTTTATTATATGCTTTTACGGCTAGTGTCTGATAATCATCACTGTCTGTTTCATATAACCCGTTGGAAATGGTCCATTTCCCTTTTGTCTTCTTTAATGATGCAATCACATGATCTCCTTCTTCAACCGTTGTTTTCTCATGATAGGATGACGTATATTTTATATTTTCATTCTTCATGATGACATATCGATGATCTTCCGTTCTTTTGCAATTGCTTCTGATGTTGATTCTGTGTTGATATAATCCTTTGCACTTAAAACAAAATAGTTATCTGAAACATAAGTTACAGATCCCACAAACAAAACATCTTGATTTTTATTGTTCATGATCCTGTTGATCTCTGTATCTGCGGATACGAACTTTATATTTCCTAGCATCATGAAGAGGCAGATAAAATAAACTGTTATACGTCTCATCCTGCAATGCACCTCCTTATGTTGTTATTATACATCGAGCGGTGTTGCGAAATATAACGGAAAATGTGAAATATACTTATGATTTTCTTAAATTCTGATTTGTAATAGTGTTTCATGTATGAGATAGAAATAAGATAAGAACAAATATTTATATCTCATACAACGGAACGCTATTCAAATCACTACAGGGTGTGTATGTTAAACGGTATTGGATAATAATTTTTGTATTCGTAAACGGAAATTTAAAGAGATGCATAAGCACCGATTTATCGAGATGTTTATGACACATAATAACATTACCTTCTGTTTAAAAATCCCCTATTTTACAATCAATACTGTTCTCCATACACATCCACTTAAATTTTCCAATCTTGTAATTGTCCACACTTTAGACTTCTGGTATATGATAAAAATAAATAAACGATCGGAAGAGCAGCATTAGAATTTTGCCACGTTTTTTACGGATTCGCAGCCGGCTTGGTGCGTTGTTTGAGCCTCAAAGAGTTCTGATTTTCAATACCTTTGAAGGCGAGTTACGCAAGGAAAGCCGGCGGATCAGCGATCTGTAAAAAACGTGAGGAAAATTCTCTAGCTGCGCTTCCAATCGTTTATTTATTTTTATCATATACTCGAAATCTACAGTTGGCCAACTTTACAAATTAAAATTTTATACTTCTACCATATTCATCTGTTTCTTTCATACACTGAATAAAGCTTTCCTTCGTAACCCCAGCATTCTCAGGTTTGAAGTCCCATTCTGTAGTGGTCATTGCTTTCTCTGCCATTGCATCAAAATCATCTTCTGTGATCTCAATGTCTTCAAAGCATACTGGCAATCCCATACTTAAGTTGAATTTTGCGATTCGTTCTCTTTCTTCGTATTCTTTTCCGAATGTTAACAGGCATAGCACACCTAATGATACGATTTCTCCATGTAAATGTTTTTCTCCGCCTTTTGTAACGGTTGATCCGTAATATACACAGTGTGCAAGGCTTGAGTTATAGTAATATTTTGGTGCTGCACTTACCATATTAGATACTAATCCTGTACTGATGATGATGTCTAACGCTACCTGTTCTAATTCATAAGATACTTTATTCGCTCTTAAGTCATCTAATGCTTTCTTTCCATATTCAACAAGTGGTGTAGTACAGATCTTGCTTAGCTGTACTCCCATCATTGGTGTATGGGATAATTCGTCTTCTTTGGATGCAAATACTGCTTCACATTCTTTGCTTAATGCATCTCCGATTCCTGCCCATAATAATTCTTCTGGTGAATCAGCGATGATGGATGATTCGATGAATGTATGGTTTGCATTCTTTGGATAGTAATATTCTCTGAATGATCCATCTGGGTTATAAATTACAGAGATTGCTGTGACAGATGCACAGTTTGATGCTACGGTTGGGAAGCAGAATAATGGTTTATCCATTTCATTTGCCACGTATTTACATGTATCACAGGCACGTCCTCCACCGACTGCGAAGATCATGTCTGCTTTCTTGACAACGTCCATGTCGATCAATGCGTTACCATTTTCATAGGTGGAATCACCACCGTACCAGATAAAATCAAGGATTTCTACATCGGAATCTTTGATTCCTTCTAAGATCTTATCTTTTGCTTTAGACATCGCGATCTTTCCACCGATCACAACAGCTGTTTTTCCATAAAATCTTGTTGTATGCGGAATCTCTTTATAACATCCCTCTCCGATCGTATAACTTGGTAAATTCACACTATAATAACTCATCTTGTTCGTTGCCTTCTTTCTCTTTATTCTTTTGACTCTTTATATTGGCTACATTATAGTCCTCAATTCTCAAAAATCAAAGAATCTTGTGTTCTTTTTCTTATTCATGAATTTTATTCCACATTGATAAATTTCACTTGATTTCCATGCAACTTTATGACATTCACAAGATCAGCAAGTTTCATCCAGATCGTTGCTGTATTATCATTTGGATGGACTGCAATGTATTCATATTCTTTCAGATCTTCGTCAAAGAATACCAGAATCACACATTCCTGATCGTTCAAAACGCCTAACGGCGAAACAGATCCGGGTTCAATATTTAAATATTTCATTAGACGCTCGGCTGAGGCAAAACTTAGTCTGGAACTTCCAATCTCGTCTCTTACTTTCTTAAGGTCTGCCTGCTTGTCTTCCCGAATGATAACAAGAAAATGATGCTTTCCGCTGCCATCTCGTAAAAATAAATTCTTAGCCCCTATTCCATTCTCATGATTCCACAGGTCAGAGTCTTCGATTTCATCGACTGTGTATACCGCTTGATGTTCAAACATTTCATATTCGATGTTCTGCTCATTTAAAGTATCTAACACGATTTTTCTATTTTCATTCATTTTATTCATTATCTTATCTGCTGCTGTCCGCTTGCTGCATAAATCTCGTACCATTCATAATGCTCTAATTTAACATCCATTGCTTTCACTGCAGATTCAATCCTCTCAACCTTTCTGCTTCCAACGATCGGCATTGCCTGTACTGGATGATACATGATCCATGCATACACGATCGTATCTGGTTCACAGTTATGTCTCTCAGCGATTTCTTTGATCTTATCCATTGCTTTCTTACATTGTAGATCATCTTCTTGAAATAATCTTCCTCCTGCAAGTGGTGACCATATCATTGGATGAATTTTATTAACTGTCAGATAATCCATCATTCCAGAATTGAAATGTTCAAAACATACTGGGTTCCATTCAATCTGATTCGTTACAAGTGCTCCGTCAACCGCTTTATTCATTGCATCAAATTTAAATGGATCAAAATTTGACACTCCGATTTCTTTGATCAGCCCTTCTTTCTTCAGATCCAGCATTGCTCTGCCTGCCTCCCATGGATCTAAGAGAGGGTCTTCTCTGTGAATTAAATATAGGTCAAGATAATCTGTATGTAATCTCTGAAGACTTTCTTTACAGGATCGTACGATTCTATCATAAGTTGTATTATAATACCCAAATGATTCTCCATTAATTTCTTGTTTGTAAATTCCTGTTTTTGAAATCAGCTCTACTTTTCCCCTTAATGCCGGATCTTTGGCAAATGCTTCACCTATCTGAGATTCACATAAAGTATCTGCATAAATCTCTGCTGTATCAAAAGATGTTACACCTAAGTCTATGCTTGATTTCATGTTATCAATAAGTTCGTCTGTTGATAATTCCCAAGTATCTAGTCTCCAAAAACCTCGGATGATCTGAGATAAGGAAAGGTTATCTGTTAATTTAATCTTTGTCATATTAATATCCTTTCTGTTTTTCTTTCATCATAACATATTTTCTTTTAACAACGCATATTTTTTACCTGCAGGAGCTTGTGATTTCTTAAGGTTCCAGAGACCTTAAGCGGTACTGGTTAATAATTTTTGTGTTTATTAACAGAAGGTAAAAGGGGTTCTACTGCACCGATTTGTCAAAATATTTAAAATATAAACTTAAAAATGTCAAATTAATATTGTATGCTTTATAAAATTTAATAAATAGAATATTTTAATTGAATAAGTATATATAATTTGATAAAATAAAAACAGGTGTTACTTCACTTTGACGTGAATGGCGGTCACTTCCTACGTGGGAGTTATAGCCCCGATTACATAGATCATCTCTTGAAAAAGAGAAATTCGACGGAAAGGGGACTTGAATTATGCTAACGATTGAAAGCTTAATTGCTGTACTATCATTGTGTATCGCATGTTATAGTCTTGGCTACAATCGCGGAAAGCATGATGCCAAGACAGAAAAATGATCGCCCTAAACCTGTCAATTTAAGCGATCATTTTTTGATTCATTAAATATCAGGTGACCGTCATATCGGTAGCACCTTTTTCTATTATTAGAATATCATTTCATTTTTTTTATGTCAAGACTTACTCCATTAACAACATAACATACTTCTTTCATTGTTATTGTTCAACAATTAGCTGGACATTAACTAAAAAGAAAACCTTCAGACAAGATTTTTAGAATACATGAAACTCCAAAATGCGTATACTATAATTCCAGCAGTAGTCAAAATGAAATGAATAGTCTGTAACGACAAAAAACGTAGACATTGATACCGTAGACCTTATGTTATCTGGCAATTTCCATATCTTGTTCTTTTTTAATATTACTACTTCTGTTTTTCTGATTTCTTCACTCTACACTCTTTTATTGTGTTATTAATTCCTTGTTTTCTGACTTCGTAAGGTCTCAGGGAGCTTAAGTTTTTCCTATATCAATTTGATACTGTATCGTAATTATGTGCCATTGAACTTTCTTTTTTATAATATCTTAAGTGTACGTTCTAAGTACTCCCAATAATAAATCAAAAACTCTTCAAATAAGAAATCAAAAATAAGAAAAAGAAACCATACATACTAACCATTATCTCAAAACTAACTCTTACTACCTTAGACACTTTATTTTTTAAATAACAATGCGAAAAAATAAAAATTATTATCATTAATGCTAAGCCAATAACTATAGTATTTCTATTCATGTTTATTTCTGAAAATGCTCCCAAACATATATTAGCTATTAATACACATATAGTCGAAATACTTTTTTTGAATACGGTCCTCCAAATCCATAATGATCTACAGGATTTATCAAAAAACGACTTATAATAATTATTGGTAATATCCAAAATGTCCAAATCATCCATAACTTAGCAATTGTTATCATAATAAAGGTATTGTTTTGATTTACTGAAAACAGCCACCAGGCGGGAATTAATGATATTAAAAAAATAATTTCTGGAATTGATCCATATTTAATTTTAGTTATTTCGAATTGTGATTCTTCTGCATTTTTATAGGTATAAAACATCATATATACAAAAAAATCCCGACCGCAATAGTTACACTTATTAATAACATCCACATTAATTGATTGATATTCTCACACCTTTGTATCTGCTTAATAGAAAGATAATTTTTTCCATCTACTTTTAAAGATAACACCATTTTATTGTCATTTATCAAATATGTTATTTTCTTATTGTGTTTTATTTCATTAGGAATTTGTGGATATTTAGGGAATTCTCGCTCTTTTTCTACAAGATAAACGGTTTCTCCATTCTTCAATTTTATCATCAATCTCTTATCTTGATTCTTTGTTTTCTTTTCTAATATAGTATATTCAACATAATCATTCTTCAAATGATAATCGGCCTTCTTAATTTTTTCATAATTTCTCATTTTCATTTGTTGTAAAAGAAATAAACTCAATCCACATGAACATATAACTAAACTAAAAACAAAAAAATCCATTTTTTATATACTGTATCTATTTTATGAAACTTCACAATTATCCCACCTCCATCAATATAATTTTTATCGTCTATACCATTATTACATTTTAAATCAAAATATATAAACCTTAAATTTCTTTCATCACAATTATTATCTTCCTCCTTTGCCAGCTCAAACCAGTAAGGAGGGAAATAAATAGCTTCTTAATATATTGGATAAATATCAATAAAGCTTTACACATTGGGTACCGCAGACCTTATAATATCTGGCAATTTTCATAGCTTAGTCGTTTCTATGACTCCTGCTTCTATTTTTCTGATTTCTTCATTTTTCTGACTTCGTAAAATCCCTGTGAACCTTAAGAAAAACAGACCCAACATAAATATCCCTTTATCCTCGGTTTTTATTTATGTTGAGTCTGTTATTTCTTTATTTAGATAGATAAAAAACTAAATTATTCAATAGAAAGAATCTCCATATTCGCCTGTCCTTCCACAGCTCCATATGTAAATGTGATCTTAGTTCCTTCGTCCATATCATTTAATTTATTCACAAGATCTTCATCATTCACCATAAATGTCTGGTAACTTCCGTCAGGCATCTCAATCTCTACAGAACTTGTGTCTGCAAATCCATTATAAGTACCTGTTGCACTCTTTGGTTTGGCCTGTTCATCTTTCTTTGTTGCTGTTGTTGTCTTTGTCTGTTCTTTTGTGCTTTCTTCTGATGTTGCTGTTGCAACTGGTTTTTCTTCTTCTGTCGTATCTTTTTCTGTGTTTTCTTCTGTTGTAGGTTCTGCTGTTGTCGTTTCGCTGTTTGTTGATTCAGGGCTGCTTGGGCTCTTCTTTCCGCAAGCTGCAAATGTAAATGCGCTTAGCACGATGATTGTTGAAATTAATAAAAATCTTTTTCTCATAGTTCATGTACTCCTTTCTGAGATAAGTTCAGTATATCCTATTTATACTTTCATGGCAAGTTTCTATCATATTCCTAGTCTTATTTTCATATCATTAGAGGTAGAACATAAAGGAGGATCTATGTTGAACGAAAAATATCAGGCACTACTGGATCAATATGATATTTCTGTCTCTCATACTCGACGGGGCCGAGGCTGTGTTTTGTGTTTTGGGGAAAATGATGTCTATGCTTTATCCCAGACTTCTCTATCAGAAGAACGTCTTTGTGCTGTTTCTGAATGGACTTTGGCAATGCATGACCATCATTTTTATAAAACCGACCAGTACATTTTAAATAAAGACGGATATTTTCTTACTTTTGACCGGTATTACGAAACATTTGCGCTTAGAAAAACTTATTTGGGTACGGAATGTGATATTCATGCTTTAAAAGATATCAGATCTTCTGCAGAAAATCTCGCAAGCTTTCATAATCATTGTCTTGCTATTTCTTTTTCATCTGAAAATCTTAGAAAATATACATCCATTTCCACATATTATGAGCAAAAATATTTGGAATTAAAAAGCATTGCACGTTACATACGCAAACGCAAAAAGAAGGGATTTTTGAATATTTATTTTGGAACAGACGAAAGCCTTCTGGGAACAGATGGAGCGTTCCATCCAAATCTTAAATGAAACCACACCTTCTCGCCGTGGATGGTGTCATGGGGCTTATAACCACCATAATATCATCATGACATCCTCTGCCCCTGCTACGATCCATTTTGAACATTTTTACCATGGATATCCGATTCTGGATGTTTATTATTTCCTAAAGAAGGCACTTGAGAAAAATAATTATAATTTTTGCCTTTTGTGAAACCTTTTTATCAAACTATGACCGCTTTATGCCTTTGTCAAAAGATGATCTTTTATGCCTGTATGGATTGTTTTTATTTCCGGAAAAATTCTGGAAGATCTCGAATCAGTATATGGCACACAAAAAACATTGGATTTCTCCACGATATATCGAGAAATTAGAGGAGTTTATTCACAATAAAGAAGCTCGCTCGATTTTCCTCGAAAAATATGTACAAATTTATAATGTTTTTTCATGAGTTTTAAGGTATAATTAAACAAAAGGCATTTTTATAACTTAAAGGAGGAGTAATTTATGAACTACAAAGAAACTTATCAGGAATGGCTTTCTAATCCTTATTTTGATGAAGATACAAAAAAAGAATTAACAGCCATCGAGAACGATGAAAATGAAATCAAAGAACGTTTTTACGCAGATCTTGCATTTGGTACTGCTGGACTTCGTGGAATTATCGGTGCTGGTATCAACCGTATGAATATTTATGTTGTAAGAAAGGCTACTCAGGGATTAGCTGATTATATCTTAGAACAGGGAACAGATAAGAAACGTGTTGCTATTGCATTTGATTCAAGACATATGTCTCCTGAATTCGCTGACGAAGCAGCCCGCACTCTTGCTGCTAACGGAATCAAAGCATTTATCTTCGAATCCTTACGTCCAACACCAGAATTATCATTTGCCGTAAGACATTTAGACTGTATCGCTGGTATCAACGTGACAGCCAGCCATAACCCACCTCAGTACAATGGATATAAAGTATACTGGGAAGATGGTGCTCAGTTTACAGATCCTCATGCTTCAGGTGTTACAGCGAAAGTTAATGCGATCACTGACATTTCAACTTGCAAAACAATGTCTAAAGAAGATGCTGTAACTGCAGGTTTATATGAAGTGATCGGTAAAGAAGTTGATGATGCTTATATCGCAGAAGTTGAAAAACAGGTGATCAATCAGGCTTCCATCGATGAGATGGCTTCCAAATTAAAGATCGTTTATACTCCTCTCCATGGAACAGGTAATCTTCCAGTACGTCGCGTACTTGACGATCTTGGATTTAAGAATGTATATGTTGTTCCAGAACAGGAACTTCCAGATGGTGACTTCCCAACAGTCAGCTATCCAAACCCAGAAGCAAAAGAAGCATTTGCATTAGGTCTTGCTCTTGCCAAAGAAAAAGATGCTGATCTTGTTCTTGCTACTGACCCTGATGCTGACCGTTTAGGTGTATATGTAAAAGATGCTAAGAGCGGAGAATATATTCCTTTAACAGGTAATATGTCTGGTTCTTTATTATGTGAATATGTATTAAGCCAGAAGAAAGAAAAAGCTGGATCTCTTCCAGCAGATGGTGCTGTTGTTAAATCTATCGTTACAACAAACCTTGTCGATGAGATCGCGAAGGCTTACAATGTGAAGCTGATCGAAGTATTAACTGGATTCAAATGGATCGGTAAAGAAATCCTTGGATTTGAGCAGTCTGGAAAAGGTACATATCTGTTCGGATTAGAAGAAAGCTACGGATGCCTGATCGGTACATATGCAAGAGATAAAGATGCTGTTTCTGCTACAGTTGCTCTTTGTGAAGCTGCTGCTTACTATGCAACAAAAGGTAAGACATTATGGGATGTTATGATCGACATGTATGAGAAATACGGATACTGCGTAGACAGCATCACAGCAATGGACTTCCCAGGATTAGAAGGTATGGATAAGATGAAAGCTATGCTTGCTAATTTACGTGAGAACCCATTAAAAGATATCGCTGGTTATAAAGTTCTTAAGATCCGTGATTACAGCAAAGATACTGTTCTTGATGTAGAAAGCGGCAACGTAGAACCTACAGGACTTCCTGCTTCTGACGTTCTTTACTATGAACTTGAAGGTGGAGCTTGGGTTTGCGTTCGTCCTTCTGGTACAGAACCTAAAATCAAATTCTACTATGGTGTGAAAGCTTCTAGTATGGATGAAGCTCAGGTTGAAAGTGCTAAATTTGCTGAGTGGGCTAAGGCTCAGGCATAGGATATTTGGCCAACTGTAGGCTTTGAGTATATGATAAAAAATAATAAACGAACAGAACGTAAGGCGAATACTAACTAGCTG
>ENA-OQOA01000947-OQOA01000947.1-human-gut-metagenome-genome-assembly--contig:-NODE-947-length-10055-cov-3.953868_pt1 | contig 10055 bp, 11 predicted proteins | sample MGYA00242633_ERZ504888 | MGnify/ENA primary metagenome ERZ504888 (study PRJEB26092, sample SAMD00036372) | human gut metagenome | host: Homo sapiens | study: EMG produced TPA metagenomics assembly of... | reverse complement strand
AGAACAGGCAGGTCTGAAGGCCCGCCTAACAGAGAAACGGAAGATGATTATAGCGCCTTTATGCAAGCTATCAGTTTGTCTACATCTTCTTCTTCTGTATCGAAAGAGGTAACAAGTCTCATCTCTCCTATGGCTTCGTTCCAAAAGTAGAAATGATAATATTTTTGTAGCTTATTTTCTTTTCACGTGGCATGATGAAGAATAATTGGTTGCTTTCCACCGTTTGGGTAAACTTTATATCAGGGATTGTGGAAAGTTCCTTGTACAAGCGTTGCGCCATTGCGTTGGCATGTTGTGCGCATGTTAGCCATAGGTTATCTTCAAGGAAGGCTGTGAACTGGCAAGAGATATAACGCATTTTGCTGGCCAATTGGCAGGCTTGTTTTCTGGCATAACGCGCTTCCTTTATCAAATCTTGATTGAAAATCATGACACATTCGGCTCCCATCAGTCCGTTCTTTGTTCCTCCCAAAGTCAATGTGTCGACTCCGCAAGCTCCTGATATATCATCAAGACTCATTCCCAATGCTGCCGCGGCATTAGAGATACGGGCGCCGTCCATATGCACAAACAGTCCATGCCGGTGTGCAAATTCTGTCAATGCGCATATTTCTTCTGGTTTGTAAATTGTTCCCAACTCACTACATTGGCTTAGGTAAATTGCTCCGGGCTGAGAATGGTGTTCTATACCAAAGTTAACCATAAATGGTTTTAGTAATTCCGGAGTCAGTTTGCCATCCAGAGTAGGAATTGTGCGCATGAAACAGCCAGTCGCTTTACTGGGGGCACCACATTCATCTACAGCAATGTGAGCTGTGTCGGCACAGAAGATAATATGGTAAGGACGGGTCATCATTTGCAACGCCATAGTATTACTGCCTGTGCCATTAAAAACAAACAGTGCTTCACATGGACGTGAAAATTGTTCTTTCACTTTGTGGGTGGCTTCTTCTGTCCACGGGTCATCTCCATAGCCAAGTGCATGTCCGTTATTGGTCTTCATTAATGCTTCCATGATACGGGGATGTACACTTGAATTATTGTCAGATGCAAAACTTCTCATATTCTTTCTCTATTTTACAATTTATTTGTAAAGGTAGGAGCTTTTTCAACAAAATGCAATGAAATGTCATTGAAATAAATATGCAAAAGGAGCATCATGCAGATGTATTATATATGTAATGCTTTTATCTGATCTTTGCCATCGGAAAAATAACAAGGTAAAAGTATGATGAAAATTCAGATGAAAAGGCATTAGCCTTATGATAATTCTTTTGATGCTGGCATTGACCGTACAGGCGGCCGTTTTGCGAGGAACTATAACAGATAAAGCGACTAAAGAGCCACTTATTGGTGCTGCCGTACAGTTAAGTGGTACAAATATAGGAACTATTACTGATGTGGATGGTAATTTTGAACTTGCGGGATTAAGAAATGGAACGTACAAGCTTATTATATCTTATGTGTCTTATTGTACACAGATTGTTGAGGTTACAATAAATGGTATGTTCGAAATAAAAGTAGAACTAGAACAGGATAATCAACAATTAGGAGAAGTTGTGGTTGTAGCGGATGCTAAAAAGAATACGGAGAATGCTATAATTACCCAACAACGTACCAGCTTGGTTATGCAAACGGGAGTTTCTGCCCAGCAGATTACCAAGACGCAAGATAAAGATGCTTCGGAAGTGATTCGCCGTGTGTCGGGTATCAGTATAATTGAGGAGAAATTCGTTATGGTACGTGGGCTTTCACAACGGTATAATAATGTGTGGATTAATAATAGTGCCGTGCCTAGTTCAGAAGCCGATGCGCGTGCTTTCTCTTTCGATATTATTCCATCGTCGCAGTTGGATAATATGTTGGTAGTGAAATCACCTGCACCGGAATATCCAGCTGATTTCAGTGGTGGTTTTATTTTAGTGAATACCAAAGATGTTCCTAGCAGTAATCTGTTTACTATTTCGGTTGGAACTAGTTTAAATGATCAGACTCATTTTAAAAAGTTTCTGTATAATAAAGGAAGTGGCACAGATTTTCTAGGTTTCGATAATGGCTTTCGTAGCTTGAAAGGTGGAATCAATGCTGTGCTTAATCCGATAAATAACGGCTATGATTTATTAAATAATGGGTTGAACAATGACTGGACCGTTAAAGATCGTAGGCCCTTGGCAGATCTTAGCATGAATATGAATTTCAGCCGTCGCTGGGTGGATAGTAGCGGACGTACTTTGGCTATGTTAGGAACAGTGAACTATAGTAATAGCTATAAGACATATCTGGATATGGATAACAATTTGTTTGGTGCTTATGATACGACCCACGACTGTTCTAATTATTTACGTAAAAGTATAGATGACCAATATAATCATAATGTTCGTATAGGAACTATGCTGAATTTTACTTATGTACCTGCCAGTGGTAACAGCCGCTATGAGTTTAAGAATATTTTTAATCAATTAGGGAAAGACCGCTATACTTATCGTAAGGGGACAGATGCACAAAGTGATTATGAAGAGAGCGCGGAATATTATTATCAGAGTCGTACCACTTATAATGGTCAATTTACGGGGAAACATACATTGGGTGATGCCGATAAGTTGGATTGGAGTACTGGATATTCTTATGCCAATCGGAATATGCCAGACCGCCGTCGATATACTACCGTACTCAATGAAGAGACCAATCAGTTGGAAGTAGAGAACTTGAATGAGATTAATCGGGAGTTTTCCCGATTGGATGAACATATTTTGTCGGCTAACATCAATTATCAGCACGATTTTCTTTCGGGATTTTTACTCCTAGCCTGAAGGCTGGAGCTTACACGGAGTATCGTGCTCGTGAATATAATACCCGTTTTTATTTATAGTTGGAAAAATGGTTTGCCGAGTGCTTATAAAGTAATGAATGTCCCTAATGAATTATTACAAGAGAAGAATTATGGGGAGAATGGACTTTATTTATTGGAACAAGTGGATTGGCGCAATAATTACGAAGGCAATAATCTCTTGAGTGCCGGTTATGTAGGGACCAATCTTCCATTGGGCAAATTGAATGTATACGCAGGAGTTCGTTTTGAACATAATAGAATGGAGCTGGTTAGCCATACACAGAAAAACGAGGAAAGCCCCACTAGCGTGTTTTACACGTATAATGACTTTTTCCCGTCTGTAAATGTGGCTTATCGTCTGAATGATAAGCAGCAGTTCCGTTTATCTTATGGACGTACTGTGAATCGTCCGGAATTTCGGGAGGTTTCTTCTTCTGTATATTATGATTTTGATCTTGCCAGTAATGTACAAGGTAATTATAATTTAAAGCCTGCTTATATTGATAATTTAGATTTTGGTTATGAACTTTATCCCAGCAGTGGAGAGCTGATTTCTGTTTCTCTTTTCTATAAAAGGTTTAAAAATCCTATTGAATGGACTTATACTGTATCCGGAGGCACAGACCTTATCTATTCGTATGTCAATGCCAAAGGAGCGGATAATTATGGGGTAGAGGTGGATATCCGCAAAAATCTGGATTTTATAGGTATGCGTAATTTTAGTCTTAGTCTGAACGGGGCCTTAATTAAAAGTAAAGTGAAATTTGAGCCGGGAGCCAAAGAGGAGGACCGTCCGATGCAAGGTCAATCTCCATATTTGATTAATGCCGGTTTTTTCTATCAACATGCCGATAGCGGATGGAATGCTGCATTGCTTTATAACCGTATCGGTAAGCGTATTATTGGTGTAGGCCGTAGTTTGGGAACTGCAGGCAATGAAGTAAGAGTACCCGATTCTTATGAAATGCCCCGTAATGCAGTAGATTTAAGTGTCTCGAAAAAAATCGGTAATCTGGAAATAAAGGTTGCTGTACACGATTTGTTGGCGGAGAAAGTTTCTTTTAAGCAATTTGAAGAAACTAGACATGGAAAAGTGGAGCAAATTACCCGTCAATACAAATCAGGGCGTAATTTCAATTTGAACATTAACTATACGTTTTAAAATAGAATGAATCTTTCATTATTAACCAATAACAAATGGAAATGAGAACTAACAAGTTTATGATTTACGTATTCTCAGCAATAATGCTGGGGGGAATGGTTGCTTGTAGCAGTGATGATCCGGAAACTGATACAGGAAACGGTAATGGCAACGGTGGAAATGCCGAAGCTCCTTATGTATGGGGGACTGAGGGAGCTATTAAAACATGTGACCACTTGTTATTTAATGATGATAAAACTGAGAATGCCAAAAGGTACCGTGATAGGAAATGGAGATCAGGAGTTTATTTTTAAAAGGTACACAGACTTTGTCTAAAGGAACTTACCTGATGAAAGGATGGATTTATGTGGGGACTGGGTCGGTATTGACCATCGAACCGGGAACTGTTATCAAAGGGGATAAAGATACACAGGCTGCCTTGATTGTAGAACCGGGTGGCAAACTAATAGCCGAGGGTACTAAAGATGCTCCGATTGTCTTTACCTCTGAACAGCCTAAAGGCCAGCGTAAACCGGGAGATTGGGGGGATTGATTATTTGTGGTAATGCCAAGAACAATCAGGGAGTGTTGAATCAGCAGATTGAAGGAGGTCCGCGTACTAAACATGGAGGAAATGATGATGCTGACAATTCAGGTATATTAAGATATGTACGTGTGGAATTTGCTGGTTATCCTTTTCAAAAAGATAAGGAAATTAATGGTATAACTTTTGGATCTGTAGGTAGTGGGACTACCATTGATCATTTACAGGTATCATATTCCAATGACGACTCTTACGAATGGTTTGGAGGTAATGTAAATTGTAAATATCTAGTGGCTTATAATGGATGGGACGATGAATTTGATACAGATAATGGCTTCTCCGGTAAAGTCCAGTATTGTCTTTCAATCCGTGACCCGAGAATCGCAGATACTTCTCAGTCTAATGGTTTTGAGTCGGATAATTGTGGAGACGCCTCATTGATAGAACCCTATACGACAGCCGTATTTAGTAATGTCACTTTTATCGGACCGTTGGGGCGTGATGCCAACTTTGTTAATAATGAGAGCTATATTACCGGTGGTAGCTTCAATCCTAATAACGGTTCAGCTTTAGGTAAGTTCCAGTCTGCTATGCAGATCCGACGTTCCAGTCGTTTGAATTGCTTTAATTCAGTAGCTGTGGGATATCCTGTCGGTTTAATTATTGATGGTGAGAAAGGTAATACAGTTGAGATGACCAAGGCAGGAAACATAAAGTTGGAGAATATTTGGTTTGCAGGTATGACGGCGGTCGGTTCTGATGCCAACAAAATATATGATGATGTGCTTTATGATGCCGTGAACAAGCAAATCATTGATGCTGGACAAGAGTCTTACTCTTCTACTTTTTTTTAAGGCTCAGAAAGGAAATAAAGTATTGACTGATGTCAATGAGTTGAAATTCAAGGACGGGCGTAATATCGGTGTTAATTATATGCCGGATGCAGGTAGTCCTGTGTTGACAGCCGCTTCATTTAATGACGCACTGTTGAGCAGTGGTTTTGAGAAAGTAGAATATATCGGAGCGTTTGGAACAGATGATAATTGGTTGGATAGCTGGACTAACTTCGATCCTAATAATACAGACTACTAATACACCTTTGAATATACACACACATAGCTGTTAATTTTAGGGGATTCTATGCGGTAAAGTCATAGAATTCCCTTATTTTTGTATCCAAACCTAGAAACTATTAATTAATACACCTATGTATCCATTTAAATTTAACCCCATTCTGAAATCCACCATTTGGGGTGGAGAAAAGATTATCCCGTTCAAGCATCTGAATATTGAACAGCCTCAGGTTGGTGAAAGTTTGGGAAATCTCTAATGTTCCGGGCGATGAGTCTGTTGTTGCTAATGGAACTGAAGCCGGCAAAAATTTGAGCCAGTTGGTAAAAGAATATAAAGGATCTCTGGTAGGAGAAAGTAATTATCAGCGTTTTGGAGATAATTTTCCTTTGTTGATCAAATTCATTGATGCTTGTGACGACCTCTCTATACAAGTGCATCCGGATGATGAACTGGCAAAGAAGCGTCATAATTCGATGGGCAAGACTGAAATGTGGTATGTTATTGACAATGCCGGGGGGAAAGCACATCTGCGTTCGGGACTAAGTAAAAAGATTACTCCCGATGAATATGCTGCAATGATTGCTGATAATACGATTTGTGATGCATTGGCTGATTATGCCGTACAATCGGGTGATGTGTTTTTCTTGCCTGCAGGACGTATCCATAGTATTGGAGCCGGATGCTTTATTGCTGAGATTCAGCAGACCTCGAATGTGACTTACCGAATTTATGATTTCAATCGTAAGGATAAGAATGGTAATACTCGTGAACTGCATACAGAATTGTCAAAAGATGCCATAGATTATTCTGTAGAAGAGGATTATCGTACTCATTATACTCCGAAACAGAATGAGTCTGTCGAGTTGGTTACCTGTCCGTATTTCACTACTTCTGTTTATGATTTGACTGAAAATATGACGATAGATTATAGTGAACTGGATTCATTTGTAATTTATATTTGTATGGAAGGTATATGTACGGTAACTGATGGGGATGGTAACTCATTGGAATTGCAAGCCGGTGAATCTATCCTTTTCCCTGCCACAACAAAAGAAGTGAAAGTAACCGTGGAAGGTCATGTTAAGTTCTTGGAAACTTATGTATAAAGATTCGTTTTGTCTTTAATAAAATAACTGCTGTCTCCAATACATACAATGAAGGCAGCAGTTTATTTTATTAAAGACTATGTTTCCTGTTTAAAAGGTAAACTTCAGGCATACAGGTTTATTGGTTTTTATTGTCTTGCCTGTGTCTTTCAGTAATCCTGTTTGGGAATCTCTTTCAAATACTTGTATAGAGTTACTGTCTCTGCAGGCCACCAACAGGTATCGCCCGTTCCGGCTGATAATAAAATTACGTGGATGGATACCAGTCAGCTGATAACCTGTCTTTGTTAATGTCCCTTCTTCCTGATTTATGGAAAAGATAGCGATACCGTCTGCTTTTAAGCGGTTGGATGCATACAGAAATTTTCCATCGGGTGAAATGTGGATATCTCCGCTACCTTTGGCACCCACTGTGTCAGCTTCTATATATTGTATGGCGTTTAATTTTCCTTTGTCGTAAGAGAAAGCTATAACTTTTCCTGAGATTTCGTTAATCAGATAAGCGAATTTTTGGTTCGGATGGAAACAAATGTGGCGTGGCCCTGATCCTGATTCTACTTTTATATTAAATTCTTCAGATTCGTTCAGTAAGGAATGGGATACGCCATCAGTTACATTCTCACTAACAGGAAATACATGAATCTGGTCTGTCCCTAAATCACTGGCAAGTAGATATTTATGGTCTGGAGTGAATTTTATACAATGTAGATGTGGTTGTGTTTGCCTCTCTTTGTCAAGACTGTTTCCGGTAAAGGAAATAAGGCGTGTCTCGGATTTTAATTTTCCGTCTTTATCTAGTGGGAAAACGGTAATGCTACCTCCCATATAATTTGCTGTCAAGACAAATTTTTCCGATGGGCTGAGAGTTATATAACAAGGTGCGCCGCCGTCAGTGGGTTGAGAATTAAGCAAGGTTAGTTTCTTTTGTTCTTTATCAAATTTGATGGCATTGGCGGTAGAACTTTTTCCGGCATCCTCCCCTACAGTATATATTCTTTTTCCATCAGCCGACGGAATGAGGAAAGAAGGGTTGGATATTCCTTTTATTCCGCTGATATATTGGGAGTTGCCAGTTTGCTCATCAAAGTTATAAACCTTGATACCTTCTTCATCTGGAGTTGCATAACTACCTACCAACATATACATCATATTCGGATTTTTTTCAACTGTAATTGGTTCTGTTTGTTTCTTGGGAGAGGGTATACAGCCTCCCAGTATCATACTGTTCATACACAATACCATTAATTTTTTGTTCATATTGTCTGATCTGTTAGTATTAGAAAAATTATTTTCAAAGATACGTTGTTCTTATTAAAATGCGCTAAATAAACGAATAAATAATTGGATATTAACAGAAGTGTGTGTATATTTGTAACCTCTTTATGAGTTACCAGTACGGGGTTGACTGGATTTGACAGCGTGGCTAAGTGGTATGTAAGCATGCAGTGCGTGGTTGATTGGCACTATAATCCCAGTTTTCAAAATTTTATCTGGCAACGAAAATTATGCTCTTGCTGCTTAATCGAATCATAGTAGATTAGCTTTATTTCTGCCAAAGTGGTGGAAACGAGACATCACTCAAAAGCTCTTGTTCCGAAGCGTTTGATCAAGTGGTGCAGTAAAATCGGGAATAGTTAGAGATCCGCTTCATGTCTCTTACGAAAATTTAGAGGATAAGGTATAAGTTGGTGGCTTCGGTCCTGCTTATACTCGAAAATTTAGGCGAAGATAAGCATGTAGAAAGCGTATGGCTTCCTCGTTTGGACGAGGGTTCGACTCCCTCCAGCTCCACAAACTAAGAGTGATTCGTCCTTGAGCTTCAATAATCCAAGGACGAATTCTTTTTTAGAAGAGTAATGTATGCGGTTACTCATGTTTCTTTTCTGATGTGTGTAGAATACATTTCTCTCTTTTGCATCGGAAATTCTTGTTTTTTACGTAAAGATGCTTGTTTAAAGATGAATGTTATTTTATTGTTTAATGACTAATTCTATTACATAATCTATGTCATCAGGTACTTGAGGCAGTTTTATTAATATGCCGTTTTTTTCCTGTTTGAAAGAAAGTGGAGTTCTGGAAATGAACTGTATTGCTTTCTTTACTTTTGCCTTTAGAGGTATATAAAGTGCATTATCCTGCAAATCTAGTATATGGATGAATAAACGATCACCTTTGCGGGTTGATACTCCCCATGTGTGAGGAGCTACATCACCACCACGGGTTCCATAAATCGTCTCTCCATATTGATTCATCCATTTACCCACTTGTTTCAGATGCTCTATAGCTGTAGCGGGTAATTCTCCGTTGGGTTGAGGTCCAATATTCATTAGCAAATTTGCATTTTTTCCGGCTGCCTTAACCAAATAGTGTATCAACTCTTTGGGGGATTTGTAATTTTGGTCTTCAATTCTGTAGCCCCACATTCCGTTCATTGTTTCACAAGTTTCTAAAGGGAGTTCACTTATTCCTTGTCCTGCTGAAAAACCGGCTTTGTTTTCACCGGGCAAATCACGTTCGAACATTTGGAAATCTTCTCCTGCATAAGGAGTTCGATGATGATTGTTGCCTATTAGACAGGATGGTTGCAGTTTATGAATTAATGCATATTGTTCTTCCAGTTGCCAATTGAAGTTGGTAGGTTGATCCCAAATACCGTCAAACCAAATGGCGCCGACGGGGCCATAGTTAGTCAAAAGCTCGGTCAGCTGTTTATTCATAAACTTGTAGTAACTTTCCCAGTTTCCATGTCCTTTGGGACGTCCTGTCCCATGTCCGGTGTTTCCTTCCGGATAGTCGTCACGAAACCAGTCCAAATGCGAATAATAAAAATGGAGCTTGATGCCCTGCTTGGCACAGGCTGCTGCCAGCTCTTTCACAATATCTCTTTTAAAAGGAGTAGCTTTGACTACGTTATAATCCGAATACTTAGTGTCAAACATAGAAAAACCTTCATGATGACGGGTAGTGAAACAGGATATATTTTAGCTCCTGAAGCTTTGATAGCTGCCACCCATTTGTCCGCGTCAAACTTGGAAGGATAAAATCCGCCTGCCAGTTTGGCATACTCTTTATAATTCAGATTATTGTTTGTCATAGTCCACTCACCGGTAGCAAGCATAGCGTATAGCCCCCAATGAAGAAAATACCAAACTTATTGTCCTGAAATTCCTGCCGTGCTTTCAGATTCTCTTCGGTAGGCTGATAGGAAGATTGCGCAAATACTCCCAAGTTCATTACGAACAACAAAAGGAAAGCTATAAAACGTGTTTTCATAAGGCATACATTATTTTTGTGTGTTTAGGATAGACAATACAAAGGATTGAACAAGAAAGGCGGAGTTTTTCTTCAATCTCCGCCTTT
>ENA-OQOA01000945-OQOA01000945.1-human-gut-metagenome-genome-assembly--contig:-NODE-945-length-10093-cov-2.790387_pt1 | contig 10093 bp, 9 predicted proteins | sample MGYA00242633_ERZ504888 | MGnify/ENA primary metagenome ERZ504888 (study PRJEB26092, sample SAMD00036372) | human gut metagenome | host: Homo sapiens | study: EMG produced TPA metagenomics assembly of... | reverse complement strand
CATAATTTTATCGCTTTCTGTATATTGGTAAACGAATCATGAGCACGGTCAGGACCACCAAAAGCATCCGCCTTCTGCTGTTGAAGCTCTGACTCGACAGCCGCCAAATACCCTTCAGGCAAAATACAATCAGAATCCAATATGATAAGATATTCTCCATGCCCCCGTTCCGCTCCATAATTGCGGGTCTGCCCGGACCGGAATTGGATTTGAAATAATAACATATATCCAACCGGTCAGCGTAATTATCTACCACTTCCTTGCACGGAACAGATGAACCATCCTCCACTACCAGGACTTCAAAATTCTTATTTGTCTGCCTTGTAAGACTGTTCAATAACTCATCCACCTCTTCAGGACGATTATAAACCGGTATAATAAAAGAATATCTCATTGCTTTATTTTGATTTTATCCATCACAGAGAAGTACAAAGAAACATAAAAAAGGCGGAGCTTGCAACAAGTTCCGCCTTTTTATATGCATATATAAATAGATTATGCCTTCACACGGCCTACATATGAACCGTCACGAGTATCGATTTCAATCGTTTCACCTTCATTGATGAATAAAGGAACACGCACAATAGCACCCGATTCCACTGTAGCAGGTTTCAACGTATTGGTAGCCGTATCCCCCTTCAGGCCCGGTTCAGTATAAGTTATCTTCATCTGCACTTTTACCGGAACATCAGCAAATAATACTGTTTCTGTAGAAGCATCAGAAACCACATCCACCACCATTCCTTCCAGCAGGAAGTCTACTCCGTTAATCAAGTCATGAGCAATAGGAATCTGGTCGAATGTTTCCTGATTCATAAAAATATAGTCTGCACCTTCCATATACAAATATTGGTGCGGGCGACGTTCCACACGTACATCTTCCAATTTTTCACCGATGTTGAAACGACGTTCCAAAACGTAACCATTAACCACATCTTTCAATTTAGTACGCATGAATGTGTTACCTTTTCCCGGTTTTACATGCAGGAAGTCAATACAGAAATACAATTTACCGTCCATACGGATAGCTGTTCCGATTTTAATGTCTTGAGCATTAATCATACTTTTCTTTGCTTATATTTGATTATTATTTCAGATTATATTCACTTACAGCTGTGATTTCGAGTGCAAAAGTAATGTAAATCAAGAAAAAACGCAAAAAGAAATCACTAAAAATGAGTTATCTCTTTGTTTATTTCAAAAAAGTCACTAATTTTGCAGCCCGTTACTCATGGTGAATAATAACATAAAATAAGTATATACAATGAAAAGAACGTTCCAACCCTCTAACAGAAAGAGAAAAAACAAACACGGATTCCGTGAAAGAATGGCAACTGCTAACGGTCGTCGCGTATTGGCCAGCCGTCGTGCAAAAGGCCGTAAGAAATTAACTGTATCTGATGAATACAACGGAAAATAATTCATCTGACCGGAAAAAACAAAAGGAGTGAAGTCGCAGAGACTTTGCTCCTTTTATTTTTTCTGACTAAACCAAACAGCCATGAAAAAGTAACTTAAATGACCAAATAAGTCAACTGAAACAACTAGGTAAGTTGACTTGCTTGTCCCATACAGTCGGCTTACTGAAAACAGTCTATTTATTTCTCCTTTCTCTCGCCCACTCCATCACATTAGCCGGAGCGCGTTCCGCCAGATATTCCTTCTTCATAAAATCCATATAGGGTGCTACGTGGTCAAAGAATTGATAATATCCCTTACACAAGTAATTCAATCCTGGTTCACCGTCTTTACTTAACATGAAACGATTCTTCGGACATTCCCCATGACAGGCAAACTCATAAGAACAGTTCAAGCACTGCTGTGGCAGACTATTGTGCTTCATCGCACCAAAAGTTTCCTGTTCTTTACTATACATCATCTCCACCAAAGTCTTCTGATAAATATTTCCCAATTTATACTCAGGAAAGACAAAATGATCGCAAGCATACACATCACCGTTGAATTCCATCACAGCTGCATGTCCACAATATTTAGCTAATGAACAAATTCCTGGCTGCTGTCCCACCCAATTGGCCAACGTAGAATCAAACAACTGAATATAGTAATTACCCACATCATTCAGCACCCATTCGTCGAAAATGGTACAAAGGAAATTCCCCCACTGCTCAGGAGTAATGGAGAAAGAAGCCAGTTCACCGTCTTTTTGCTTTAATGAAGAAAGCCGAAGACCGTCTGCACGGTTAGACAGTCGCTCGACAATGGGAGTAAACTGTATATAATGGCAATCAAGCTCGTCACGAAAGAAACGATAGAAGTCTAACGGATAATCTGCATTATAGTCATTGACCACTGCCATGGCATTCCATTCCACTCCATGCTTTTTCAACAGGTTAATCCCTTTCATTACCTTATAGAAAGAAGGTTGCCCCATCTTATTCTTCCGGTATTCATCGTGAAATTCCTGAGGACCGTCTATAGAAATGCCTACCAAAAAATTATTCTCACGGAAGAATTCACACCATTCATCTGTCAGCAATGTGCCATTTGTCTGAATGCAATTATCAATGGTTCTACCACCTGCATATTTTTTCTGAAGTTCCAAGGCTTTCTTATAAAAAACTAAAGGACGCATCAAAGTTTCTCCCCCATGCCAGGTAAACAAAACTTGCGGCATGGTTTGCGACTGAATATATTCTTTAATAAATTTCTCCAGTAATTCATCGCTCATCACATGACGCGGCTGTTCCTCATATAACTTGGATTTTTCCAAATAGTAACAATAATCACAGGCCAGATTACAAACCGCACCTACAGGTTTGGTCATTATATATAGCGGCTTTGCAAAAGGAGTTATGGTTGCTTCTTTCATTTGTTTTTCATTTAATTCCTAGTATAAAGAATACAAAGATAAAGCTATTTTTCAATATTCGTTCTTACAGTAACAGGTTTATGCTACCCTCTACCTCCAAAAGGACATTCTTCTTGCCACCCAATCTGTTTCAAATATAAGAGTTCCACCTTGCTTCAAACTCTTGAAACAAAATGAAACTCTGACCCTCTATTTAAAATATCACTTGAAAACGTGTCTGAAACGCACTTAATGACTGATTTTCAAATCCCACTCTATCCGTTATCTTAGTATAAGAGTACCGGAATCTCCATATCATATACTTATTGATATAATAATTGACAGTAAAAGAGACATCGTTCAAACGCCCGCCATAAATATGGGACCGGGTATCCGACATATCAGTATAGTTATATCCGAATACGCATTCCAACGAACCAGAGTCCGGAGTGGCAATACCACAATCCGTATGTGAATATCTATAATTACCACCTATCAGCAAACCTCTCAGTATTCCATACATACCACTCGCTTTATAATTCTTAAAATCCTTTTTCCGATTCACTTGAAGATAATAATATTGTGCTTCCAATGCCACAGGACCATATCCTGCTATCATCTCCGGTGTAAATTTTATCAGGTTCTTTGCATCCGGAATCAAGGCATTCACAGCTCTGACTTTTGCAATACGCGTCGGGAAATTAGCCCCCAAGTCAAAGCTAGTATGGTCAAGTGTCGGTTCACTATTGTATCTAGGTGTTTCGTAAGCACCGGAAATACCCAACTGAAACAATCTCCCTGTATCATGTAAAGGACGATAGACCAAGCGGCTCATAGCACCATAACCCATTTTACCCAATTCATTGGATTTCTTCTTAAGAGCCTCGCTCTCCACATGAACACTAGCTGTACCGAAAAAATCATTTTTGTCATACACAAACATAGCTCCCATCAGCCGGCTGTTGAAAAAAGCCTCATTACTTGCCGGCTCCTCCATGGTTACTTTCATAGACGAACTAGTAGAACTTTGAAGCCCGAACTGATGTACAAAATTCCCTACACGTAATAACGCATGTGAGGAAAATTGTCTTTCTACAAATATGTCTTTTAAACTGACCTTTCCATACGCATAGCCTATATCCACTTTCGCTTTATATTTTCCATAGGTTGCTTTTACACCTATCCGGGCATCAGGAATCGCTACACCATCTACAAAGTTTTTATTATCTGAATGAAACAAGCCTCCATCCATCAAGATTCGTCCCGTAGGACGTATTTGCAAGACTGATTGTTCCTGTGCATTTACCTGTACGGAGAGCAATATCAGGAGAAAGACTCCTAATGATACAAGATTTTTCATAATATACAGTTTTAATGGTAACCATCTAAGTGCCTTGTCAATCGGTCTCTGATTTTTGTCATACTGAGGGCAGTGAAGAATCTGTAAGGCCACACAATGAAAGCAATCAACCAGATTCTTCCTCCCATCAGCACCCGGTCAATAGTCATGCTTTTAGGATTAGCAAAAACGCTTGTCCGGTTCATCTAAGAAAAACATTACATTAAATAGTTACGGCTTATGGTTAAGTTATAGGGGATTATTTTTTGGAAGCAGACTGAACGAGTCCTGCTTTTTGCAGCTTGGAAAACTCATCTTTCGCCTTATTAAGCTGTTTCACAAAAGCATCGTTGGCATGGAGACGGGCAACAACAGCACTAGCCACAATTCGGGCAGCATCCACATCACTTTGGAAATGATACCCACAAATAACACGACTCTGTCCCATTTCAAATCCTCTTTTCAGAATCTCATTCTGCCTGTCAGGATTGACTTCTGCCAAAACAAGGGCAGTAGCCCATCCTATGGCTGTATGTCCCGAAGGATAGGAACCATTCGTTGAAAGTTCTTCCTGCTGTTCGGGATTACAAGTCATTTCATTGAAAAAACTAAAAGGACGTACACGCATATAATACTCTTTAGCATGACGGGTAGCCAAATCTCCGGCATCCTCTCTCATATTAATAATGAGCCTATACAGTTCTGGTGTTTTATCCCTCGTTATTTCAATACCAAAAGCCTCCGAAAAGGCAAAGGGAACGCCATCACCATTTACACGGGCATCACTGGCAGCTTGTTCACCCCGAGGAGTATCCCTTTGCAATTTCCCCCAGTCGTAACGGGCTTTGTCATACAAGAACAAAATACTTCCGGCTTCAGGAGGAGGAGGCAGCAACTCCAGACTATTGGCAACCTCAGATTCTTCCAAATAATAAAGTTCGGGATTGGTTCTTCTATCCTTATTTTTTTCTCTTGTGCAAAGATGTTTAATGAAACGGCACAAAACACTAGAAGTAAGGCAAACTTTGTTTTCATGATAAAAGTTTAGTTTAAACGGTTAATTAATAAAATTCAATTGGTTTTTCGAAAAACATTTTAATCATCTACGGAACATACGACAGACAATCAGAGTGTCCGCATCTGACGGAAACAAAAGTAGTGTTTGAAATTATCCCGAAAATACCTTTTTAATCCCGTTTCTTCCTTTTATATGACCAAAACATCCTAGAAGAGAAAAGGAGAGAAAAAGGAGAGCCGGAAGTGTTTCAGCACTTCCGGCAAAAAAGCCATTCCTTATAATAAAACAGATACACGAAACCGGCTCTACGAAATACAGTAAATTGAGATAACTCTAAAGATGAACTTATTTTCTTCTTGAACTGATACGGTCATAAAGCAGATTGATGACTTTACAATCAAACTCCCCCTCAGGATAAAGTTGTTCTATTTCTTTCCTTACATTATACTTATGTCTTGTTACCGTTGCCTGATCTACATCCAGCACTCTTGAAATAATAGTAGCATCAATATCTTCTATCATCAAAAGTATCGTTATAAAATATCTTTCTTTTCCCCTTCGTTTCATAAAGGATAATTTACCCAATTCAGGATATTTGTCAGCAAAATCCAAACACACCTGTTTCAGTTCCTGACGCATCTTATCCTCTCCCTCTGTTTTTCTGTATCCCAAGGCATCAAACGAGGGTCTTGACTTTTTTGGCAACCTCATGAACATCCATTTCCAGTTCCTCCCCATTCATCCCGACATCATCCGGATTTATCCTTTTTTTATCCATCAGTGCTTTCCGAGTTTCTCTTTTCCGTCTTTTTCAAAAGGAAAAGAGCAAGAAAAGCCGATAGCAGCACTGCTATTGACAGGATGATATACAGCGCATAGGACATCTCTTCTTTTTCTATCAAGATAGGAAGCAAGCCTGATTTACCATCAAAAAGGAATAATCCTGACTTACATCCCAAAACCGCTTTCCGTCCATTGACGGCAATACAAGGCTTGCTAAAAGCCAAATCGCAGAATAATGGTTCTGGAACACCGGCATCATCCAATCCCTTAAAACTCATGCCATAATAATAGAGTATGAAAAAGCCCTCATTAGGATTCTTTTCAAGAGCTCCCGATATTGATTTCACATGTTTCACTGGCAGCAAGGTCGCATTTTCCTCATTAACGATTCCCAACGAGGTATTCAAGTATTTATTTCTACCATTCACTATCACACCATAAACACTCTCATACCCTGATAAATCACGTATCTGCCAGAAAGATTCCTGCGGTCTGTTTAAAGGCCTTCCATACAATCCTTTGTTCAAGGTCGTTACATAAATACTGTCCTCATTCTCACAAATTCCGGTAATATAAGCGTCGATAGTATCTTTCTCCCCCTTATCTGACACGACCGGAATAGAAGTTACAATATGGTCCTGCTGTTCATCTATAATACCTAAATATTCCCTAGTACCCACATAAAGACAATGTTCCGCGGTGGAATAATAAAGAGAAGTGATATTATTCTGCTCTTTCGTGTTACTGAACTGCAAAAGACACTCCGCTCTATTGCTTTTAATCTTATAAAGTTTCTTACGCGTAGCAAGAAAGAAAGTATTAGGACTGGTTTCCAAAAATTTTATAATATCATTACCCACAATATCCAAACCTTCAATCTTTCCTAAAGACTTTGATTTGAATTCCGGATGATTATAGACGAACTTATACAGATGTAAACGAAGATCATCGGTAATAAAGAAAATGGAGTCTCCTGTCCTTTTATCACTAACCGCCAATACATTATTGTCTAAATCTGCCGAGTTCTGCCGCAAGGCAAAAGAAAGCATAGCCTCTTTACATGCCAGATGCAGAAAGTCTTTCCCCATAAAGCCTATCTGTCTGGCGATAGTACTGACTCCATTCGGCAAATCATATTTTAAAGTGTAACCGTCTTTAACATAAAGTATAGAATTAGCACTGATAAACCATTCATCCTTGTCGGGGCCTTGAGCATACAAGTAGCACCGTCCTTTGTGTACAAACGTCTTTTTTCCATCGGGAGCTATCTTGAAAACCGAATTTTCCAACAAAGCATATACCGTATCATTATAAACACTGACATTGGTAACCAGAGAATCTATAACAGGTCGTTTAAAATCCGTTTCAAGATTACGGACAACGAACAACCCCTGTTCACTAGCCACATATAGTCTTTTTTCCTTTATCACGACCTTGTTCACCCCACAGTTTTTACTACATTTCCCTAGTTGAATGGGAGTAAGTTCATGAGATGTGGAACCATCTTTCAAATTCAATCTAAACAGTCCATTACTAGTCCCCACATACAAACACTGTTTATCATCATCCAAAGTCATACTATATACCGAATAATTCATCCTCTTATTTTTTATGTAGTAAGTCTGGGTCTGCTGAGAGGATTTAGCCAGCAGCTTCAAACCAGCATCTCTTGTTCCCACAAACAGAGAATCTTCACTATATTCCAATATATCATATATACGCCGGTTGCTATTAATGGAATAGGTCTGGCAATTATTATTCACTTTTTCTATGATACAACCGTCTTCCTGACCAATATAAAGTTTATCCGCATCTGCTGTCGAACGGCTGATACATGATATAGGAGCGTCAAATGTATTGATATTGCAAGTGAGCTTTATAGGTTTCGGGACAAGTGCATCCTTGCAGCCTGTCAAACAGAACAAGGCTAATATAAAAAGAAAGTACAGGCTTTTTTTCATATTCAATTTTACTCATTTAAGTGATATCGATTAAACAAAGGCTTTCTACAATCAATCAAAAAGTTGAATGTCCGTTATGTTTATGCAAATATAATACGTTTTCTCAAAATCCGGAAGGTTCTTAACAGATTATTAGCTAATTCCTTCATATGCCCTCTATATACAAAAGAAGTTATGTCAAAACCCAGATGATTCTCTCACCCGGCTTAACATAACTTCTCCTGAAATAAAAAAATATATTAATCTGATTTATTTCAACAGTACTCCTATCTCACCAACAGCAGTTACTGCCTTATTATTTATTTCGGTAACAGGCTCCAATTTAAAATAACGGGCCGGATAAGTCTTTCCGAAACGTACAAAATAAGGAACAGGATTATGCATGATATTACTGAATTCACCTGTAGCGTCACACTTCATCCAATCCTTACCATTCCGGCTGACATAAAAGTTGTATTTATAGATAGTGCCAGTCAGATCCTCCTCCTGTGCAGGAGCATAACTAAAACCGGCTATTTCCACTTCTTTACCCATATCAACCACCAAGGGAGTTAAAGTTTCGGTTTTCCAAACAGTTTCCTGTTTTCCATCAATGGCTGCGGCTGCATCCATGCCCACTGTTTTCCAACCATCCACCGGGACATCACTCAAGGTTACTTTCATTGTTTTATCAACCAATGGTTCAGCATAATACAAGCCGATGTTACTGATATTGACGGTTCCACGAGCACCCGTAATTGTCACTCTAACCTTTTCGGCATAACTATCTGAGAAAGGCAACAACCGTTTATATCCCACCGTAGTTCCCTCACCCACATGATGCCATGCGCCATTGGCAAACACTTCTACTGTAAAACCTTCCACACGCTGGCCTTTTGTAATATCCTCCTGAATTAAGAAAGTATTAACAAGTGTATTCTTCCTCACCTTATATTCTTTCGTATCTCCTACTTTGGCTGTCCATATCCTATTTCCCTTCTCAACTTTATTATCGGCAAAGGTCTTTTTTATATATTCCGTCAACTCCTTGATACGTTTCACATCATTCTCGTGCATCAAACCACGTTTATCGGGTGGAATATTCAGCAACAAAACAGAGTTACAGCCCACAGAACGATAATAAATATTCACCAAGTTGGCAAGTGAACGAACTTGATTATCCTGTTCGGCATGATAGAACCATCCCGGACGGATAGAAACATCAACTTCAGAAGGATACCAGAACAAATCCGATGCTTTAGATACCAATTCACGGCTTCCCAAATCCTTGGACATAGCATTTATGCCCAATCTCTTATAGACTTCATCAGAACCCGGATAAGAATTAGGCATCAAAGCCGTTGCACTCCATTCCGTGGTACGTCCCAATCCACCTTCATTACCTACCCAACGCACATCATCGCCCATGATAGCGGTAACTGCCTTAGGTTGAAGACGACGGATAGTCTTCAAAATAGCGTCCCAATCATATTCCTGCTTCTTTCCGTTAGGTCCTTCGCCATTAGCTCCATCAAACCATACCTCGTGCACTTCTCCATAATTGGTAAGCAGTTCAGTCAGCTGTTCGATGAAAAACTTATTATAAGCTTCTCCTTGTCCGTAACATTCCGCATTACGATCCCAAGGAGAAAGATAAACTCCGAATTTCAATCCATACTTGTCACAAGCTTTGCGGAGTTCCTGTACCACATCCCCTTTTCCGTTTTTCCATGGAGAAGAAGCAACCGAATGCTTGGTTGTCCGGGTAGGCCACAAACAGAAACCATCGTGATGCTTGGCAGTAATGATAGCCATTTTGAAGCCACCTTCCTTCAGAGCTCTTACCCATTGTTCACAATCCAATTCGGTAGGATTGAAAATGGCCGGATCTTCTTTACCATCTCCCCATTCACGGCCTGTAAAGGTATTAATACCAAAATGAAGGAAACAAGTGAATTCCATTTGTTGCCATGCCAACTGTTGCGGTGTAGGCACCAAGCGGGAAGCCATATCTATCTTCTGTGCCGTAGTCGCTCCTGTCGGAAAAGCTACGTGTTTCTCATAATACTCCTGTGCCTGAGTTCCCAGAAAAGCACAAAGTAAGGCTGCGGTTAGAATCGTTTTTCTCATTTTTCTTTATTACTAGGTTATTTTAATGGACAAATCATAAACTCAAACGTATGCTTCTCCACCGGAACACGATA
>ENA-OQOA01000944-OQOA01000944.1-human-gut-metagenome-genome-assembly--contig:-NODE-944-length-10100-cov-2.422140_pt1 | contig 10100 bp, 8 predicted proteins | sample MGYA00242633_ERZ504888 | MGnify/ENA primary metagenome ERZ504888 (study PRJEB26092, sample SAMD00036372) | human gut metagenome | host: Homo sapiens | study: EMG produced TPA metagenomics assembly of... | reverse complement strand
TAACCAACGTCCGTCCAAACATTGGAAAGTGCCACCAATATCATCATTCCATCCTTCGGGAAGATTACGACGGGCAAAGTTGGCAAAATCCACGAAATACATATCTTCCTGCTTGGTAAACATCCCCCCCCAATGCGATAACCGATACTTCGGATTCCGCTTAGCTTCAAGTTTTGCTGTATATCAAACTCCCAACGTTCATGAGCACCCGTACTCTTGAATACACCTTTAATACCCCGTTCATAATCCAGCATAAAAGTAGGCATACTGGAACCTACATTCATCTTCCGGCGACCGTTCATGTAATAATACATACCAGGAGTCCATTCAATACGTATACGAGGTGCAAAACTATTGTATTCTGATCTGATACCTCGCAATGCCGCCCAATCCTTATCAGGCAACGGCTTTTCAAGAATGACTTTCGAATTATTTATCAGATACCTCCAATGTACGGAAACACCTGCTTTAACAAACAAGCCATTCACTATTTCTATATTATGGAACAGATTGAGATACACATCCTTAAAATAATCCAACTCCAATTGGTCAAAATTAAAGGTACTATCGGGCAATTGCTTTAGCTGATCCAATACGACACTACTATATATGCGGTTACCGTTACCTACACTAACCTCAAAACTAGCCTGCTTTTCCGGCCAATATTGCCAATCGGCATCCGCTTTCACATAAAGTTCCTTATGTGTAAAATTATAACCTATCTGCGGACTGATTCTAAGTACACGCCCATCATGAAAAAGCCGACTGTATTTAAACTTCTGCTTATATGAAAAACCCCTGCTGTGACTATAATCCAACAACACCGGATTAATAAGTGGAGAACAACGCACACTCCCCATGCTGGACAAATTCACATTGTAACTACTGATAAGCATATCACCCAACTCTCCCCAAAACTCCAAATGTTCATTCTTCTTCTTTTTCGGTACGCGTAAAAGCGTATCTTGACGTAAAGCATAACTTCTGTACAAAGAATCTTCCAAAGCGGACAACGGAATGGGACGCAGTTCATTGAACTTTTCCTTATCTGTTATCAGCTGTTCCGAATCACAAGTCAGCTTGTAGGATTCCGTCAGATCATGGTGATGCTTCTTTTGAGATTTACGCCGGGCGGCTCCTTCATAAAATTTAATCTCATTGTACTTCAACCAGGCTCCTATATCCATTTCCAGATGGTTACCTAGAAACTTAAAAACAAGATTCAAATCAAACTGCACCGGCAGAAACTCCACATCGCCCTCCTCCCCCATCTTGACACGAACTTTGAAGCGGATCACATCATAAACGCCCTCAATATAAAGTTCACGAATAGTCCATATCTGATCACTAACCCACATATATCCACTGACCAATTGCGTACCACGGAATTTGGGAATAATGAGTATTTTATACCGCTGGCAGTCGGAAGAACCAGCTATAGAATCCAATAAATAATGATAATATCTGCTAGATTTCTTATCCAACGGAGAAAGAAGTTTATCGGACATCAATGAAGAAGAATAGATATTCATGTTCAAATAATCCATCACATCCGTTATCTGTCCCCTGTTACGTGGAAATGTAGTAGATACCGCCTTTATCTTACGGTCGTATATATCAGGGGCCGTATAATGCAACTCACTAAGAGACTCCATAAGATAATCATTGATGTGTTTTTCGAAACGGAACATGGACGGTACATAGCGGATAAGGTGATTGCGCTTATGTACCTTCACTTTTCCTTTTATATATAAATCAGCCTTATACTCATCAATGATACGGGAATAGAACGGCGAAAACTGGAAAATACACTGAAGAATGGAATCAGACACCACCGGCTTGTCGGGCATATCAACCTTTTCCCTCTTAGCCTGAACAGCTAAAGGTAACAAAAGACAAAATATAATCAGTCTGACAATCCGTATATAGTGCATCAATGTACTTTCTTTTCATCATTTGAAGAGCAAATATAAACAAAAACCAACAGGCTGATGCATGATAATACTTAATTAACATCCTTAACAGAAATGAAAAATGATTAGCGATATAGCGAATTATTAATCAAAAAGCAGTATTTTTGCAGCCAACAACCAGTAAAAGAAAGACAACATGTCCAAAATGAGATTTTTTGCTCTACAGGAGTTAGCCAACAGACGCCCCGTTAAAGTTGACTACCCCTCTGAAAAGTTAGCTGATTATTACGGTAACCACGTATTCGACCGTAAAAAAATGCAGGAATATCTGCCTAGTGAGGCTTATAAAGCAGTAATAAACGCAATTGAGAAAGGTACCCCTATCAATCGTGAAATGGCCGACATGATAGCCAATGGCATGAAGAATTGGGCAAAGACCTTTAATGTTACCCACTACACTCATTGGTTCCAGCCTCTGACTGACGGAACTGCCGAAAAGCACGACGGCTTTATTGAATTCGGTGATGACGGTAATGTTATAGAACGCTTCTCGGGCAAACTGCTTATCCAACAAGAACCGGATGCGTCCAGTTTTCCCAACGGCGGTATCCGGAACACATTTGAAGCCCGAGGCTATACGGCATGGGATGTTTCTTCTCCGGCTTTCATTGTAGACAGCACACTTTGTATTCCTACTATCTTCATCTCTTATACAGGCGAAGCACTCGACTATAAAACTCCTTTATTGAAGGCATTAGGTGCTGTAGACAAAGCAGCAACTGAAGTTTGCAGAATGTTCGATCCAAACGTAAAACGCGTATTCGCCAATCTAGGTTGGGAACAAGAATACTTTTTAGTGGATACCGCACTATATAATGCACGTCCGGATCTTTGTCTGACCGGACGCACCTTAATGGGACACTCGTCTGCCAAGGACCAGCAGCTAGATGACCACTACTTCGGTTCCATCCCTCCACGTGTAACCAGCTTTATGAAAGAGTTGGAACTAGAATGTCACAAACTAGGAATTCCGGTAAAAACACGGCATAACGAAGTGGCTCCCAACCAATTTGAGCTAGCCCCTATTTTTGAAGATGTAAATCTAGCCAACGACCACAACCAGCTAGTAATGGACCTGATGAAGCGTATCGCTTCCAAACATAATTTTACTGTACTGCTCCACGAAAAACCATTCAAGGGAGTAAACGGATCGGGCAAACACAACAACTGGTCACTTTGTACAGACACAGGTATCAATTTGTTCTCTCCTGCCAAGACTGCGGAAGGAAATATGCTTTTCCTTACTTTCATAGTCAACGTACTGATGATGGTCTATAAAAACCAGGATTTACTACGTGCCTCTATTGTCAGTGCCGGAAACAGCCATCGCCTGGGAGCAAATGAAGCACCTCCCGCCATTCTGTCTATTTTCCTAGGACGTCATCTTTCCCATATGTTAGACGAAGTAGCGGCACGTCTGAATGACGCTGAACTGACCCCTGATGAAAAGAAAGCATTGCAATTGGGTATCGGGCGCATACCTGCCATATTGCAAGACAATACAGACCGTAACCGTACCTCTCCTTTTGCCTTCACCGGAAACCGTTTTGAATTCCGTGCCGCAGGTTCATCTGCTAACTGTGCCGCATCAATGATTGTTATCAATGCCGCTATGGCACACCAGTTGAATGAGTTCAAGACCCAGATAGATAAATTAGTAAACGGAGGGATGGAACAGGAAGAAGCTCTATACAAGGTATTAAAAGAAACCATTATCGCTTCACAAAACATCCGTTTTGAAGGTGACGGCTACTCGGAAGAATGGAAAGCAGAAGCCGCGCGACGCGGATTGACTAATATCTGCCATGTACCCGAAGCCATCCTGAAGTTCAACGATAAACAATCTCGTGCAGTACTGATAGGCGAAAAAATATTCAATGAAAATGAATTGTTTTGCCGTATAGAAGTGGAACTGGAAAAGTTTACTAAAAAGGTCCAGATTGAAAGCCGTGTACTAGGCGACCTGGCCATCAATCATATTGTTCCCACAGCTGTAATTTATCAGAACAGACTATTAGAAAATCTTCGTGGTCTAAAAGAGATATTCTCCACCGAAGAATATGAAAAACTGACCGAGGACCGGAAGAATTTGGTACGTGAAATTCAAAACCGCATACTTGCTATTAAAAAGCCGTGCACAACATGACAGAAGCCCGAAAAGTAGCAAATCATTTGGGAAGCCAAGTAGAGAAAGCCTTCAGTTACGAGGAACAAGTGCGTCCATATTTGGAAGAAATCCGCGACCATATTGACCATTTGGAACTAGAAATAGACGATGAGATTTGGCCATTACCTAAATATCGTGAATTACTGTTCACCAAATAAAATTTCACACAAAAAAGAAAGGATAGGAGATAAAAACCTATCCTTTTGTATTTTTTGAAGATAAATTAATAATATATCTTTCTTTTTCTTCTGATTACTTCGTCCTTTTATTTTTCTTCTTATATTTGTGCTCTATAACACGGTTTTATAGCACGTTTATGGTTAGAAAAGAATTATCAGAAACTGAGATTGCTGAAAGTATACCAGACTTATGGCAACCTTTTAACACAGGAACAAAGAGAGTTCTTGGCTCAGAACTTTACGATACAAAAGTATAAAAAGAATGAGACGATATACTGCGAAGGAGAAACTCCGATGCACCTTATGTGTCTTCTTAGTGGAAAAGTAAAAATCTACAAAGAAGGTGTGGGAGGACGTAGCCAGATTATCCGCGTATTAAAGACGAAAGAATATTTCGCATACCGAGCCTTTTTTTGCCGAAGGGAACTTTGTGACAGCTGCTTCTGCTTTCGAACCTTGCACTATCTGCCTTATTCCCATGCCGGCCATTATGAAACTGATAAAAGACAACTCAGAATTAGCTTTGTTCTTTATCCGCCAACTTTCTATCGATTTGGGAATTTCTGATGAAAGAACCGTAAATCTTACACAAAAACATATTCGTGGGCGATTGGCAGAATCTCTGTTATTTTTGAAAGATACTTATGGAGTAGAAGAAGATGAATCTACACTAAGCATTTACCTTTCACGAGAAGATTTGGCAAACTTATCAAATATGACTACTTCGAACGCAATCCGTACGCTTTCTAACTTTGCAACTGAAAAACTAATTACCATCGACGGTAGAAAAATTAAAATCATTGATGAAGAGAAACTAAAAAAATCAGCAAAATAGGATAAAATCTAATATCAATTCATACTTCACACACACAGGCGTCCGTTTTTCCATAACAGACGCCTGTTTTTTTCGCGACTTATAAAAACCTTTTTCTGCACCATCTGTTATTAGAGAAACTAAAAACCAAAAAACTATGAGTAAAGGTAAATTATGGGGAATCATCCTCCTTATTTTATTTGTGCTGGGATTCGGTATCTGGCTTTATACCAGTTCTGACGTAAAAAAAGATGTAGACCAGGAAGGCGTAGGCGTGTTAGACGACATGACTATACCCGCTGTGGACTAAATAATAATAAACACTAACTTAAACTTTACATTATGGCTAAAGAATCTGTGAATATCCTGAAGGATAAAATTGACATTGTGGACTTGTTGGCTCAGCTGAATGCAGCTCTGTCTGAAGAATGGTTGGCTTTCTACCAGTATTGGGTAGGTTCGTTCGTAGTAGAAGGCGCTATGCGCGGTGATGTACAACGCGAGTTTCAAGAACATGCAGCCGAGGAATATAACCATGCAAAATTATTGGCCGACCGTATCATTGAATTGGAAGGTGTACCCGTACTTGACCCTAAACAATGGTTTGATTTAGCTCGCTGCAAATATGATGCGCCCGTAGATTTCGGTTCGGAAATCTTGTTGAAACAAAATGTAGAATCCGAACGTTGTGCCATCTACCGTTATCAGCAAATTGCCGAATTCACAAACGGAATTGACTTCACCACTTGTGATATTGCCAAACATATTATGGCAGAAGAAGAGGACCATGAACAAGATTTGCAAGATTACTTAAATGATATAGCCCGCATGAAGGCTTATATTCTAAAAAAATATCCACATCTGCTTCTATTCTTTCTTCTGTTTTAAATGGAGAAAGAAAGGTAAGGCCGATTTCTACTGCAAGAACCGGCCTTATTTTATACTATTCATGCAAGTTGCCCCACAGTCCAAATAAAAATTAACCCATCTTACCTGTGAAGCCCCAACAAATAACATTTATAACACCTGACGGATTCTCACCAGTTTGGTCAATAACCCTTCTAATAAATCCAGTTTCAGCATATTCGCTCCGTCACTCTTAGCTACAGAAGGGTCTTCATGGGTTTCCATAAACAAACCGTCCACTCCTACCGCTATGCCAGCCTTGGCTACCGTTTCAATAAGCTGCGGCATACCACCTGTCACACCAGCAGTTTGATTAGGCTGTTGCAGAGAATGTGTCACATCCAGAATCACAGGAAAACCTAAAGTCTGCATTTCCGGAATACCCCGATAATCTACAATCAGATCCTGATACCCGAAAGTCGTTCCTCGTTCAGTCAGCATAACCTGATCATTACCCGCCTCCACCACTTTGTCAGCAGCAAAACGCATGGCACCAGGTGATAAAAATTGTCCTTTCTTGATGTTGACAATCTTTCCGGTATGGGCTGCCGCCACCAGCAAATCAGTCTGGCGACAAAGAAAGGCAGGAATCTGCAACACATCCACATACTCAGCGGCCATAGCAGCTTCTCCAGCACTATGAATATCGGTTACTATAGGAATATCAAAAGTTTCCCGTACTTTACGAAGTACTTTCAAAGCCTTTTCATCACCTATTCCTGTAAACGAATCCAACGGAACGGTTAGCCTTACGATAAGACCCTTTAAACACATAGGGAATACCCAGCTTATCTGTTATTTTCACAATACGATCTGCTATTCGGAGAGCCATTTCCTCTCCTTCGATCACACAAGGACCAGCCAATAAAAAGAAATTATCTGTCTTTCTTAAATCTGAAGTTGTCATTATCTTACGTCTATTCGTTGAGATATCTACTCTGCTTTTTACTCTTAAAAACAAGAAATGGATATCTATATTTTTTTAATTAGGGATAATCAAAGTTATAGCTTCAGGCTGGATCGTAATTTCCAAAGGGAAATGGCGGTCTAAAATACGCCCGTCCAAACTGACAGAAGCATTCTGCGCACGTAGTACTTTTACTTTTCCGTGTACGATAGGGTTTCTACCATTTTATGATTTAGAATACGTCCCTGTAACAGCATCCACATACCCGAGAAAAGTTGAATTAACTCCGGACGATAAATGACCGACACATCCAACCAGCCATTATAAGGAACTGCACTAGGTGTCAAACCGTATCCACGGGCACTTCCCACACATACCGTCATGATACGTCCACGAATATGTTCGCCGTTGATACAAAGATGCGTGCGGTACAATTTACGTTCAAACAGCAACAGGAACATGGAAGCGACAAAAGACAACTCACGTATTCCCCAAAAACGGCGGGTACCATCTGAGATCTGTACAATACGCGCACCTAAACCTATATATATGGCATTCAGGAAATAGCGGGAAATATGTTTTCTCTCCAATCAAAATAATTACAACGCCCCACATCAATTTTCCTCAGACGACGATTTATAATCCAATCTACCGCCGCTTTATAATTATCCTCATCCAACCCCCAATATTTGGCAAAATCATTACCAATGCCATTAGGAATGATTCCGAAAGCGATATTTGTCTTATCCTCCACCATAGAAGTCATAATACCATTAATAGCATCATTGATCGCCCCGTCTCCACCTACAATCACAATAGTTCGATAACCATTATTAGCCAAGGTACGGGCGAGTCGTTCCACCGACCCAAAACCTTCGGACTGTACGTAGTCAAAAACCACCTTACGGTTTTCCATATAGCTACGTATCTCATTCCAACGCTTCTGAGTCTTACGGCTTCCGGCTTTTCGGATTATAAATAATCCCCCATCTGTTTGGTTCTACAGCCATAACATTTAGTTTTTAGTGTGTAACAAATTAATGATTTTTTCCACCTTATCTTCCATAGGCAGGCAAGCATCCAGCCAATGTATAGTGACCCCTCGCCGTTCCATGCCCCGGAACCAGGTCATCTGCCGCTTGGCAAATTGATGGATAGCTATTTCCAATTGATGAAACATTTCATTGAAAGAAAGTTCACCCAAAACATATAAAGTCAAATACTTATATTCCAATCCGTAATAAATCAAATCCTCGGAAGAAATACCACTATCCAACAAAGCCCTTACTTCGTTTACCATCCCTTCATCCAAACGCTGCTTCAAACGGTGGGATATTTTTTTCACGACGTAACTCACGGGCTATATCCACTCCAATGATCAAACTATGAATTTGCGGAAACTCACGGCATTCCGCTGATTGGTGCTTGTAATACTCTTCTATTTCAATGGCCCGGATAGCTCGTTTTACAGTATCTACGTCCGTAGAGTTATGAAGTTTCTTGTAAGTTGACAACAACCGGGTGAGTTCCGCTAATGATTTACCCGCTAATGAGTCCCTAAGTTTAGGATTCTCTGGAACAGGAAGCAGCCTATATCCTTTCAGCACGGATTCAAGATACATCCCCGTACCTCCGCATAATATAGGAATTTTTTCCTTCCATCTCACTTGGTCATAGGCATTCAAAAAATCACGTTGAAATTCAAATACATTATATTTGTATCCGGGGTCTACAATGTCTATCAGATGGTAAGGAATTTGCTGTCCATTCACGATATAGTCTTCCAAATCTTTTCCCGTACCTAAATCCATCCGGCGATATACCTGCCGGCTATCTCCACTGATAATTTCGGTATCCAACTTGTAAGCTAAAGCCGCTGCCAAAGGAGTCTTTCCTGAAGCGGTAGGTCCTAATATCGTTATCAAATCGTACTTTTCCATCCTAAGTTTTTGTAACAGTCGCACAAAGATAACGAAAATGTGCAACTTACCACGCAAAACTACATAAAAAAAGCCGCCTGAATTACTTCAGACGGCTTTCACTATATGGTTTTTAACTGATTAGCAGTTTACAGAAGCCATGTGAGCAATCAAATCCAATACTTTGTTAGAGTAACCGATTTCGTTGTCATACCAAGAAACCACCTTAACAAAAGTATCAGTCAAAGCGATACCAGCTTTAGCGTCGAAAATAGAAGTACGAGTGTCACCCAAAAAGTCAGAAGAAACAACTGCATCTTCAGTGTAACCCAAAACACCAGCCAATTCACCTTCAGAAGCTTCTTTCATAGCTGCACAGATTTCAGCGTATGTAGCCGGTTTAGCCAAGTTAACTGTCAAGTCAACTACAGAAACATCCAAAGTCGGAACACGCATTGACATACCAGTCAATTTACCGTTCAATTCAGGAATAACTTTACCTACAGCTTTAGCAGCACCAGTAGATGAAGGGATAATGTTGCCAGAAGCAGCACGACCACCTCTCCAGTCTTTCATAGAAGGACCGTCAACTGTTTTCTGAGTAGCTGTTGTAGAGTGAACTGTAGTCATCAAACCGTCAGTGATACCCCATTTGTCATTCAATACCTTAGCGATAGGAGCCAAACAGTTAGTAGTACAAGAAGCATTAGAAACGAACTGAGTACCTTTAACATAAGTCTTTTCGTTTACACCGCAAACGAACATCGGAGTATCATCTTTAGAAGGAGCTGACATAACTACATATTTAGCACCAGCTTCGATATGAGCCTGAGCTTTTTCTTTAGTCAAGAACAAACCAGTAGATTCAACTACGTATTCAGCACCGATTGCATCCCACTTCAAGTCAGCCGGATTTCTTTCAGCTGTTACGCGGATTGCATTGCCGTTCACGATCAATTTGCTATTTTCTACGTCAGCTTCGATAGTACCGTCAAATTGTCCGTGCATAGTGTCATACTTCAACATATATGCTAAGTAATCAACCGGGCAAAGGTCATTGATACCTACGATCTGAATATCGTTTCTTTTCTGAGCTGCACGGAATACAAAACGGCCGATACGACCAAATCCGTTAATACCTACTTTAATCATTTTGTTTAAATTTTAAAGGTTTTATAATATAGCTTTTAAACACTCTACGTTGGAATGTTGTTAAACGTTTAGTATTTATTTCC
>ENA-OQOA01000943-OQOA01000943.1-human-gut-metagenome-genome-assembly--contig:-NODE-943-length-10110-cov-3.770109_pt1 | contig 10110 bp, 7 predicted proteins | sample MGYA00242633_ERZ504888 | MGnify/ENA primary metagenome ERZ504888 (study PRJEB26092, sample SAMD00036372) | human gut metagenome | host: Homo sapiens | study: EMG produced TPA metagenomics assembly of... | reverse complement strand
TTCGGCGCGCCTGCGGCCGGCCTTGCGCCGCGGCGGGGCCGGCGATGTAGCATCCGCCCGTCCACGGGCCCGTCTTCAGCCGTTTCGGCCGGTACGGCCGGTAGGACTCGTTCTCGTTGGACGGGAACCACGTGTCGCGTTTGATCTCCCTGCCGACCGTCGAGGCGTTGCGGCCGAGCATCAGAACGATCCCGCAGATGATGGTGCCGTTGCCGATCTCGATCCGGATGACCTGGCGTTCCTCTTCCGACAGGTGCGAATACACTTCCCCCATAGGTGCAACATCCCTTCGGACTGGTTATCCGGACAATCTCCAATCTAACGGGTGTTGCACTTTCAATTAGACAACGGGGCGGGCATGTCCGTACGAAAAACGTCTATCATGTGCACCATGGGGAACCCAAATGAAATTAGACTGGCGATAGTCGATAACGACGACTTCGTGCTGATGGGTTTGGCAGCGTTCTTGTCGCGTCATCTGCCGAATGTTCGGTTAGCTTGGAAGGCGAATACCGGAACCGATGCTCTGGAATATGCGACGGATCCCGCAAATGAAGCGGACATTCTGCTGGTTGACATGAGTCTGGAGGACATGCCCGGAGACATGGTGTGCCGGGAAATCAGAAGTCGTAACAGGATGTTGCCGTTGCTGGCGGTGACATCGTTCAGTTTAACTCGCTATGCGCGACGTGCTGCTGAGGGTGGTGCTCAAGGCATTGTGTCAAAAGCTGATTTTCCAGCGCTGTGTAAAGCGGTCAAGCTCGTCAGCGATGGTCATACTCTCTGTGTTCGAGTAGGAGGGGAGACTATTGGATTCGAGGATGTAGATGCTGCATATCATCGTCTGGTTCGACTTCCCGTGAATAGAATCGAAAGATTGTCGGAACGGGAAAAATATGCCATGGAACTATATTCACAGTCGTATAAGCCCACTCAGATTGCCCGGATGATGGATGTTTCGGCAGGGACGGTGAAAACCTATCTTGACCGTGTTCAGAACAAACTCCATCTTACTTCCAGAGCCGAACTGATTGCCTATTGGTGGAGGCGGGAACGATGGTGAGACGATTGGCAATGAAAACGATACTTGTGGTTCGCAAGAAATGCTTGGGAGTATCGAAAAAAATCTTGTTCTATCGATAGTGGCCATGACATGTCTTGCCGCATGTATCGCCGAATGGATTCTTGATTCTCCTGAGAGTTTGAATGATGGGTTTATTCGCATCGTGTACATGCTTGCTGTGAGTATGTTGCCGTTATATCCGGTACCGGCAACATGGGGGATTATCGTCATCGCATTCCTGAATGAATTGATGCCTTGCTTATCGCAATGCGATGAGTCATGGGGTGTTCTGGTATCTCTTGCGATTCAAGGCTATGCTGCTGTTTGGTGGAATGGTGTGACGGCAACGGTGCTGTTGTCTATTAGCGCTTTGCTGAATTATGCGATATATCGGGAGAATAGTGAATTTGGTTCGTTCGATGGTTCCATTAATTTGGTGGTGTTGCTTTGGTTTGTGTTTCTTTAGGGGTTTGGCTACGGCAAAGGAACGGACTTGAAAAGAAAAAGAGTTAGAAAAGAAAGCTGAAATTGTTCGATATAACTTACAGCTTGCTGAGGGGATGCATGATGCCATGTCTGGTGAGTTGACACGAATGTTGGTCATAGTGCAGGAAGGTATTGATGCATCGAAGGAAGAAGAGCTTAAGCGATGGAGAAAATTGCAGAACGGTATCAATAGGATATTCCAAGATCTGCATTCGGTTATGAATTATCTATCGGATGATGACCATAAACAAGATGATGTATTTCATGTAAGTCTTGCCGAACATATTCAAGCTACATTGAGTGAAAGTGACCGTCGGTTGCATGACAAAGGGTTTTGCGGTCATTCATCTCTTCGCGGTGTATCCAGCGCAATGTTGAACTCGTGGAATCAAATAATCGTTAACCTGTTGCGTGAAATTTACACGAATATTGAACGCTATGCTGACAAAAGTGAATATTCCGTCATTGTCACATTTTCAAATAATGCTGTTGATATTGTTCAGGTGAATAAATGTCGACAAAAGAGTCGGCGATGTGTGACTTTGGGAGCAAGAAAAGGGCTAAGTATATATTCCCGTTTGATATCTGGACAAGAAGGATTCATCAGATATGAAAAAGACGGCGAAGAATGGTCTTTCTATTGCATGTTACCGCTACTGACCTAATTTCTGATATGGCATAATGGAAACCATACAGGGCATAGTGAATATGTTGATATTTCTTCCTCCGTTGAACTGTTGCTTGGAGTGCTGGCTGACGCTCCGAATGTCAAACCAAGTACCGTAAGTATTAAAAGCGGTGTTCTCATGAGGGTTCCTTTGCGTCGGGGTGTGTCAATGATCATTGCACAACATGGATTCATATAAAAGTCCTTGTCCCCTAATGGCATACAAGTCATTGCGAAGCGGGAGAAAGCGCGTCATGCTTACAGTAGCTCTTCGCCTGAAGGGCAGGAATTAGGTAAGGAGGCCTATATGAGCATCAATGAGAAGTCCATTGTCGGTGAATCCTTCGAGGATCTGTCGGCGGCCGATATGGCGATGCTGACCGGTCGCAACGATGATGGCGTCGCGCCGGCGTCGCTGTCGTTCGCGGTTTCCGTTCTGAGCGTGTCTTTCTCGGCATGTTCGGCAACGGTCGTCACCCGACTTGCATCCTGTGGGAACTGCAAGTGAACGTTGCTTTACATGGGTCAGGTATGGATTGCGTAAAACATCCGACCCATACCTGACACTTGTTATCGTTAAGGGGAAGTGGCATGAAGGCGATTCTGTTTCGTGACTGCAAGGCATGTTTCCAGTCATTCAAGAACTGGGGTATGGTTCTTATCATTATGGTCACGGCAATATTCGTGGAGATGGTTGCCAGTGGCGCAGGCATTCTAGACCCATTTACTTGGGCTGTCTTTTTGGACCGTTTTTCATCTATTCGTCATGCTCGGTGATGGTCTCCATCCTGTATCAGGATTTCCGAGATGGACTGTTTGAGCTCTATATACAGTCTGGTCGTTCCTATTGGAGCTACTGCTGGTGTAAATGCCTGTTTCCTGTTATCCTGACAGTGATTTCCGTGCTTTTGAATCTGGCTTTTATGCGTGTTTTGTCATCAGGCTTTCAGATAACCGCTGGAGCAGATGATGCAATTGGTGCTCTTATCGTATCAGTCTTAGGAACAATCGTCTGTTCTTTGGGCGCAATGCCGATGGTTTATGTCTCCCGGAACAGCGATCCGACAATGGCACAACTGGTTTTGGTGTTGATTGCGGTCCTGCTCCAATTGGCATATATGCTTGTGATCGTCAACGTGATGCCGCTGTGCCTGTTCTCGGTTGGTTATGTCGTATTGGTAGTGGTCGCCATCGGTATTTCAACCAGAGTATTCTCTCGATATTTTATCAACACCAATATCGAGCTGTGACATCTACTGGATTCGAAGCTTTTGGAAAGGTGGATTTCCATGACCAGCATGGTGGCCTATGTCGCTTCGCGTAATCCGCAGTCGCAGACGTTGCGGTCGGTTCGTCTGATACAGGATGCGGTCAGTGCGAACATTGACGCGGAATGGACGATTCTGACGCCGAATGACACGACGATCTTGCCGTCGGATGGTACTGCGAGCGAGTTTTCCACCGGTGTCGATCATATCGAGCTGAACGGACTGGACGATTCCGCCCGGGTCAAAAAAGCAATCGAACGATGCGATTATCTGATTCTCGGTTCGCCGACCTATGGCCATAACGTTTCCGGCGACATGAAGATTCTGATGGATCGACTCACCTATTGGGGGCATTTGTTCCATCTGGCGGGCAAACCGGGCATGGCAATGGTCAGCGCCACAACCAACGGGTTCCTTGAAGTCGGCGAACTGATGGAACGGTTCATGGAATCACTGGGCATCATCATTGATGAAACCGCATACCACACCACTTTTACGCCATTCGATGAGGCAATGGCCGATCAGACCGCCGCGGCTATCGTGCGGGCGCTGAACACACTGCGGGATGGCGTCGTGCCTGAAACCAGCGAAAGGCAGGAGCTGGCATTCCAATCCTACAAGCGTGACTACGCCCGACGAGACGGTAGCGATGCAGAATCGCGGTATTGGCGGGAACGCGGCATGTTCGACTGCGCGACGTTCCATGAATACGTCGAAACGCGGCGGAAGCTGCCGGAATCCGTCCACGCCGAACGGTAGGGGGACTTTCCATGAACGGTAACGTTGGAACGACCTGGGCGGCTTCTGCCACGACCCTTGAGGAACGGTGCATGGCGGCAACCGCTATGCCGGATGCTTTGCGACAGTATCGGGCATCGCACGCGGAAGACATACTTTCGGCAACGGTGGAATGGAAAACCGACGGAACCCACTGCGGGACGAGGACTATCAAGGCATCGCCGACGCGCTCGGCGATGACGCATCCGTGGTCGAAACCGTCATCGCGGATCGGGAACGGAAACTGAGCGGCCATGTCGAGCCGGCATGGTCCGTTGAACTGCAGACGATTCTGAACCGTTACGACAGCGAGGAAGAGCGAGTCGAACGCACGGGGTATGCCACCGCCTTCGCACCGTTCGTCGCGTACGTGAAAGCGGAACTGCAAGCGTATATGTCGGCCTGTTCATTGCCGATGAATGACGAGCGCCTTATCGAACAGTGCCTGAGCGCATACGTCGAGCGTCTGTTGGGCATCGGATTGAAAACCGTCGTATGGGAATTGCATGTCGCGCGTCAGGCCGGTTCGTTGGGCGACGGCGATGCGAAGCGACAATTGCGGCGATATTTCGAACTGCTGGCCACCGACGAATACCGTGGCCATATGTATGCGAAATATCCGGTACTGCTTCGTTTTGTCACGCAGACGACAGTCCATTACATCGATTTCGTCAAGGAAATGCTCGACCGCGTATCCATGGATCGCGACGAGCTCGCCTCCTTCGCAGGCGTCGGCGATGATTTCAGATTGGAAGATATGTCCATCGACCGTGGCGACGCGCACGACGGTGGAAGAGCCGTGGCCATGCTCACCATCGGCGGACGGAAAATCGTATACAAGCCGCGTGACCTGCATATCCATGAGCTTTTCGCCGGATTGGTGAGGCGATGCGAACGGACGAAGGGTTTCCTTCCGATGCGAGTGTCGGACGTGCTGACGAAATCCGGCTACGCCTATGAGGAATTCGTGGAACACGGCACCTGCGAGGATGCACGTCAGGTGGAGCGCTATTACACCAGATACGGTCAGCTGCTCGGATTGGTATGGCTCCTGCACGGCGACGACATGCACCACGAGAACATCATCGCCAGCGGGGAATATCCGATGGTCGTCGATTTCGAGACGATCGCCACGAACCATGTGACCATGGACATGCCCGACGGCACCGATGCCGACATCCGCGTATCCACGATATTGCGGGATTCGCTGGCATCCTCCTGTCTGTTGCCGGCGAAAACGGCGATGTCGGCCGACGGTACATCCGTCGACATCAGCGCCTTCGAAACCGGTGAGCAGACGATGCCCGGCATCGTCGCGTCCCCGGTGGGATTGGACTCCGCCGATGCCCATTACGAGAGGAACGCCGTGACGTTCAGCAAGGACGGCTGCGCGGTGACATTGGATGACGCCGTTGTGGATCCGTATCATTACAAGCGACAGATTCTCCAAGGATTCCGCAATACGGTCGCCGCGGCGATGACCATCGACGCGGATGAATGGGATGCGATGCTGTCCGGCGAGGATACGACCGTGCGTGTGCTGGTGCGCAACACCAGCGCCTACGCCCGATTTGCGGATTTCATCCATCATCCGTCGGCGTTGAAGGACATGCTGGACGTCGAAGCCATACTGGAGAACCTGTATGTCTACCCATTCCGTGACAAGCGCATCTTCGCAAGCGAATACCGGCAGATGCTCGCCGGGGACATCCCCATGTTCACCGCACAGCTGACGGGACATGATCTGCACGCTCCCGATGGAACGACCATTGACGGCGTCTGCGAACGTTCGGTACGCGAACGGGTGCTTGACACCATCGGGCATCTTGACGAACAGGCCGCATTGCAATCGCGCATTATCCGCAACGCCTTGCGCATGGAACCCGGCATGGAGGACGCGCATCCGACGGCTTCGGTGTCGTCGGACACGGATGCGGAGCATTACCCAATCGAACTCGGCACGAGGATAGCCGACACGGCCATCCTCCAGGAAACCGATGGCACCGTATCATGGCTTACAGCGAACCGATCCGACACCATGGCCGCGGACAAGACCGTGGATGAACGGTACGAACCGGGGGCGCCGACTTCGGGACTCTACGACGGCATGGCCGGGACGGGCATGTTCGCCGCCGAACTGTATCGGCGGACACACGATGAGCGCTGGCGTGACCTGTGCACGCGTATGATGCGGAGTCTGATGCGCCGCAAGGACAGAGGCATTACGTATTCCGGCTTCACTTCCGGCCTGTCGCGAAGCTATTGCGCGTTACGCATGGCCAATGCCGGCATCACGTCGCCCGAAGCTCGCCGTTGCATGACGCAGACGGTTCGTATGCTGCCGGCATACATCGACGATATGCTGCCGAAGCTCCTGCAGCGCGACAATCCTCAACCGTCATTCCATCTGGATTACCTGACCGGGGCGGGCAGTTCGATCATGCTGTATCTGCGGCTGTACGACGTATTCCATGACATGCGCATAGTGGAACAAACCAGCCGGCTGGGGAGAACCGTCATCCGTGCGTTTCCCGAAACCCAGCGGAACGCCGACGAATCCGATGACATGCCGTATCCAACCGGTGCCGCGCACGGACTGGAAGGCATGGCCGTGGCGTTCTGGAAGCTCTACGCGGCGACGGGGAATCGCGAATTCGCCGAATTCGCCCGAATGCTTTGGCGGAAATCGGACGCTCGAAGAAGCGGTGCGAAACAGGAGGACGCCGGCAAATGGTGCCGTGGGAAGGTCGGCGTGCTCTGGGCACGCAATGAGCTGGCGGCCACTGCCGGCGCGGACGGCGAACGTTTCTTCGAGGATGAAAACGGACGGGCGTTCCCAGACAAGGCAGATATCACGGCGTTGCTTGGGAACGCGGATTGGGACGACGACGGCGTGTGCCATGGACGATGCGGCATGATCGACACCCTGATATCCATCGGCAATGCCAACGGTGACGAATGGTATCGCATGCAGGCACAGCGTCTGATGGACGACATGATCGCGCAGGCCCGTTCGTCGGGACGTTTCCGGCTGAGGCAATCCCGTGAATTCGTGGATCTGTCGTACTTCCAAGGGCCGGTCGGCGTCGCCTACACGATGCTTCGTCTGAACGACCCGTCCACGCCCTCCATACTCGCACTGGAAACGCGATGACGGACATGACGGATACGAACACAACCGAATCGACGACAAGGAAAGACAATATGACCGCCGACCACATCAACCACGCCGACCGCACCGACAACGGCGAACATGCCATCATCGCCGTCGAACACGTCACCTTCGGCTACAAGAAGAAACAGACCGTGTTGGAGGACATCGACTTCACCGTGCCGCAAGGCCAGTCGCTGGCGATCCTCGGATACAACGGCGTCGGCAAGACCACGCTGTTCAGACTCATCGTCGGACTGCTGCGCCCCCGTGAAGGGCGATGCGTGATCGATAGGCGTCGGGTGCCGTCGATGCGCGACGTGTTCCAGATGACCGAGAACGGCAATCTCGTCGGCACGATGACCGTGCGTGACAACATCCACTTCCGGCAACTGCTGTTCCGGTCCGGCAAGGGAATCGCGGACGGCGGCCATACCGTCGACTCGAAACGGCTGGAGGATGAGCCGCTCGTCCGTGCCTTCGAATTGGAGGGGCATCTCGACAAGAAGGTGGCGGAACTCTCGACCGGTCTGCGCAAACGGGTCGGCATCGTCGCCGGCATGCTGTTCGACCCGCATGTCATCATGCTCGACGAGCCAAGCAACGCCATTGATCCGATCACCCGCTCGCTGCTCGTCGATTACGTCAACCAGCTTCGCGCCGACGAGCGCACTTTGCTCACCGTCACCCATGACCTCGAATACTGTTGGAATGTGGCCGACCGGATCATCATCCTTGACGACAAACACCTCGTCAAGGATATGATGCTCGCCGAATTCGACGACTATGAGGCGTTCACCAAGGCGTCCACGCTCGGGCGTGACCGCACGCACGTCGACTTCGGCCTTCCCGCGCGCGGACGGCAAGCATGAGATCATGGCGTCGCCACCGTGTCCCGTTTATCGAACAAGGCGAGCACAGCGAATGCGGGCTGGCCGCCGCAGCGATGATCCTCGCCGCATTCGGGCATCCCGTGACCATGGACGAGCTGCGCCGCCGGTACGGCGCTCCACGCGGCGGACTGAGCCTCGCGAACATCGTAACGGTGCTGTCCGACTCCGGCATCCGCGTACGCGCGGTCACGACCCCCAGCGCCGAAGCGTTGAAAACCGTCATGACGCCATGCATCCTGCATTGGGACGACAACCATTTCGTCGTGCTCGACCATTACGCATACGGCCGATTCCGCATCGCTGACCCGGCGAACGGGCGCCATGCCTATACGCCCGGCGAACTCGCGGCCCACTGTTCTGGCGCGGTGCTGATTCCGCAACCGACAAACGACGGCTGCGCAACCATTCCCATACGGCCTCGCAGCGGAACCGTCTCCATCCTGACCGGGTTCCTCCGCCGGAACATGCCCGCCATCGGTCTGAGCCTGCTGTTCTCGCTCGTCGTCCAGGGACTGACATTGATCGTGCCCGCAGGCACCGGCTATATGGTCGACCATGGGTCGCTCGCCGCCCAAAGCGGTTTCCCGCCGTTGGTCGCGACGATGCTGCTTGCCTCGCTGCTGGTCTACTATGCGGTCGGCGCGTTGAACACCGTGATGCTCACCCGCGTGCAGGTGCGATTCGGACGATACCTGTCCCGCCGATACATGACCGGCGTGCTCGATCGGGAGTTCCCGTTCTTCGTGAACCGTTCCGGTGGTGACCTGATCTACCGCGCGAACCTGGTCATGGTCGTCGAACAGATCGTGACCGGCAGTCTGCCGTCGACGGTCGTGTCGATGGTGTTCCTCGTGGTCTACCTGATCATGATGATCGCCTATTCAGTGCCATTGACGATGCTGACCCTGACGGTGTGCGCGGCGGTGCTCGTCGTATCCGTCATTTATTCCCTGCGCAACAGGACGCTGGTCGAGCGTGCGACCGTCGCGCAGGCTGACGTGCAACGCGCCTTCATCGAAACCTTCTCCGGCATCGAAACTGTCAAAAGCCTCAATTTGGAAAGCCACTGCTACGACCGCTGGTCAGCGCGTCTGGGAGCGCAGCTCGACTACCAGACTCGGCAAGGGCGGCTTTCGGCATTGCTGTCAAGCCTGTCCTCGGCGCTGGTGTTCGTGTTGCCGCTATGCGTGGTCGCCTTCGGCATGACCTTCGTGGGACGCGGCACGCTCGCACTGGGTGCCGTCGTCGGATTCATGTCATTGGCGTCCGCATTCGTCACGCCATTCTCCGGCATCGTCGGCGTCATCAGCCAGATCATGGCGTTCGCCACCTATATGCGCAAGATTTGCGAGATGATTCCCGCCGGTGAAGGCGGCGGTGCGTCGCTTGAATGCGACGAACCGGGTGGCGAACCGGGTGACGTCGGACTGGGTGACGGCGGACGGTCCGCATGTGGTGGGCCGAGTGGTGACGAATCGGGTGATGGCATACTCGAACGGTTGCATGCCACCGGCGTGGGATACTCGTACACGGCGTTCGACGCTCCCGTTCTCTCCGATGTCGATTGCGACATCCGCAAAGGCGACAAGATCGCCATCGTCGGCCCCACTGGCTCGGGCAAAAGCACGCTGCTGAAACTGCTCGCCGGACTCATCGAACCCGTCTGTGGCACGGTGACCATCAACGGCGGCGGATGCCGGATTTACGACGCGGACAGCCGATGGAAGGCCGGCAGGCTGGCGTATGTGCATCAGGAATCCACGGTGTTCAACGAAACCTTGCGCGACAATATCACGCTGCACCGT
>ENA-OQOA01000942-OQOA01000942.1-human-gut-metagenome-genome-assembly--contig:-NODE-942-length-10115-cov-5.588706_pt1 | contig 10115 bp, 10 predicted proteins | sample MGYA00242633_ERZ504888 | MGnify/ENA primary metagenome ERZ504888 (study PRJEB26092, sample SAMD00036372) | human gut metagenome | host: Homo sapiens | study: EMG produced TPA metagenomics assembly of... | reverse complement strand
CGTCATTGATGGCGATAAGGCGAACGCCACGCTGACGCAGGATTTCCATAATCTGACCGACTTTCAGATAGTCACGACCCATGCGACTCATGTCCTTGATACACAGGTACTCCACATTCCCGGCTTCCACTTCTTTCATCATTGCCAAAAATCCGGGACGGTCAAAGCAGGTGCCGCTAATGCCATCGTCCGTGAAATGGACAATGTTTGTAAAGCCCTGCCGTGCGGCGAACTCCTCCAACATTGCCTTTTGATTGGATATGGAGTTGCTCTCACGCTGCTGGTCATCATCTTTGCCAAAGTCATCACGGCTCAATCGTTCGTACAGAGCAGTGATTTTCTCGTTTTTTCTCATAACTTGCGCTCCTTTCTTCGGTTTTAGGTTGTGTGTTCTAAGAGACTTCCCAACCGCTTGATTAAGAAGTCTTTTAGAGCATACAACACCCGCCGCCATCTTGAATTTGCGGTACTGCTTGACGGCAAAGTGGTCCGGCTCCCGTTCCTCCAACTGAGAAAAGAGCAGGTCCACCGGGCTTTGATAAGTTTCGTCATCCTCTCTGGCTTCACTGGCATTGATAAGGTCCAGAAGTGTGATGAAGTTCTTTTCTTCCTCCGTGGCCTCGTACCAGATGTAGCCGATCAGCGCGGAATAATAGAGGCGTTCCGCTTTGACCCAGAAATCTTCCGAAGATTTTTCGCCTTCGCCCTTCGTGTTCATAATCAGGGCGTTCACCAGTTTTAAGATATCCTTCTCTGACCGAATGTAGGCCAGTGGGTTGTATCTCATGGATTTTCGGAAGTTTATCAGGTTGAGGCACTTGATACGGTATTTCTTCCGTTCCAGGAAAGTGCCGATCTCCGGCAGCAAGGTTCCTTTCGGATCAGTGCAGACATAGGACGAATGAGCTTGCAGCAGCGACGGCTTACAGAAGAACCGCGTCTTGCCGCTGCCGGAACCGCCGATCACCAGAATGTTTTTATTTCTGGCATACTTCGGCTGCTTTGGACGGCTCGCCATCGTAATCCGTTCCGTCTGCGTCATGGGGATGTTTTGGAAAAAGTCCTTGTCCATGTAGGGAGCAATATCCGCCGCCGTACCCCAGCGGGCAGAACCATACTCGATTCCGTGGCGGTATTTCTTGGCGTTTTTGCCTTTCAGGTAGACCGCCATACGAAGGACCACCGCACCGGCTATACCGATCAGAAGGTCCGTTGGCTGGAAACTGAGCCACGGGGAGGAAAGCGCTGCCGTGAAGCCGTCCCCGATAGAAAGCAGCTTGCCGGAGAGGTCAGCACCGGGCGCAAGCCGGAAAGCCTGTGCCAGCTTATCGAAGGGATACACGAACAGAAGATACGGAAGGTTCAGCAAAAACAATTTTTTCATATTCATCTCTGCACGCTCCGATCTTTGACCTTTACTTTTTCCCGGTCAATGGTGCGGTGTTCCGTTTTCTCCGCCGCCTGTTCCTTCGCCTGGGTCAGCCGCTCCCGGATGGAGGGCTTTTCCTCACGGCTCATTTTCCGGCTGGCAAACTCCTGAAATGCCGCTGTGATGGCGTCCGCATCCCGGCTTTTGAAAAAGACCAGGTAACGGGGCTGCTCTGCAGTGGTGTCCTTCTTCAAGGCAAAAGGTTTTGCGTAATTGGTTCTGAAATCTACCATAGTCAGGAGAATGCCCTCAATCGCCAGTTTCCGGTTCAGTCTTTTCTTTACTGTAAGAATGGTCTTGATCAGCTGCTGAAGTCCTTTAACAGGCAGATATGCGGCCTGTACAGGTATCAGCACAGAATCAGAGGAGACCAGTGCATTGATTGTCATCATACCAAGGCTTGGCATACAGTCGATCAGGATATAATCGTATCGGCATCTTATCGCATCGATATATTCCTTCATGATCATTTCTCTGCTCATAACATTTCCCATCGTTACTTCCAGGGCAGAAAGCTCAATATTTGCCGGAAGTAGATCTACATTTTCCTGGTGATGTAAGATACCATCTTCCAGAGAGATTTCTTCTTCGTTGATGACATCCATCATGATCGTTGCCAGTGTGATGCGAAGATCATCCGGTTCCTCATATCCAAGACTTGTCAAATGCCTTTCGTTACGCCAAGACAAAAGTGGAAATGGAAGTGTTTCTTACCTGTTCTGAATTACAGATCAGAATAAAGGATGATGGAGTGGGATTTACAATAGATAAGCAAAAGGCAACAGAGCTTTTTTATCAGCAAAATGTGAAAGACAGTTTGAAACATTCAGGAATGGGCATGTATATCAGCAGATTGTATTGTGAAAAGCATGGTGGTCAGTTACTGATAGAAAATGAAAAACAGAGTGGAGCTGTAATAACAGCAGTATTTCATCGGATTGCATGAGCGGTCCGATTTTTTTATGCTGTTGTCTTTTTGTTGTGATTTATATTTTATGATGTCTATAACGAAGGAAAGGAGGAATACGTATGATTGCTATTTTTAAAAGAGAGATTATGAATTATCTAAAGCGACCGTTATTTTGGGTAGGTGTTCTGCTTGTGATTTATGGTGTGTTTAATGCGACAAGTCCATATTTAACCACACATTATCTTACAACGGGGGAGAAAATCATCAATGATCAGTCCAACACTTCGGTTGAAGGAGAAGTGTATGAGGGCTATATTCCAGCCACGCCTGAAAAGCACAGAGAGGTATGGCATGAAAAGGTAAAAATAAAATTAACGGATGTGTTTGGATTGACGGATTCAGAAGCACAGAATGTCATTGAAAAGCTGGAAAGCATGAATTTAAAAGAGGCCTATGCGTATTTGGAGCAGGAATATGACTGGTACGGGGCAAGGTATTTATACGAGGACAGTACGTATTATAAGGGAACGGCAGAAGAAATCAACGCATATCTAGATAAAAAATTGGAAGATAAGACATTTTCTTTTTATTACGCAAGAAAATTTGCTGATTTTGCGGGTCTGTATATGGTGTTTTTTGCAATTATTATGTTGGCGGTTTTATTTTTACAAGATACAAAAAAGCATACTTATGAATTGTTGCATACAAAGCCTGTGACTGCCGGGAAGTATGTAATGGGAAAAGTGAGTGCAGGATTTACAATTTGTTTGCTTGTGCTAACTATTTTGAATATACTGTTTTGGGTATTGTGCCGCATCTATACAAAGGATAGTGGATTTGAAGTGCGACTATGGGATTTTGTGGCTTCTACGGTACTTTATATATTGCCTAATATGCTGATGATTGTGAGTATATATACATTGATTTCACTCATATTTAAAAATCCACTTCCGGGTGTACCACTTTTGATTCTTTATATGGTGTATTCCAATTTGGGCGGAACTAATGCAGAGGGAGTTTACGGATATTGGGGCAAACCTTTGGCAATCATGGTACGATTTCCGGGGCAGCTTTTTGATACGACACCGCCCCCGATGGCGCTCTTAAATCAAAGTTTTCTTATTATTGTATCGGTAGTAATTATACTGATTTCGATACAGATTTGGAAGCGGAGGCGAATATAAATGAAGAAGGAAATGAAGATTGTTCTGCCATTTTATAAAATTGCTTATGCAGTATCCTTTGTTGTAATTTTAAGTGTGATTCGTGCAGTTGTTTTCACGTATGAAATAGGACTATCCATAGAGCCGCCTTTTGCGATATTGACTGCTGTTTTTTGTGCAGATACTTATGTGCAGGAAATTACAAGCAACCGTTCCGAAGTTCAGAGACTGTATCAGATAAAAAAGAGAATCTATTCTATTATACAGAGACTGATGATACAGGGAACTTTTTTGCTGCTGCTCGCTGTTCTTGGATATGGATTGTTTTTTGCGTTTCAGAAACCAATTACACATCCAGTAACAGAAAGTGAAATACTTCAGTTTATTACCTGTTTTGGGGCGATTGTAGTAACTATTTTCTTTTGGGGAATATTGGCTAATACATTGTCTATGCTTTTTCGCAATATGTGGATGGGAATTGGAAGCAGTCTTTTGATATGGGTAGCAACAAATTCCACAGGTGGAGATAAACTTTTTGGAGCATGGAATCTGTTTTCTTATTCTTTTAGAGATATAGAAAATACTGCCGATATTACATGGCTGTATGGGAAAGGCTTGTGTATTTGTATCGGACTGATTTTGTTACTGGCATTGCCGAAGATCGTAAGAAAGAGAGGGTAAATTTATGAGTATTCATATTGAGGATTTAACGGTAAGATTTAAGAATAGTGTCACAGCAATCGACCATGCAGATTTAGATATACCGAATGGGATATTTGGACTATTGGGAGAAAATGGAGCGGGAAAGACAACTTTGATGAGAGTTTTGACCACTGTGCTTAAACCTACAAACGGAATGGTTACATTAGACGGAATTTTGTATAGCGAAGGAAACTATGAAAAAATCCAAAGAAAGATAGGGTATTTACCACAGGAAATTGAACTGTATCCTAATTTGACGGTTCAGGAGTGTTTGGAGTATATGGGAGATCTGGCAGGTGTTCCGAAAGCAGAATGTAGAAAGCGGATAGATTATTATTTGAAAAAGACCAGTCTTATAGAACATCGTAAGAAGAAAATGAAGCAGTTATCAGGCGGTATGAAGCGACGGGTAGGATTGGTGCAGGCGCTTTTAAATGAACCGGAATTTTTAATTGTGGATGAGCCAACTACCGGTTTAGATCCGGAGGAACGTATTCGCATCCGCAATTTGTTAGTAGATTTTTCTGAAAACAGAACGGTTTTGTTTTCAACTCATGTGGTAGAAGACTTAGCTGCCACCTGCAATCAGCTTGCAATTATGCATAAAGGTCGATTTCTGTATGCGGGTTCTATGAAGAATTTGACAGAAGAAGCACAGGGGAAAATCTGGATTTGCAAAGTACCTGATGAGAGAAAAGCAAGAGAAGTGGAACAGAAGTATCGTATTACATCTAAACAGTATGTTGAGGGGGGATTGCAGTTAAGAGTGATTTCTGAAATACAGCCAGAATTGGAGTGTATGTCAATTCCTGCAACGTTGGAAGATGCTTATATTTATGTGACGAATCAATACGAGTAGATAAAGCACCATCTGATGCTTTACTACCAGTTGCACGTTGTTCGCTTTGAATATTTGTGGAGAAAAAGTATGTATTATTTTGGCTTTCTATAAAACCTATAAACCAGCCATTTATATCCTGCCCGTTCACTCGTCCGGTTCCGGTTTTTCCATAAATTCTCCATTTTCAGAGGCGGTAAGATGGATGGAATTTTTGACGGCATGAATATTAGCAGGAGTAAAGTTGAAGTTGTTTCGATATAAATTTTTCAAAAGTTCAACTTGTTCTACTGGTGAAATCTTTAAGGATGACTGCATCCAGTAGGAAGAGAAATCTCCGGATATATTTTTATTGCCATATCCTATTTGCTGAAGGTATGAATTTATAGTGGAAGATCCGAGCTGCTTGTCGATTGATTCAAAATACCAGTTTGTATATATCTTTTAAAAGGTATATGATTAAGAAAAACGGCAGGAGGTATCTGAATGAAATCACATAAATATTGGTCTATCGGTGCACTGATTACAATGCTTGGAACTTTTTATACAGGTTATAAGGGATCAAAAGAAGGCCATAAGTACTTTGCAGCAAGTTCTTTGCTTTGCATGATTATGGCTATTTATACAGGACACAAGATGATTTCTGGTAAAAGTAGGAAGAAAAAAGAAGTTTCAGTAGAGAGTGTTGAAGATTAAAAAACAAAATATTTTAATAAATAACGCCGGTGCGGGATTTTTGATATCCAGTACTGGCGTTATTTATTCTACAGGGGCTTGGGGGTGTAGCCACCAAATATATTATTAATTTTCTTCTTCGGTAAGTTTGTTAAGGATCTACTCCCTATTGATAACAATATCCTCATCATCGCGGAGATCTTTGAAATCAGTGCAGTGTGAAGAAGCAAATTCATACATATTGTCAATGTCAACTGAGTAATTTGTATTTCTGCTTTTAATGTGCTTTACGATTGCCATTCATACCACCTGCCAGTTTTTAGTACCTCTTTTTCTCAGTAGGAATAAGTCCGTGATGCACTGATGGATTTCATTTTCTATAGCACGTGACTGACTGCCACCACTGTTAAAATGCTTGGCGATCTGATTGAGATTCGATCCGATCTTTCCATATTCACTGACCAGTTTTCTGAGGTCGTTCATGTCTGCAACAACTTCAATCTGGTGATTGATTTGCTTTGAATGTTTAAAGATCACGTGGAAGTACCTGGACTTGATAAAGAAAAATCCAAACTTGATGATTTAATCAACCAGATGAGATATTTTAAAGATTTTATCAAAAAACTCAATCGCATGGATGTGATATCCAATCAATCTCAGCATCAGATTAAGAATGGTGAAATGCTCCTTGCAAACAAAATATATCTGATAAATCAGATGTATTAATGTCCCAAGGACGCTTTTTGTATGTTATAATAAATACAATCACTAAGTATCGGATAAATAAAGATAAAATGAAGGAATAGAAAGTCATGAAGATAGCGAAAAAAGTATTAAAGACAATAGGAGTTTTATTAGGCTTTATTGTGGTCATTGTGCTAGGATATATCATTTATCTCTATGCAAGTTACCATAGAATTGAAGATAACAAATCCCTTTCCGTAGAATCTCACACAGAAACAAAACAAACACTAACAACAGGAAAACAATATTCAGCAATTACATACAATATTGGATTCGGAGCCTATACGCCAGATTTCAGCTTTTTATGGATGGAGGAAAATCATCTTGGGCAAAGAGCAAGAAAAGTGTTCTTAAAACAGTTAAAAATGCAGGAAATCTAACAAAATCGTATGATCCGGAGTTTGCCTTAATAGAGGAAGTAGATCTTAATTCCACCAGAAGTTATCATGTAAATGAATATTCCATACTAAAGAAATGCTTGAAGAATTACGATACAGTATTTGCACAAAATTATGATTCTGCTTTTCTATTCTATCCATTCACACAGCCACATGGAAGCAGTAAAGCAGGATTAGCTTTATTTTCCAGATACCCGATCAAAGATTCGCTAAGAAGAAGTCTTCCGATTTCAACATCATACAATAAATTTTTTGATTTAGATCGTTGCTATAGTGTTTCAAGAATTCCAGTGGATAATGGGAAATACCTCGTGATCTTTCAGCTTCATATGTCAGCCTACGGAAACAGTGATAAGATCAGAAAAGGACAGATCCGTATGCTTTCAGCGGATATGAAAAAGAATACGAAGCAGGAAATTATGTATTATGCGGTGGGGATTTTAACCATGACCTCAAGGCTGCAGAAGATGACGATTCTACCGATAGAGAATCCTGGGCATATCCATTCCCAAGAAATATGCTTCCAGAACATTTTTCTTTCTGTATGGATCAACTGCCAAAGAAAGAAAATCTGTGGAATAGTTCACGAAATGCAGATATGAAATACATACTAGGAAAGACTTACACTGTTACATTGGATGGATTTATTATCTCAGATAATGTAAAATGTGATATGTATAAGAATATTAATACGGGATATTCATATTCAGATCATGACCCGGTATATGTGAAGTTTGAATTGAATAAGGAGAGTGTGTTGAACAAATTTAAATTGAAAAATTAGAGATTTCTGTCGACTTGTGATAGTACAAAAAATATAGGGGATCGCCAGAAGGTGGAAATGTCTAAAATAGGAGGCGTTGTGGAAATATATGATTAAGGACAAGAAAAATATGAAGAAACGATGGAAAAGAATCATATCCAATATGATTGCAATAGCACTAGTGATCATATCAAGTATTCCAACAATTTCAATTCCAGTAAAAGCAGAAGCATCTGTTGATGGAAAATTGATCACAGTAGGTGGGAAAACGGTAACAAAAAATATGAAAATTGATGATGTTAAGAAAATGTTTGGTGAACCAAAATTAACGACACCATCATATTGGGATGGATATGCTTATACATTTTACGGAAAAGATTATAGTGATTATTTATATTTAGAAACTGATTCTGATGGGAAGATTGTATGCTATGGAAGCGTAAGTCCTGGGTTCGAAACGATAAATACAGTTATGGAGAGAAAGTTAATCCTTATGCTCGGGCAGGTTGTGAGGCGAAAGACGATGATGGCAAGTTATATGCTGTGATATATTACACAAAACTTCATTTGGATGCATATAAGAGATTTACAGAAAATTTAACAGAAAATAATAGAAATCTTTGCAAACATGCAGTGGAAATGTGGAATGCTATTTCTTATTTATATGGATATAAAACTGCAACATATTTTGATGAAAAATTGTTTAATATAGGCGCACAGCTGGCAGATAATCATAGCGATCTATATGATTATTGTAAGAGCACAAATCAAAGTTCTTGTTATCAGTTAATGACTGGAAGAAAAGCCACATTTCTGGAATATTTTTACCCTAATCCATTGGAATTTGCGGAAAATGCTAGAAATTACGAGTGCCCAAAAGGAAATGCAATAGGCTTTATGTATTATCCAGCAGGAGAAGAAAATGATGATTATTGGATTATGGAGGGGTTTGTAAATAAAGAATTATTGGCAGATTGGAAGTCTGTTGCATATACAGAAAGAGAAAAAGAGTTATTGGAAAATTCCAGAAAATATTATACAAACTCAGTAAACACAGTTAATTCTATGAAATCATATTATGAGATTAAACCTTCTTATGATTCAATTAAGAATATAGAAGGTGGAAAGTTAAGTAAAGAAGTTGCAAAAGGAGCAGTTGATTATTTAAATGCAATTCGTGTGGGAGCTGGACTAAATCCATTGGAATATTCAGAACAATTGTCTATGGATGCACAGTGCAAATCTACGTACACGGTATATTTGGCAAAAAATAATATAAAAAATTCATCACCTCATAATCCACCAAAGGTAGAGGGATTAAGCGATGAATATTATTCAAAATGTCAAAGTGGCAATGGAGAAAATTTATACTCATGTGGAATAATAAGTACGAGTATCATAGACAGTATTAGTAGTGCATTAGATGATAGTCAAGGGACAGGACAATATTATAATAGAGGTCATAGGTATAATCTGTTAAATCCTGAATGGAAATATATTGGAGTAGGAAATACGTTGCAACAAGCATGTCATAAATTGTCAGGAACGCAGAGTTCTAATGTAGATGTTGTTGCATGGCCACCAAAAGGAATTACTATTTCAGAAAGTGGATTTTCGCCATCAGGAATGTGGACATGTCAGTTTTATAATAAGTTAAAACCGACAACTGATACTACAATAACGATTGAATGTCTCAATAGCAATAAGAAATGGAAGATTGATCCGAATAATCTTTTAGAAAATCAACATTATAATTATAAAAGAAGTGGGGATCTTATTTCCTATAGCGATGATTCTATTGTTTTTAAAATAGGAGGAGTTTATCAAATAACATATGATCATCTTACAGATGCAAATGGGAATGAAACAAGTTATTCTTATAGAACAGTGTATGAAAAAGCTTATATTGGATCAGAAGAGGAGAAAGTACCACAATCTATAAAATTAGATAAAACATCAGAAAAAGTTTTGCTTGGTACAACGAGTAAGTTGATTGCCAAAATAAGCCCGGATAATATAAAGAATAAAAGAATTTATTTTGCAAGTAATAACAAAGAAGTGGCTACTGTAAATGAATGTGGTGAGATTACAGCCCATTCGTTAGGAACAGCTGATATAACAGCTACAAGTGAAAATGGAAATATAACAGCTACATGCAAAATAATAGTAGTAAAAACTTTAGATCAGACAGATGATCAGCCAGAAAAGGAACCAACAAAGGAACCAGAAAAGGAACCAACTGGAGCAATAACAAATGGAAATGTTAATAATAGTAATAACAAGTCTGATTTATCACAAGGACATAAAACAAATAACAGCAAAAAAGAAAATATAACCATTAGTAAAGCAAAAAATTAAAAGTAGCGAAAAAGAAAAAATACCTACAAAGTCCTTAACAATAATATTATCAAAAGCAGTACCTAAGGTAACTGGTTATCAAATAAAAATATATTCATCCAAAAGAAAGCTAAGAAGAATAAGGGTGCTTATTTG
>ENA-OQOA01000941-OQOA01000941.1-human-gut-metagenome-genome-assembly--contig:-NODE-941-length-10124-cov-3.178354_pt1 | contig 10124 bp, 9 predicted proteins | sample MGYA00242633_ERZ504888 | MGnify/ENA primary metagenome ERZ504888 (study PRJEB26092, sample SAMD00036372) | human gut metagenome | host: Homo sapiens | study: EMG produced TPA metagenomics assembly of... | reverse complement strand
GGAGTTTTTACTGCATCTGAAGTTTGCTCCCTATAAATCTTCGTATGAAAAAATACCGGAGTGAACTGATAAACGACAGCAAGGAATGTATGTTCGAGCAGGTTCTTTCGGTACCAGAGGAAGACTCTGAAAAAGAGGATGTCACTAACGAATTGATGTTGCGTCGTGCAATTTCGGCCATTCAGCAGGCACAAGTTACATCTAATGACGGAAACTATACCATCACCATACAATGCCAGACTAACAGAATGCCTTCAGAGCCTGTTTTTCTTTATCCTTTAGGATGTGACGGCAAGGAACAAGTATTGGCTGACGGGCTGACATTTAAAGATATGGCACTGGATTCATTAACAGAATTTTACACGATACGGATTGGAGACTTGCGTCGTCTGATAAAAATACAGACGGAGGGAATACCAACCGATGAACGAGACAAAGCGATATTCCGTTCCTTTATCAATACGAAAGGAAAGTTTATCAACTATCTGGCATTTATGCTAACTGATGAGGTGGAACAGTATATATTGGAAAAGCCAACAACTGGAAAAGGAGCTGGCCAATGACAAGGTATCCTCTTTGGAACAGCAAGTTAGTACCTCACTTTATGAAGACATGGTGAAAATAGCCTATAAAGACCCTGACCGCATCGCTTCTATCCGGCGAATCGTAGAGAAAGCAGACGAGACAGTCATCCCAGACCATTTCATGGAGATGTACAACACATTTGAAAACGTTCTTAAACAAATAAAACACTTATGAGTCAGGAAGTAAAGGATTTTCAGCGTGCTACGGCAGATCGCATTCTGCATATCTATAAAAATTTAGGTCATCGACGGGTATTGCAGGCCGACGAAGTGGGATTAGGCAAGACGTTCGTAGCCAAACAAGTCATCAACCTGGTTCGTGAATGGCACAAGCAGGAGAAAGATGACTTCTTTAAGGTGGTTTATATCTGTTCGAATGCCAACATAGCCGACCAGAACATTGAGAAATTAGGGGTTGAAAATCGGATGAGCATTAGCGAGAGCCGTCTGTCAATGCAGCATCTCTATATCAAATTGGCTGAGAAACGGATTGCAGAACAGCATGAACAAGGAGAAATGCCTGAATCAATCATTCCGCTGACTCCTTCCACTTCCTTCCGTTTTTACAGTGCACAAGGAACGGCCAATGAACGTGCCTTGATGTATAATATTTTATGCGGACTGGATCAATTCAAAGATTATAAGGAAGTTATCAGTGATTTTCTTAGCTGTAATGTTAAAAACTGGCAGGAGCTTACGAACATTTATAACGAAAAGATCAAAGGATGCGGAGATGATTATCTTTGTGAGATGCATAGTAAGTTACAGACGAGATTGTCGGATACTATTACAAATCAATTGATTGAGTACGCACAAAATGGTTGCGATAATCGTCAGAGGGCAGACATGATCAATAAGCTACGTCGTATTTTCGCAGAAATCAGTATTGACATGCTCGATCCTGACCTGGTTATCATGGATGAGTTTCAACGCTTCAATTCGTTGCTCGAACAAGGCGATGACGAGCAATCCATGCTGGCCAACAAATTCTTTGACAACGAGCGTTCCAATACGAAGATTCTGTTGCTTTCCGCTACGCCCTACAAACCTTATTCCACCCTTGAAGAGTTAAATACAAATGGGAATGACGAGCACTATCAGGACTTTATGAAAGTAATGGATTTTCTATATGCCACAAAAGATAAAATGGACCGGTTCAAGTTGATATGGCACACATATTCTGCTGCACTCAAACGTACCGATGTGGTTGATTTGACACCGCTAGTGGCTGCCAAGAACGAAGCGGAAGAGGCTCTGTATGGAGTGATGTGCCGTACGGAACGGTTTAACAGTGGTATTATAGATGATTCCCGTGTATGCGATGTGCAGGTCATGCCGGAAGATATCCTTTCGTTTGCAGAGGGCCAGCATCTGATGGATTGTCTGAGCCATGAAAATACAAGAGTACGTTTGGGGAATCTTCCCATGGAATACGTCAAATCTTCACCCTATTTGCTATCCTTTATGGATAAATACGAACTGAAGAAACGAATTGTTTCGGCATTATCACATTCAGATGTAAAAAAATATGGGAAAAATAAATGCATTGCTTCTATCGAGGTATGCCATCAATAATTATCGTCCCATTCCTGCTGCCAATGGAAAAATTAAAAGTATCTCCACGACCTCGTATTTGGTGAAACGCCATGAAAAGAAAACGCAGTTGTTGCTTTGGGTGCCTGCTTCCAATCCATACTATAAGGCCGGAGGTGTGTTCGAGAGTAACGAAGCCCGTAACTTTTCCAAAATTATTCTATTCTCTTCATGGGAAATGGTACCGAGAATGATTTCCATCATGATGTCATATTATTCGGAGTTATATACTTTTGGAGAATTAAAGAAAACAGTACCAGAGATACGCTATACTTCCCAAAAGAAAAACCGTTACGGCGAGAATCGTTTAAGAGCTGACGGATTATTGGAGTATCCTTGCCGAACCTTAGCCAGTCTTTTCTCTCCTGCCATATTTTATGGAGAGAAACTTTCCTCAATCCGGAAAATTATCAAACAGAATATTCAAGAAGAATTTGCTCGGAATTCGCTTATACGTACCATTCCACAACAAGGGCGAAACAACGCCAGACTTGTTCTTACGCTCATGAAAATACTGGATGGAAAGCCCGTAGAAAATTTGACCGGCTTGTATGTACCTTCAAATGCATTGGATGTGATGACGGACATTGCCATCGCCTCACCTGCGGTATGTGCTTATCGGCAATCCGGCAATGAAGAAGATGCACAGATGGTGGCTAAAGCAGTTGTCTCAGTATTCAACAAGCCTGAAAGTGCAGCTGTGATAGACCTGATGTACAACAAAAAGAACGATGATAATTATTACGAATCGGTCCTTGATTACTGTGCGATAGGCAATCTACAGGCTGTACTCGATGAATATCTGTATATGGCACCAGAGAATAAGAAACTGGGACAAGTGGTCACAGATGCCATTATCGGCACAAGCAATCTCAGCATAGACACCACTGATTCTTTGGGTAAGGAAGAGAAAAACAACTGATGCGTTGTCATTTTGCTATTCCATTCATTGATAAAACGGTCACTGACAAATCTGTTACTCGTACCACTAATATTCGTAAGGCTTTCAATTCTCCTTTTCGTCCGTTCCTGCTTTCAACAACCTCTATCGGTCAGGAAGGTCTTGATTTTCATTGGTATGCCAGAAAGATTGTTCACTGGAACCTTCCTTCCAATCCTGTGGATCTGGAGCAACGTGAAGGTCGTATCAACCGCTTTAAGTGCCTGGCCATTCGTAGAAATGTGGTAAAATTATATGCCAGTGAGACTTATCATACTTGGGATGAATTGTTCTCTATGGCCTATTCAAATTTGAAAGGTATGCATTCGGACATTGTTCCTTATTGGTGTCTCCCTGTAGCAGAACTGACGGAAGAACAACGGGCAAAATTGGAATACATAGAACGTATTGTTCCGCTTTATCCGCTCAGTCGTGACCGATATAAGTACGAACGTCTTATCAAGGTGCTTGCCTTGTATCGCATGACACTGGGGCAGCCACGCCAAGAAGAACTGTTGAGCCTTTTGAGAAATATGCATCTCTCGGATGAACAGCTCAAAGAACTGACAATTGATTTATGTCCATATAATAAAATAGAATCATTATAGAATAGGACCTTTCAAAAAATTCCCAATTATAGAGCTTTACATTTATATCACAAGGATACCCCCAAAAGTTAAGCAACAACAAACTTTAGGAGGTACTCCATGTGATAAAACTACTCAATTAATCTATTTAATAAACTATAAATGTAATAATTATAATCTCATTTCGAGGGAAAGGCGCTCTGCCACATAATTATAGACTCTTATAGAATTGTCCCAACCATTGCAGCATTCAGGACTGAGAGCAATAGTAAGTACAGCTATTTTTGCCTTTTCTTTTACAATTTGGTTGCATATAGCTTCTATGTATGCATCAGTAAATAATTGTATTTTGCCATAAAAAATAATCAATATCCAAATTTACAATCCATAATCTTTCTTCATTATTACTAATTTGCTCTTCCAATGTTTGACTCAAATCATAACAATTGATATTTATCGGATGAATTGGGCATTCTTGAATTCCACTATCTAGATCAAATTCGCTATCATATAATTGAACATTTGTTACACTGCATCTTTCACCTGATACAAAATTATTACATGCATAAATTTCTTTTTTAAACCAATGCGGAAATACTGATTTCATGTGAAGTATATAGTTATCCCATCTTAAAGCTTTCACAGAAAGTAAAACAATTTGAGGGGATTGCTCATAATGTAACGAAGTATATTCTTCAAGTGAAATTTTTCTGTCTTCTGAAAATAATTTTTGTACAATATCATGAGAATCGTTAGCTAGATCATCATGCTGATCAATATGACAAAAGTTATATTCTTTATGTCGATCCAAAGTGTTATACCAACACCAACCTGCAGCAAGATGATTGTCCATTATGTAAGTACAACCTTCTTGATAAAGAATATTTAACACACTTGAAAAAAGACTGCGATTCTTTAAAAACTATTATTATTTACATGCCAAATATGTTCCATATGTTTATGTTCAAAATATCTATTATTGAGAATCAAATATCACAGAAACTTAATAACCTTGATTTTTTCATCTAAAATTATGAAGTAGTAAAATACAAATTTGTTTAACAACTATATTATCTGGTAGCTGAACCACATAGACGGTAAACTTTACAAACCTCGTACACTATTCAAGAACAAATCTATGCATTTCATTCATTACAACGTTATAAATGAATTTGTCGCTCAAAAACAGCAGCAAACCGTTCCTGTTCGCTTTTTGCAATGCCTAGTCGCGTAGCCAATAATCGCCATTCCTTGACAGCATTCAGTACTTCACTAATGATTTGCTGAGCAATATGCTTCTGTAACATATATTCCTCACAAGAATTCAGCAATTCATTCAAATCCGATTTATTGGTATAGCTGTTAATTAACAGACTCTGATACTCATTCAGCGTTGGATTAATATCGTAAGCCGGAGCCAAAGTCCATCCCTTAGCTGTCAGAAGGAAACCGTGATTACGGAAATGGTCATCCGTATTACCAATGCAAATATTGAATGCAACTCTACGATACAGTTCTTGCAGATTATCCTCCACGTTAGTACAATTCTGAAGTATGAAATCGACAATATCCAGATAGCCATGGCCAGTATTAGCATTGTCACCATCATTCAAGCCCAAAAGAGTCATGGCTGAAGCAAAATGTATGCGCTTACCGTCTTCCCTTCTGTCAAATCGTCGAGAAAGCAAAGTATGGTATTTGTCGCTAGTAGAGATTACTCTTGTATCCGCAGCATTGACACCAGCCTTCTTTGCCAACAGATGTGAGAAATGTTCCCAAAGTCCCACATCATAATCATCTTTGCGGGACGGAAACTTTGCTATATACAAAATCTTGTTCTCATCAATTACACTTGCCTTTGGACGTGCTCCGCCAAGAGATGAACCAGGTTGTACCAGTTGAGCAATCCAGCGCATTTCAGGCAACCTGTTCTCATCTTCACTTTTCTCTATTTCGGAACTAGCTGCAATCAACTCACGAATATCTGTCAGTGGAGGTATGCGCAGGATTTCGCTTGCATTGATATAATCTCCATCTATAGACTCCTTAAATCGAAAAGCCCCCATGCGAGAAAAGTCCTCAATTCCGATAAGATAGTCGAATGAAGAAAGCCGACGCACCGGACGATTCTCTTCCTTTGCTAGAATCTGTTCTCGACGATTTATCAATATACGCCCCCATCTGTCTGGAAGGGCATCAGAAAAACATCCGAAAATATCCTTGCCTGGAGGCGTGTATTGCTGACCGGGATAGTTGTTCAAGTCATCACTAAGAAACAGACCTCCATAGTCCTTGAGCCATTCATCATTATAGCAAAATCCATAGCTGTCAGAGCCACGAAGGGATTCGTAACTCAGCTCTCCAATTAGTCTTGGTTCTTTCAACCAATCAAAATCAGCAAACACATAGAGTCTTTTCATACCTTATCTTTTTTGATGCCCTTTCCCTTGTTTAAGACTTAAGTCCTGTAATGCTTTTCCCATTGCATCTCTTTTGCAAGCAGAAGAATATCATCATCTAATTGAAGCGCATAAAGCACCCTAAGATAAATGCCTATTGCCACCGTTGGTACACCTTTCTCTATGCGTGAAACCGTCAGAGGTGAACAGGTGGCACGTTCGGCGACTTGGGCAATACTAAGATTCCTGCGTAGTCTGGCCAGCCTGATCTGCTCACCTACTATCAGCATCTTCTGCTCCAATTTTCTTGGCAACTTGGTACCCATTGTACTTTTTGTCATAGCTCAACATATCATATAATATGCAAATATAGTAGTTTTACTTTATTTTATGATGTGTTACGGAGATAAATTTTTGAATTTATTCCTGTTGAAATCTGCTTTGGTCACATTATTGGGCGTTGGAGATATTAAATGCTATTATATTATTCATAAGGCTGATATTTTACATGTAACAAACAATATTGTTTATAGAAAGAAAGCAATAATTTGAACAGAAAAAGAAATAATACTTCCTTTTCTGTTCAGAATATTACTGCTAAGGCAATCTTAAAAAAATAGCAACCGCTGTCACATCAGTCTGTTGTTTGTAACAATCACCGATACACTGGCCACACAACAACTGAACTATCTCAAAGCTATTATGGCCGGTGAAATCTCATTTCAGGATCCGATTTATGCCTATTGGTTGAAGACTGAATACTTCGCAAAATAATCATAATGCTCCCCCTGTTTCAGAGCTATTTTTGTACCTTCTCTCATCAAAAATCGGCATTTTTCACAAGTTTTTGTACCGCACATTTTGATATTCAAGAAATTACACTTACTTTTACTTTCCAAAATGGAGGTACAATCCGAGAATGGTGCTAAAAATCACTAACTTACACATTCTCAGATACTTGCCAACCTGCTGGTTGTACCTTTTTAGAGAGCTATACTATTGATAATCAACGATATACACATACTGCATCGAGAAATAGATGTAATTATCTAATTATCAATGTATTATATAAAAATACACTACAAATTATTGGCTATAATTAGGTTAGGGCATTTTCTCTTCCTTTCTTTTGTTTACCGCATTTTCCGTGCATTTGCAGATGTTTTCCTGAGTTTTGTCCCCCGTTTGTCCCCGAAAAGCCAAGCGAGGGACAAAATCTTGTCCACCAGTTTTATTAAGCTATTGGACTGTTCATAATTATTGTTGTATGTCTTTTATATAGCTATTTGATTATATATTATTATGAATAAGAATAAATGCTATATCGTTGAGACATCTAATATATAAATAACAAACGATGTGGCAGATATCACCACAGACGATATTTAAATCTGAATATCCTAACAATATTCTCGTCCCATTCTGGATTTATTCTTTATAGATATTAATAGGTTTACTTTCAAGCTTGATGCGGTTTTCGTCACTCAGAGTAGGGACATTGATAAACAATCGTTTAATAGCACGACTGGCAGCTACATAATATACTCGATGCACATTGTTGCCATACAAGTCCGGTGATAGTAGGAACTCTATGTCATCTTCATCTTTCAAAATGACAAACACATTATCAAACTCCTCTCCTTTTGATTTATGGATAGTCTTATGCTTGTCATTTGAGTCGCCATACTTCACCCCAAGGGCTGCATCGACGTATGTATGATTCACATAGAAATCCTTGATTGTCTTGCCTATTATCTTAGTCATTTTGACATGTAAATCATTCACCAGAAAATTATAGAAATCCATCAGACTTCCGTCTTTATAGTCCTTATAGCCATCCAGCAAGCGTCTTAGAAGCACAATGGTTATTGACCTATCGCGATCGATAATGTCTAACTGATGCCAAGCATTTCGTAGATCATTCATTCTCGTATATTCCACAGCTTTTATCAACGCCTTTATCACCATCTGACGCCCTGCATTGCTGTCAAAATCCATCTCTAATATATTCTCCACCTCCCGCGCCCCGTTCTTTTTACGCATGGAATTGGCGAGTATGTTTTGAAAGGCCAGCGATTGTATTTCGTCAGTTCCACACTTTTCTATGCTCTGTTGATAACAGTTAAGCATATCGCCGACAAGCAATTCTGGTATCATTCCTTCCGATCCATTCAGCCAGTCTTGCGAAAAATCAGTCCTGACAATATTCAGTAAATCTATTATCTGCTTCGTACTACGCTTATTCCCTCGTATTTCATATTCCTGCATCCCGGGCACAGTAAAATTGTCGAATTGCTGCACCGTAGCACCGAGAAAGTCATAGATTGATTGAGCTTTGTCACCAACCACACCCACAATCACCCCTCATTACCCAATTGGGTCAAAAAGTCAACCACAAAAGGAATTGTGTCTTGAAATTCATCCACAAAAATATATGGATATCGAGCTTTTATCAATTTGTATATGTTGGGGAATCTCGAAAACAAAATATAAGAGAAATATAAAATATCATCAAAAGACATATATCCTTCACTCCATAGCCATTTTTTGAACCCCATATACCAGTCGTTTCCCACATACCGCTTGCCACTCTTTATGTTATAAATCTGTGGATAATCGGGTTTGTAATGTTTGTACTCATGGTTTTCATAACGCCACATTGCCCTCTCCAATCCTTTCAGATAGATTTTGGCATCTAACCATGACTTTTTCATACGATTTAATACGACTACAGCTGTTCCTTCTGATTTAAAATTAGAGTCATCTATAACCACAAGGTCTTCCAACTTTAGTCCGAAATCTTTAGATACCAGATGAACATAAGGTTTTACCACATTGGCATACAAGAAACTATGGATGGTACATACCTCAACTATGTCATTCCCTATATTCAAACGTGAGATGATGGTATCGGTACCTACATTGGTATAAGTGATACAAGCCACCTTCTTAACTACATCTAGTTTATGACTATTTGACACCACATTTTTGATATGATTTATCAACCAATGCGTCTTTCCCGCACCAGGGCCAGCACACACCTTAAACGGTTCGTCTATAGTTACGGTTTGTTCTGATGTTATGATAATAGCCAAATGCATCAGCAATATATTGGGGTACATGAAACTCTTTTCTATCTGCTGCAGATTTCTCCAGATTGGCCATAAGCGCCACATTTAATTCCAGCGCATTGCTACCTTTTGAAACGGAATTCAAATAACGTGATGCCAGCAAGGCTTTTCGTTTCTCTTCATCCGTCCACCCAGATGTATCAATGGATGTTTTGATACGGGTGTTAGCTTCACTGTTTCGCATTTTACCCATCATCTTATTCACATCCTGTTCTGCCATCATAGCTTTTAACTCCTTCAAATTTGAAACAGAGTTAGTCAACAACAGTTCACAATCAGAATTCTCGCGCATTATGTCATACTCCAGCGTTTTCCCATACGTTACATCTTGCCTGTAGAACCTAATGTTGGGATGGGCTGCATATTGAGCTACTTCTGTATCCGCATGATGCTTATAGTCGTAGTTGGCTGTATCTATATCGTACTCGTATGGGTAGCAGCTTTCATATTCCCCATCAGGTTCATTCTTTTTCCTGCAGGGATCAATATCAGTCAAGCAGACAATCTTCTTGTTGATAGAGTATGGATTTTTCGTATCAAACAACTTTAGGAAGTGATTGAAATAGCGACCTCCCATATTCACCACCAGCACATGCTCATCTGTAAGGTTCTTATTCAAATATCTGGCAAAGACTGGGAGCAACAACTCCTCTGCAATGCCCTCGACGAATATCAATTTGTTGGCAAAGAACATATCCGCTTTAGTTGCATCCAAAAATCTCTGAACATATTGCTTGGACGCCACATCATCAGCATTGTCCTCTCTATAAATGATACGTGGATAGCCAACATTGATCTGTCCTAATACAGGTGAAGTTAGGCAAATCAAGTCCTCCAGTTTCACGGCTGAGACAATTTGGGTGGAATGTGAGGTCATGAATATCTGGCGC
>ENA-OQOA01000938-OQOA01000938.1-human-gut-metagenome-genome-assembly--contig:-NODE-938-length-10134-cov-3.152393_pt1 | contig 10134 bp, 10 predicted proteins | sample MGYA00242633_ERZ504888 | MGnify/ENA primary metagenome ERZ504888 (study PRJEB26092, sample SAMD00036372) | human gut metagenome | host: Homo sapiens | study: EMG produced TPA metagenomics assembly of... | reverse complement strand
CGGGCAGACAACTGGTCTGGGCTGCAGGAGACGGAAGGGGAATGTGGAGCTGTACAACAAGGATACGGGGAAGCTCATCTGCCGGCATGTGCTCTGTACCCGGAAGGGAAGGACCGTTTATGACGACTCCCACAGGAAACCGAGAAACGCCGGAGTGAAAATAGCCGAACGCATCCTTTTTCATGTGTCCGACAACAGGGAGGTAGCCATGTGGATGGATAATCTGAAAAGGAGGAAAAAACGTTACTACAGGGATAATCCGGAGGTGATCCTGCGCATAATTCCCGGATATGACAAGAACACGCTGATAGAGGCCATACGCATATGCCTTGACAAAGGCATCTATAACGGGGACTCGGTTAAAAGCCTGTGTGAATATGTGTGCAGGGGGAAGGACAATGGAACGGAAACATACGGACTGGAGGATTGCCTGCCCCGACAAGGCGGCTTGATACAGTCTTATAACGAAATACTTAGGGAATATGACAAGACATAAGAAGGAACTCATGGAATGTGCACGTATGCTCAAGCTGGGCAATCTGGCCGAACATCTGGAGGAACTGCTGCATCAGGCCCAGGAAAAGCAGCTGACCTATCCGGAGTTTCTGCTCGCCTGTCTCAGGGAGGAGATCCGGAACAGGAAAGACCTATATCGCCGCCAGGCTTGTCCATGAGGCGGTGAAAAACGGATACAGGGCGTATATGGTTACGCTGGAAGATCTTCTGACCTGCCTGAAGACAAGGGATGTTTCCCGGCATGCGATGAAAACTTACAAACGGATCACGAAGGCACAGCGTGCTGGCCATTGACAATGCCACACTCTTTCCCTTGAAAAGAGAAAATGTCATGTTGCTGTTCAAACTGGTGAATGAGTTTCAGGAAAAGACATCGCTTATCGTTACAGCCAACTACTCCCTTACAGAATGACTGGTAACACCGGGAGAGGAAGCTGTCGCAGCGGCATTGCTTGACAGACTGCTCTACTGTTGTGAGATTATACAGCTGTCGGGAAACAGTTATCGGATGGAAAATAGGAAAACAATTTTTAGCAATCGGAATGAAGATACGGACACTTTAAAAGAGTTAACAACTGTAAAGTAATATCTTGCTAAAAGTAGAATATGTCAAATTACATAAAAATGAGGTATGTAAATCTGCAAGGTACAATTAGCAAAATTGCAGATAGAGAATGAAAAAATAGCATTAACTAAAAAACAAGAATTATGAATGCAAATGTAATAATATATTAATGCAAATGTAATAATATATTATAGAGTAAGTTCAAATGAACAAACATTAGGAGCCAGCTTAGACGTACAAGAAGAACGTCTACGGAAGTATTGTAACCAAATGGGATATAATATCATTGACAATATCCCATACAGAGAGGATGAGAGTGCTAAAACATTTGAAAAGCGTCCTGTCATACAAGGAATAATGAATTATATACGTAAAAACAAAAGTAGAGTAAACAAATTACTATTCTTGCAGTGGGATAGATATTCACGAGACATTATCAGTGCCAGTGAGAACCTAAAAGAATTACTTAAATCGGGAGTTGAACCAAATGCAATTGAAGCACCTTTAGACTTCAATTCAGACACCTGGCCCCTATTATTGGAATACAGGCACAATGCGACAACATCAAAAGGTCAAAAGACACAATGGACGGTATTCATGGAACATTGGCAAAAGGAAAATGTGCTAATAAAACACCAAGAAGGATATAAGAATGTACGTATTAGCAAACATGAAACCCATGTAGAAATAGATACCAATACAGCACCATTTATACAAGCCATGTTTAAAGAAGTGGCTAAAGATATTGAAACACCTTGCTATATCCGTAGGAAATTTGCAAGAAAAGGATATAATATACCTGAAAGTTCATTTCTTGAAATGTTGCGTAATAAATTCTACATTGGCAAAATACGTGTGCCAGCATACAAAGGAGAACCCGAATATTATGTAAACGGTGAACATGAAGCAATTATAGACGAAGAAACATTCTATAAAGTTCAAGAGATTTTGGACGGTAAAAGAAAGAAAACACCCAAACTATCCAAAGCCATAAATCTCGATTTGTATTTGCGGAAGTTTTTAATCTGCCCCGTATGTGGTTGTGCCTTAACTGGTGCGACAAGTTCGGGCAATGGCGGCAAATACACCTATTACTTTTGTTGTAACAATCAAAAACATATAAGGGTGAGATCAGAAAACGTAAATGAAGAGTTCGCTCGATACACAGCCCAATTAAAGCCCAATAAAACGGTATTGGACTTGTATAACAAAATTCTAAAGGATTTGCAAAGTGAACGCAAAGGAGAAAGTAAAAAAGAAGTAGCAGCACTGCAAAATGAACTTTCTACCGTCCAAAAACGCATCAACAGCATTGAGGATAAATACCTGGACGGAGATTTAACCAAAGAAGAATATAACAGAATGTTGGAGAGATACACCAAAGAAGCCTCAACCATACAACAACAAGTTGAAATGCGTGAGAACCCTAACCGCAGTAATATCGAACCAAAACTAAACTACTCTATCAATCTGATAAACAATATAGATAGCTATATAAGAAATGCGTCTGTAGGGGTGAAGATTAAGCTAATAAGTTCGATGTTTCCCGAAAAAATCGAATTTGACGGAAAAACATATCGAACCAATTCTTACAATAAAGTTCTTGATTTAATCTATCAGCAAACCAACGAGTTACGGGGAGTAGAAAAGAAAAGCGGAGAGAGTTTTTCAACTTTCTCCGCTTCAGTACCCAGAGCCGGTACAAGCCATAGAAATCATAGGAAAACAAAAGAATTTATTTTCCTTATTATCAGCTATTTGCATATTTCCTATTTTCTCCATTTTTGCCCTATTTTGCCTGTTTTCTGTTATTCAGTACACTTTTAGTACACTTTGAAATATCATTTTCTTTTGTACCTTTGCAATATCGGAAAACAAAAGAAAATCAACTATTTAGTGTAATTACCCGGTTACGGTACCTAAATCGGGATAAAAACCTCTAAACAATGGCAAAGTTAGAAAATAAAACGAAAGAGAACCCCAAGTTGGAGCAAAATAAGCTCTCGGACGGTAGAATAAGCCTTTACTTAGAGTATTATTTAGGTAGAGAGGAAAAGCCCGTATTGGATGAAAACGGTAATCAGGTGTATTACGATAGTGGGAAAATGCAAGGCAAGCCCAAGTTTGCAGTAAAGCATAACAGGCGAAAAGAAAACCTTAGTCTGTATCTGATAGACAAACCCCGTACTCCTGTGGAACGGCAACAGAACAAGGAAACTTTGGAACTCGCCATGCGCATACGTGCAGAGCGTGAACAAGAGTTTAAAGAAAGCATGTTGGGTTACCGCTTAAAGAAAGACAGGGCTGTTAATTTCTTGGACTACTTTCAAGCCTATATCAATAGCTATACCAAGAAAGATATTCGCATGGTGCAAATTGCGCTTAGCCGTTTTAAGGACTTCTTAAAAGAGCAATACCCCATGAATGAGTTTAGTATCAAACCGGAACTTATCACCAAAGAAATGATGGAACAGTTTGTAGCCTATCTGCAATCTCGAAGTGTGGGCGAGGGTGCTAAAAGCATTTTCCAGCGTTTCAAGAAAGTCATTCGCTATGCGATAGACCATGATGTTATGCTGAAAGACCCCTGCAAAGGCGTTACCTGCAAAGTGGATAGTCAGATTCTTCGGAAAGATGTACTTTCTCCCGAAGAAATACAAAAGCTGGTGGCTTGCCATTATGATAATGAAAATCCGACAGTCAGACGGGCTTTCATCTTTTGCCTGTATTGCGGTCTGCGCTTCTGCGATGTGAAAGACCTTACTTATAAGAACGTGGACTATGCCAATAGATTATTGAAGTTCGAGCAAAACAAGACTAAGGGACATTCAGCCAGCAGCGGTGTGGTTATCCCTCTGAATGACGGTCTGTTATCCATTATTGGTGAAGCTCCGGCAGACAAAGATTGCCTGATATTTGATTTGCCCTCATACGAAAGCTGCTGTAAGTCTGTAAAGCGTTGGGTAAAAAGAGCCGGAATAGACAAACATATAAGCTGGCATTGTGCCCGACATTCGTTTGCCGTGAACATTCTGAACAATGGGGCAAATATCAAAACCGTAGCCAGCCTTTTAGGTCATAGCGGATTGAAACATACGGAAAAATACACCCGTGCGGTGGATAAATTGAAAGAGGAAGCAATAAACAGCTTGCCCGAACTGAAGTTTTAACCATAAAAGACTTATCTTTGTAACTATGAACTTTGAAGCATTAGTAAAACATATCAGCACGATACAGAACACGTTGCAGGCACAAGCCGCACACGCTGTAAACCTTGCCCTTACTTCCCGTAACTGGCTTATGGGGTGCTATATCGTGGAGTTTGAGCAGAACGGAGAAGACCGTGCCGCCTACGGTGAACAATTGTTGAAAAAACTGGAACAACGACTGAAAACAAAAGGTCTGAATGAACGTAGATTCCGTGAATTTTAGGCGGCTGTACCTCGTTTATCCACAATTAAAAGAACCTATTACACAATACATTACATCACAAATTCAAATTCGGCAGTCATTGACCGCCGAATTCACCGAACCAATTCGGCGGTTGACGACCGCCGAATCTGAAAATGACGTTTGGAAACTATCAACAGAATACCCACAAACCGAAACGTGGATGATTCCGGCTGATAGATTATTCAACAGATTATCTTCCACCCATCTAAATACCATATCGGGAATTGAGAATCCGGTAAAACGTGCTTTCTATGAAATGGAAACCATTCGTGGCTGCTGGTCTGTAAAGGAGTTGGAGCGACAAATAGCATCTTTATATTACGAACGTAGCGGACTATCCAAAAACAAAGAAGCCCTTTCCGCTTTAGTCCAGCAACAAGCAACCTTATTGCAACCTAAAGATGTTATCAACACCCCTGTTACGTTGGAGTTCTTAGGACTGAATGAACATGCATTGGTGACGGAAAACGATTTGGAACAATCCATTCTTGACAACCTGCAACACTTTTTATTGGAAATGGGACATGGTTTCTGCTTTGAAGCCCGGCAAAAACGTATCTTGATAGACGAAGATTATTTCTTTGCCGACCTTGTGTTTTATCACCGCATTCTGAAATGCCATATCATTGTGGAATTGAAGATAGACAAGTTCCGCCATGAGTATGCTTCACAATTGAATATGTATCTCAACTACTTCAAAGCGGAAGTGATGCAGCCGGATGATAATCTACCTATCGGTATTCTGCTATGTACCGAAAAAGGAGATACATTGGTAAAGTATGCCACAGCCGGGTTAGACCCGAATATCTTTGTACAGAAGTATAGGATAGAGCTTCCGAGCGAAGAAGAAATAAAGAACTTCATATCTTCTACAAGCTATTAGAAATGACATGATACTGGCAAAAAAGAGAATAAAAGTCTGTTTTTCTTTTCGCCAGCACATATATTTTACAGGCTACAAAAAATTAGTTTAGTCCGTTTTGGATATATAGACAAAAAACCAAACTAAACTAATATGTACATTGGATATTTTGACACTCAAAATAATAAAATTAGCCCTATATTCGCTTGGGGTCTGTTTCGTAATATAACGAAAAACCTTGTTGAAATGAGCTTGATTACCAAATCCGCTTTCCCATGTTATTTGCGAGATTGTCAAATTGGAGTTTCCTAATAGTTTACATGCATATTCTACTCGTATTTCATTCAGACATTGAAATAAAGTTTTCCCTGTTCTTTGTTTGAAATATCGACAAAGAGAAGTTTGATTCATGTGTATATGCTCTGCAACGTCTGTTAGAGTTATTCTACTTCTATGATTGTTAATCAGAAAACCATATATTTTTGAAATCGGGTCATCTAACATGTATGAATTTAAAGGGTTAGAATATTTTAAAGAAGATATGCAGGTTAACCTTTTAGATTGCCCCAATAAACTTAAAATTTGAAGAAGAGTAAGCAACCTATTTATGCCACTTTGTTTGTTTAGTAAGTGCAAACAAGACAAAACTTCTTTTTTATTCGGGAAGAGCCGAAGAGGATTCCTTGAGAACTTTTTTCCAGCACAGCATATATCGTAAAATATTCCGGTATTGATTCCATTTTTTCAGGGAAGATTTCTTGGGGGAACTGTATGATACTACACAAATTGTCTTTCGCATCAATTGTTACATCTGCTAAATATAGATGCGGCAGGTTAGCTCCGATAAGAATTAAATCTCCGGGGGCGTATTCTCTTACCGAATCTCCAATAAATTCTTTCCCATGCCCGCTTATTATGTAAATCAATTCATATTCGGCATGACAATGTAAAGATGTAGTCAGTTGTGTGTCAGAATCATACTTAAAAGACCACCCTGCCTCATATATGATTTTACGATTATCTATATTCTTTACTTTCATTTCCAATCTTTACTATATTTGCAAATATAGCATTTTATAATGTGAATATAGCATTTATTTGCTTTCTTATTTCGCCTAATTTTGCGCAAAAAATAAAAGAAGAAACGATATGAAAAGATTTATTTCTGTTCTGCCTGTAACCGCTGGTATCTTATGGGGGCTGCCGGTGTTTTTGTGAGAGAGTTAAATGCTTTCGGTATAGACCGTTACACAATTCTTTCCAGCCGAATGTTAGTAGCAACAATTATGCTATTCACAATTTTGATATTTTCCAAAAGGTCACAATTGAAAATTAAATTAAACGATGTCTGGATTTTTGCAGGTACGGGATTGCTGGGTATTTTAGGATTAAATTTCTTTTATAACGAAGCTGTCGGGCAAATAACATTGTCATTGGCAGCAATTCTGTTAAGTTTAGCACCAATATTTGTCATGATTTTAGCTGCATTCATATTTAGAGAACAGATTACAGTAAAAAAAATCAATTGCCTGATATTGGCGATAGTCGGATGTGTATTAGCAAGTGGAGTACTTGAAGCTGCATTAGGTACAGGATTGAAAATATCAGTATATGGCATTATTATGGGAATCCTTTCCGGTTTTTTTTGCGCCCTGTATGGTATTTTTTCTAAAATTGCCGCTAAACGAGGATACGGTATTTATACCATTCTGTTTTATAGTCTATTGCTCTGTACAATTGTTTTAGTACCTGTCACCGATTGGAGTATTTTCATAACGTTCATAAAAGACGCTCCACTGAAAAACACCACATTTGCATTGGCACATTCCGCCTGTACATCCATACTGCCATATCTTTTCTACAGCATTGCTTTACTTTACATGGAAAATGGCAAAGTGTCTATTTTGGCAGGCGGTGGAGAACCAATAGCAGCGGTCGTATTTGGCTTATTGTTTTTTATGGAAGTCCCAACCATATTAAACCTGACAGGTTTGGCAATTACAATAATCGCCCTTTCACTTCTTTGCACTTCTTTGAGAAGTTCGATTCTTGTAAGACGTACAACAGTATTGACACAGCGCATACTAATATCCGTAAAGAAAGTATTACCAACTCATTTGTTAAAATAAACATTTGGTTTTATGAATAAACATGAGAAAACCAAGCAGAGAACCCTAAAGGCAAGTATATCTTTAACAGGCAAAGGGCTTCATACCGGACTTCCTGTTACTATTACGTTACGTCCGGCAGTAGAAAATTACGGTTATGTTTTTCGGAGAATAGATTTACCCGATGCGCCTACAATTAAATGTCATGCAGAGAATGTTGTATCTACGGATAGAAGTACCACTCTATCTTCCAATGGAGTTACAGTTTCAACAGTTGAGCATTGTATGGCAGCTTTATATGCCTGTGGTATAGACAATTGTCTCATAGATATTAATAACTCGGAATTACCTATACTAGATGGAAGTTCTGCCGAATATGTACATAAAATAAAGCAAGTAAACACAATAAGGCAAACCGCAGATAGAGAATATTTTACGCCTAAAAATATTTTAGAATACTCGGATGGATATGCCCGATTGACATTAATACCCGACAATCAATTCAGTATCGAATTAGACATCAATTTTAAATCACCAATTTTAGGAAAACAATACGTGCAGCTAAATAGCTTATCAGAATTTGCTGATAAGTTTTCTCCTTGCCGAACTTTCGTTTTTATAAAAGAAATACAAGAACTATTACAACGAGGATTGATAAAAGGTGGTTGCCTTAATAATGCCATTGTTATTTATGATGAACAAATTAAACAAGAGGAACTTAATGCAATAGCCGATACAATGTCGGTAGAACGACAATCTGCAGAAAAATTAGGTTATATCCTTTCTCGCCCTCTTTTATTCCCAAATGAACCTGCCGGACACAAATTGCTTGACCTTATCGGTGACCTTGCATTGACAGGGCATTTTATAAATGGGAAAATCATAGCACATTGTCCCGGACACCGGGTAAACAATATGTTCGCCCGTACTCTGATACATGAAATTACTGCGTAACTATGGAATTCTGCGAGAAACTTATTATGCTTGGTACAGGACATGCTACTGTAACGGAATGTTATAATGCTTGCTTTGTTTTACGTACATCTGAATCTGCGCTCTTAGTTGATGGCGGTGGTGGAAATGGGATTCTTAAACAAATGAAAAAGGCAGAAATTCACCTGACAGAACTTACAAATATATTTGTTACCCACACACATATAGACCATCTGTTTGGTATTGTATGGATATTACGGATGATGGGGGAAAAAATGACAGACAAAAACAGTACTCATAACTGTACGGTTTATAGCCATAATAAAGTATTGAAGGTGATTAAATACTTGTGTAGAAATACGTTATCTCCAATTACATGGAATAACATACAGGAAAAGGTCAAATTCCAAAAAGTCTATGATACACAAAGTGTGGAAATTGGAGAAAATATGAGTTTACAATTTTTTGATATGGAATCTTGCACTGAAACACAATATGGTTTTAAAGCATGCTTGTCCAGTGGAAAGACATTGGTATGTTTGGGGGATGCGCTCTATCAAGAGCAATTGGTATCTTACGTGCAAGATGCAGATTGGCTGATTTGCGAATCATTTTGTAGAGATTATGATAAAGAGAAATTTCACCCACACGAATTACATCATAATACGGTTTTGGATGTAGCTATAATAGCCCAACAGTTAGATGTGAAAAATTTGGTGTTATACCACACAGAAGACAGTATGCTTTCCGAGCGCAAAGAACATTATATAGCGGAAGCACGCAGAGCATATTCCGGAAATATATATGTACCCAATGACTTGGAAAGTATCATTATATAGTCAGTATGTTATACTATAAACATAATAATGAAATAGATGTAATTGTATAAATGCTATTTTTTATATTGGTTAGATGAAAGATTTATTACAACAGAGATTTTTCCGATTATTATCGGAATACTCACAGCGTAAAGTTTCTGCATCTGAACTGGCAGAAGCTATTGAAGAATTGGCTACACATGTAGTCAAATTCAGTATCAACGAACAGGATTACAACGTGTTACTTCGTTATTTTTTCTTTGGCTTGCATCGTCTTAAATCGTATCGTACACGGTTTAAGCAAGAAAAAAATGCCCTATTTACATCTTATTGACGAAGCGATAGGACTTTTGAACACTGAAATACGCCTTATCGAGTGGCGCATCAAATACCCGGAGCAGCTACAGCAACGCACCAATAAACAGCCCCTTTCCCCTCTCTACCTCGCTAACAAGACAACCCTTATCAACATCATGGAAGTGATAAGTGGCTTATTCCTCTCCAAAGACATCGTTTATCAGAACGGCAAACCTGCTTATTTGGTGGACTTATCCAAAGGTTTTTGAATGGTTATTTAACATCAAGATAAGCGACTGCCACCAAAAACATGAGGATGTAATAAAGCGTAAGCCGGGCAAACTCACCGAATTTCTTAATGGGCTGGCAGAGCTTATCCGAAAGGAACACGATAAAAAAGGATATAGATAATCAATGATTTACGATTTATTTATAATGGATTCCATGAGTACCCCTCCCGGCGTTGTTAGGGTCGTCCATGTACTCGTCGCTCTCATCACCGGCGGTGAAGCGCCAGCCGCTGTCCCAGCCGCCGTCCGGCTTCTCCCGGTAGCAGTAGCCCACCTTACAGCCCTCCACTGT
>ENA-OQOA01000937-OQOA01000937.1-human-gut-metagenome-genome-assembly--contig:-NODE-937-length-10147-cov-3.666068_pt1 | contig 10147 bp, 15 predicted proteins | sample MGYA00242633_ERZ504888 | MGnify/ENA primary metagenome ERZ504888 (study PRJEB26092, sample SAMD00036372) | human gut metagenome | host: Homo sapiens | study: EMG produced TPA metagenomics assembly of... | reverse complement strand
TCACCGCCCATTTTCATAACTTTCTTTTTATTGTGCGTTAATTTTTCTCTGTCTATTCTATCTTAAATTCAAAAAATCTATATGATGAGAGTATCAAAAATAAATTTTTCCCCTTTGATGCAAAAAATTTGTGGCAAAATCGAGTTATTTCATGTAGAATAGAAAAGTAAATTCATTTGATTTTATGATAAAGAATAAAAATATATACAGAAAAGAGGAAACACTTATGGCACAATTATGGGGCGGTCGCTTCACAAAAGAAACAGATCAGTTAGTTTACAACTTTAATGCATCTATTTCCTTTGACCAGAAATTTTATAAACAAGACATCCGCGGAAGTATTGCACATGTTACGATGCTTGCAAGTGTTGGTGTATTAACAGAAGAAGAACGTGATCAGATCATCGATGGTTTAAAAGGAATTTCAAAGGATATCCAAACTGGAGCAGTTGAGATCACAAGTGAATATGAAGATATCCATAGCTTTGTAGAGGCAAACCTTATTGATCGCATCGGTGATGTTGGAAAGAAACTTCACACTGGAAGAAGCCGTAATGATCAGGTCGCTTTAGATATGAAACTTTATACAAGAGATGAAATTGTTGATATCAAATATTTATTAAAAGAATTAATGGAAACACTTCATCGTATCATGAAAGAACACATTGATACATTTATGCCTGGATTTACACATCTTCAGAAAGCTCAGCCTGTCACTCTTGCTCACCATGTAGGTGCTTACATGGAAATGTTTAAAAGAGATTACAGCCGTTTAACTGACATTTATGACAGAATGAACTACTGTCCTTTAGGAGCTGGTGCTCTTGCAGGTACTACTTATCCATTAGACCGTGAACAAACAGCTTCTTTGCTTAATTTTTATGGTCCTACATTAAACAGTATGGATTCTGTATCTGACCGTGATTATGTGATCGAGCTTTTATCTGCTCTATCTACGATCATGATGCATTTAAGCCGTTTCAGTGAAGAAGTTATCATCTGGAACTCTAACGAATACAAATTTGTATCCATTGATGACGGATTCAGTACAGGAAGCAGTATCATGCCTCAGAAAAAGAATCCTGATATTGCTGAATTAGTTCGTGGTAAGACAGGACGTGTCTATGGAGCTTTAACTTCTATCCTTACAACAATGAAAGGAATCCCTCTGGCATATAACAAAGATATGCAGGAAGACAAAGAACTTACATTTGACGCGATTGATACTGTCAAAGGATGTATTTCTTTATTTAATGGAATGATGAATACCATGACATTTAACAAACCACAGATGGAAAAAAGTGCAAAACACGGATTTACAAATGCAACTGATGCTGCGGATTATCTTGTAAATCACGGTGTTCCTTTCCGCGATGCTCACGGAATCGTTGGGCAGCTTGTACTTCTTTGTCTTGATAAACATATTTCTCTAGATGAACTTCCTCTAGATGAATACCAGAAGATCAGCCCTGCTTTCGAAGAAGATATTTATGATGCCATCAGCATGAAAACTTGCGTTGAAAAACGTAATACGATCGGAGCTCCAGGACGTGATGCTATGAAAAAAGTTATCGCGATCAATGATACTTATTTAGCTAATCTCAAATAATAAGGAGACCCTTATGAAGAAAAAAGTTTTTCTTTTTGGATTACTGTTCTCACTGCTTCTCTTATGCGGGTGCGGTGTGAATCTTACCAGTACAGTAAAATTAAATAAAGACTTTTCAGGTACAAGAGTGATGTCTTGTACCTTTTCTTCCCGCGATTTTCATAGTTATTTCAAGGGAAGCAAAGAAGATCTTAATAAACTCATCAAAGAATCCTGCCCGGATGCTCTTACTTATACTTCATCTTCTTCTGACGGAAACGATACGTATACTTTCTATCTTCGTTTTTCTTCTCTTGATGATTATAAGAAGAAAGTTCGTGATCTTCTTAATTTTTCCCCAGAGATCACTTATGAATATGGAGATTCCCCATTTGTTTCCGGTCTTATTTACAAAGAAAATTTCACATCTAAAGATCTGATGACATGGCTTTATACGGCTTTGTATGAGGGAAAATATATTGACAAAGACTCCTCTTCTGACCTATGGGATTTAAAAAGTACGGAGATTTCTTTCCTTGGAACGACTTATGAAACGAAAGATAAGATCAATATTGATGAAATGGCTTATGTACCATTATCTTCCATTCATATTGATACAAAGACAAAGAAATCTGGAAAACTTGCAAGAGTGATAGAATTTGATCTTCCACAACAAACATTAGATCAAAATGCAGGAAAGATCCGTTCTTATTTTGCTGGAAATGATATCACTTGGGAAAATACATCCGATGGAAAAACTTTATGTATCAGTTTTGACGCCAACAATTTCTCTGATCTTGCACAGAAAACAAGAACTGTCCTTCATTCAAAGAATTCTTTTGGAACTTACAGCTCCACATGCAGCAAGGACAACCCTTTTACACTGAAGATCAACTATGAAGAATCTCTGGATCTCTCTCATTTTATTCAGAAAAACCAAAGATTCCTGTTACTTATACATTTGATGAAAAACAGATGTTTAGTGATTCGATCAAACAAAAGAAATCAGCTTTACTTCTTCTGTTACACAGCCAATTTCAACTTATGAGATTGCTACGGTATGGAACACATCCAAAGATATCCGTCGTAAAGTGTCTTTTTCTTTTGAAAAGGCTGTGACTGACCATCAGTTATCTGTGATCAAAAAGCAGTTCAAAGGACAAACCATTGATTCTGTAAATTTAGATGGTGATCAGAATGTTACGTTATCTTTTGTACAAAAAGGAAGTGTTTCAGACTGTAATAAGGATTTCTCTGCTTTGTTTCCGAATAGTTTGATGAAATCACAAGCGCATTTTTCATTTGCTGGTGGTAAGAAGGTCACATTTTCTGATAAGATTTCATTACCTGCGAATCAAAATGGTGAGAAACTTCATGGGCATTATGTATTTGCTTCTGTGAATTCGAAAGAATCTGTTACTGTAGCTGTTATGCCTGAGAAGATTGTGACAAATACGGTAAAACAGAATACATCTACCAAAGCAGTCTCTGCCCTGATCAAGTCGGATGAGAATATTCATGATCTTTGTGATTTTGAATTGACTGGAAATCGTTTGGAATTAAGCTATCGTGGAAGTACTGCTGCCAGCTTTTGGATGGGTGCATTAAGATGGATGTTGCCTGTTGTTGTTTTGATCGTGATTGGTTTATTTTTGATTCGAAAGAAAGTGGCTATTAGAGAAATGTTTGGGGATTTGAAAAAGGAATTAGCTGAAAGTGTTAATTCACTTATTGATAGGATTAATAAGAGGTAAGACACTAATCTTTCATCCCACAACCTCTTGATTTACAACTACTAGTACTGACTTGTAGTTCGCTACACTTGGCGGTAAATACCCATGACTGGACTTGCACCAACGAGATTAGTGCCATGCTCGGCACACAATAAAAAAGTGTCTTCGACACTTCAACTCCCCTGCCCCTCATTCTTGAGGGTGGGTTTCTTTTTTTGTCTTTTTCCTTCATAATAGAATCATGAATATCCTACAAGAGATCTTTACAGATCATTATGAAGAAATCAAATATACTCTTCATCCCAGACCTGCTGAGATGGAAAATATCGATAAGATGATCAACTGTGGTGATCCTTCTTATGGTGGTGCCATGTATGGCTGTATCCACTGCGGAAATCTCAAGTTTGTTCCTTTCCGTTGTCACAGCCGTTTCTGCCCTACCTGCGGTAATAAATATTCCATGGATCGCACTACCTCTATGTCCTTTAAGCTCGTTAATGTCAGACACCGTCATTGCGTTTTTACCATTGATGCGTCCCTCCGTGATTTTTTCCTGCAGGATCGCTCTCTCCTTAACTGTCTTTTTCATTCCGTCTCCAGTGTTGTCCTTCGCTTATTCTCTAAAATGAACAAACACAAAAACTTTACCCCTGGTTTTATCATGGTCCTGCATACTTTCGGCAGGGATCTTAAATGGAATCCTCATATCCATTGTCTCATCTCTGAAGGCGGTTACAGTGATGATGCTTTCTGGCGTAATGTCTCTCATTTCAACTATACTTTCCTTCGCAATGCTTTCCGTACTGCTCTCCTCAAGGAAATGTTGCTCCGCATCGGTCCTTCTTTTAAAAAAATTTCTGCCCGTTGTTATCTGGAACATGAACACGGCTTCTATGTTTATGCCAAACCCAACCGTTGTGACCCTAAGACTGTTACCAAATATATTGGCCGGTATCTTGGTCGCCCTGTCATTGCCACTTCCAGGGTCGATTCTTATACCGGTGATCTTGTCTCTTTCCATTACAATCGTCACGAAGATGATCAATACGTTCAAGAAACCATTCCTGTCATGGATTTTATCAAACGCCTTATCCGGCACATCCCTGAAAAACATTTCAAGATGATCCGTTATGGCGGCCTTTATGCCAGACATCGTTCCATTGATAAAAACTCCATCTCGCTATTTCGAAAGAAAAACGGCATACTTTCCGTTGTTTTAACCGGTGGCGTACTGCGATCCTTTCTTCTTTTGGCTATGATCCTCTGATCTGTCCTCATTGTAAACAACAGATGGTGATCCTAGAAATATATCATCACCATCGCCGCGTACCTCTTGAAGAATTATACGAGAAAGCAATGTCCCGCTCCCGTGGAAAGCGTTCTTCTGCATGACCACTTCTTTTTATGCTATAATCCTCATATAAAGGAGGAACCCTACCATGAAAAAGAATATCAAAGAGCTACGCGAAAAATATATTTCAAATCCCCCAGAAGGTATGACATCCGAGGACATTCGCCATATGAGCGAGGATGACCTGCTGGATATGGATTATTTTCTAAATGAAGATGTGTTTGGTGATGATTTTGGTGAAGAAGGTTTTTATATTTTCTAAAACCATGATCATCTGTTTGCTCTGCCCACTTTTATGTGGGCTATTTTTCTTTTGGAAAGGAGCCAAAGGCGAACTTTCCTATAAAGTGACAAAAACACCCTGCATTGCTGCAAGGTGCTAATGATTATAAACTATTCTTCAATTTAATAATTCTTTCTTCAATTTCACGAATCACTTTAATAAAATCCACATCATCTTTTCCTGTAGGGTCATCTAGTCCCCAGTTATCATCAAAAGTTCTGCCGATAAAAGGACATCCAACATTACATCCCATTGAAATTGCGATGTCTACGTCTGGGATATCTGTAATTAACTTACTGTATTGACCATTTGTTTCCATATCAATTCCATAGAGTTTTTTCATTATACGAACAGCATCCTGATTGATTTGTGGCTTGTTTCTGTCCCGGCAGAATAGCTTTCAAACACATCAGATGCTAGATGTTTTCCAAGTGCCTCGGCAATCTGACTTCTACAGGAATTGTGAACACAGATAAATGCTACCTTTTTTCTTCCATCTATCATTTCTTAAACCATCCTCTTGTACTATTGGCCACCTTTACAAGCGCAAGCATAACAGGAACTTCTGTTAATACACCTACTGTTGTTGCAAGTGCAGCCGGACTCGTTGTACCAAATAATGCAATAGCTACGGCTACAGCTAACTCAAAGAAGTTTGATGCCCCTATCATTCCTGCCGGTGCTGCTATGTCATGTGACATTCCAAATATCTTTGACGCTGAATAAGCAATAAAGAAAATAAGAACAGTCTGAACCGTGAGCGGCACTGCTATCAACACTATGTGCAAAGGATTTGATAAGATAACTTCTGTTTGTGATGCAAATATTAAAACCAAAGTAAGAAGCAAACCAACTGTAGTTGCGTTATCAAACTTATGAACAAAAGTGGTTTCAAAATACTCTATTCCTTTATTTTAACTACAACTATTCTTGTTAATACACCCCCAACAAGTGGAATCACCACAAACAGAATCACACTGAAAAACAATGTTCCGTAGGGTACTGATACATTTGATACTCCAAGCAAAAACTTTACAATTGGCACAAATGCAATCAGTATGATTAAATCGTTTGTTGCTACCTGTACCACAGTATAAGCAGGATTTCCTTTTGTAAGAGTACTCCATACAATACCATTGCTGTACATGGTGCTGCTCCAAGAAGCACTGCTCCTGCAAGATACTGAGTAGCAAGTTCTGGTGCAATAAATCCTTTAAAATACTATAAACAAGAACAATGTTGCAATTCCATACATGGTAAATGGTTTTATTAGCCAATTTGTAATCCATGTAATGAAAAGCCCTTTTGGATTCTTTCCAACTTGTTTAATACTCTGAAAATCAACTTTAAGCATCATTGGATAAATCATAATCCAGATAAGTATTGCAATCGGAATAGAAATCCCAGATATTTCAAGATTACCGAGTGCGTTAGGTATGGCCGGTAATAACTTACCAATGATTACTCCGACTACCATACATATAAATACCCAGATTGTAAGATACTTTTGGAAAAAATTAATCCCTTCACTCTTTTTCTTTGCCATTAAAATCCCAACTTTCCAAACAGCTTAATTACTTCAGCGCTCTTTAATACTTTCCCCATTGAAGCAACTGTTTCATTCACAACAATGGCAGGCATACTCATAACACCGTAAGCCATAACCTTTTCCATATCTGTGATATATTCTACTTCAATTCCTAACCCTAGTTCTTCAATGGCCTTTTTAACATTTTCATACTGATCATGACAGCTTTTACACCCAGCACCAAGCACCTTAATGCTTGTAACCTTATTATCTCCACCACAACAGTTTTCTACTTGTTGACCGCCACAGCAACATGATGATGCTTCATAAGTAGCTACTTCTCCATTGCAAGCACAAGCTGGCTCCACCTTAACTTCTTCTTTTTTCTTTCCTAATCCAAATAATGACATGATCTTTTCCTCCTCCTGTTAAATAAGTAAATATTGAAATGCATTAAATGCATAACCAACAATAATAATTCCTACGATACAGATTCCAATGAACAGACCTAAGAGTTTTGGTTTGATTGCCTTTTTCAGCATAATCATGGATGGAAGAGACAGTGTGGTTACTCCCATCATAAATGACAACACAACGCCCAATCTTGCACCTTTAGCAAGCAGTGCTTCTGCAATAGGAATACATCCAAAGATATCTGCATACATTGGAACCCCCACAATTGTGGCAATAATGACACCAAATGGATTACCAGTACCAAGAAATCTCACTATAATATCTTCCGGTATCCAGTTATGAATAAAGGCTCCTATTCCAACACCAACAAGAATATATGGGAAGACTTTTTTTAATGTTTCAACAACCTGCTCCCACGCATATTTTATTCTGTCTTTAACCGTTAGTTCTTCCTGTAGAATATCGATTTGCTTTGCATTTCTTATAAATTCTTCTACCTGATTTTCAAGGTGAAGTTTTTCGATAACTGTTCCTAGTAATGCCGCTAAGACGTTTGCGCCAATTCCATGAAATGTTCCAAGTATCCGCTTAGTTCTTTCTGGCGGAAAGAAACTCTGAATATAACTAATGACAAAAATCAGCACACAAAGCAAGAAAACAATTTTTATCACATCATAGATAAAAACTGAACACTGCCTCCAATCTTCCCGGATGTATCAAGACCAATAGCGTATAAGAACTTACCAATCAATGAACTAAGCCATTTCATTCCTAAAATTTGATCTTGTATGAATATCCAAATTGTACTCAAAAATTGCATATTTAACCTCCTGATAGTTTTATAGATTTACATATATCAATGTATGCGTTTAAGAGAAAGGCAATCTTACCTGATTGCCTAATGTATATATTATTCGCACTTATCGCAGCTGCATCCACCATCTGAATCAGTGGTTTCAAGATAATGAGAAAACATATCCTTAAAACGTTTTTCCCTTCCTCTGAAATTGAGTAGTGCATCCATCGCCCATCTTTTCTCGAATCGACAAGTCCACAGTCGCAAAGCAATTTCATATGATGAGAAAGAGTTGATTGGGTAATGGATAACTCTTCAAGTATAACGCAGGCACATTTTTCTCCATGATGCAAACATTCCAAAATACGAAGTCTGTTTTCATCTGCCAAGGCCTTAATCATACGAACATCTTCTTTATAACTCATAGTATCCACTCCTTCCTGCAAAACTACACTTATTCTATCATATACATTCACACTTATCAATATATAGAACTGTAAATTTTCTATAAAAGACAAAAATACCCTGCATTACTGCAAGGTGTCCGTATCATATTCCATATTCAATTATCTCTTAAGTTCAATACTCATCAGCTATTGGTATGAGTAATACAACATTGGACATACTAAGACCACGTTCCCATTTGATAACTGTTTTATCTGATACATATATCCACATCCTGCACACATATTATAATGAGAGTATGCATAAATCAATCGACCAGTGTAACTGATTTTGAATATATTCTTGTATCTTCTTTGCATTTTCCCTACAGTATCTACGTAATACACCACTTTACAACTTTTTTTCATAAAAAAAATAATCGTACAGAACTTTCTGATGTATAATGAGTTTGACAAAAAAACATTACAGAGGAAAGTGATTCTGTACGATAAAAACATTATACAACGAAAAAACTCTGATTGGTAGACTTCGCCAATATTTTTTGATTTATTTTGAAACTTTTTCTGTACCTACAGCGGATTCTCTTTTTCTACTGATATTGTCAATACTTGCATTGGAATCCGCACATTCCATTCGCTTTTTGTATCACTATTTTTTATCTGGCATTACAAAAAGATCATTGAATGTTTTTTATTATGCCTGTTCCTATGCAAAGGTTGATTATTCAAACTTTATGAATATTACAGCCCGTACTGCTTTAAAGCTGATACTGATCCATTGAAAACACATCCGGTTTTTCTATGTGTTGATGATACCATGGTATCCAAGTTTGGCAAAAAATTTGAAAATGTTTCAAAACTGTTTGATCATGCTGCACAAAATGGTTCCAACTATCTCAATGGACACTGTTTTGTAAGTATCATGCTATGCGTGCCTGTTTTGGATCATGATAAGATATCTTATCTGTCTGTTCCTCTTGGCTATCGTATGTGGCAGAAAAAAAGAATCTAAACTGGAACTGGCAGCTTCCATGATCCGTCAGGTCATGCCTGAATTCCTCAGCAAAAGAACATGTCATTATTCTCTGTGACAGCTGGTATACAAAGAAAAATCTGGTCTCTATTATTGATGAATATCCAAACCTTGATCTCATTGGCAATGCAAGGATTGATTCTGTCATGTATGATCTCGCTCCTGCACGGACTTGGCGCAGAGGACGTCCTGCCAAGCACGGAAAACGGCTTTGCGTTGAAACAGATTTTACTTTTTCCAAGGAAAAGATCGGTGATTATTATACTGGTGTCCGCCGGGTTTTCACAAAGATCTTTGGCGACCGGGAAGTTCTTGCTTATGTCACGGATACTGAAAAAGGAAACGGCACAAAACGTCTGTTTTTCAGCACAATCTTTTCAGAAGATCTGAAGGTATTTTGTACGGAGGAGGAACACTCATCTTCTGACCAGACAGATCATGATCCAGTAAACTATATTCCGCTGTTACTATATGCCTTTCGATGGAAGATCGAAATCGGCTACTATGACCAGAAAACGTTCTGGTCTTTTTGCGACTATATGGTACGGAGTCGCAAGGGAATAGAAATGCTGGTAAACCTGATTAATATCAGTTACTGTGCTATGAAGATCCTGCCTTATCAGGATAAATATTTTTCTAAATACCGTACAAAAAGTGTACAGGAGTTTCGTTTTGAATTAAATCAGGAAATCCGTAAACAGATATTTTTTGCCACTTTCGTGAAAAATATCGAAACACATATAAAATCAGAGACTATGATAAAGGCTTTAAAACAGTTGATTTGTCAACAAGTCTGTCATTTATAACGTTGTAAACTAGTGTTTTTTATACAAAAAACCACTTATTTCTAAGTGGTTTCAGACTGTAGACAAACTAGGTGCTGGGATCACCCCAGCACCATTTTTTCCTTTAAAGTTAAATTGTATCCAAAAATTTCTTAGAAATCTTCGCTTTTGTCCATTTAGCAATCCGTTCTTACCAAGAAATCTTGCCAGTTTTTTTAGATTCATACATGCA
>ENA-OQOA01000935-OQOA01000935.1-human-gut-metagenome-genome-assembly--contig:-NODE-935-length-10173-cov-4.322616_pt1 | contig 10173 bp, 12 predicted proteins | sample MGYA00242633_ERZ504888 | MGnify/ENA primary metagenome ERZ504888 (study PRJEB26092, sample SAMD00036372) | human gut metagenome | host: Homo sapiens | study: EMG produced TPA metagenomics assembly of... | reverse complement strand
GAGAAAACATAATATATAGAAGAAAGAAGACAAGGAAGAAATGAAATTAGTAACACTAGTAATCAAATAATGTAGGAGTTGATACGTATCTGGAATTAAGAAAAGCGGTCAACTTTAAACCATTATCAAGAACACAGGCGAGAAAGCCTTAGATAACAGTTTGTATATCGTCTGCGCATACATTGATGCCAAGATCGTTGGAATGGGACGACTTGTAGGTGACGGGGCGGTCATTTGTTACATTCAGGATTTAATGATTCATCCAAATTATCAGCATTATGGAATCGGAAGTGCAATCATAGAAGATCTGATCGAGTATGTAGAGAATCTTTGTGAAGAAGGAACCGAGATCATGCTGGATCTGATGTGTGCGATCGGAAGAGAACCATTTTATCACAAACATGAATTTATTTCTCGTCCAACGGATAAATTAGGGCCTGGAATGATTCGCTACATTAGAAGGTAGAGGAAAAAATATGGAAGATAAGAGATACGATCCGTATACTGGATACGAGATCAAAGATGAAGATTCAACACAAGAATATCATACACAAGATGATGATCCATATAGACGATATCGTTACGAAGATGATCACATAGAACAACCACAGCAGGAGCAGACAAGTGGAATTGCGATCGCAACAATGATCCTTGGAATCATAGCAGTTGTATGCATGGTCAGTTGTTGCTGCACGCCAATCGCAATTATCATTGGGATTGCAGCGGTCATTTGTTTTGCGGTGACACCAAAAGTCAGAGGAACAAGAGGAAATAAGGCGAAAGCAGGATTGATCTGTGGGATTATAGGCATCATTGGTTCTGTGATCTTGATCACAGTTTTTGTTGTGAATATTTTGCTTAGTTCGGATTTTCAGAATGAAATGAAAGAGTTTAATACACATTATGATACATATATCGATGAAAATGATGACTCTATATAAGATCATAAGAAGTATGCCATGCTTCTTTAAGGAAGTAACGCATTTCTATTGTCCGGCATGCGGCGGGACAAGAAGTGTGATTGCACTGCTGCATTTGGATATTGAGAGAGCATTTTTATGTAATCCAACCGTTGTATATACCGGGGTTATGTTTCTATGGTGTATTGCAGGATGGATGGTAAAGAAACTGACAGCCAGAGAGATGAAGAGCATGAAGCCGAGATTGTGGATGTTGATTTTGGGAGTGTGTATTTTCTTTGGATATGCGGTGATCAGAAATATACTGGTGTACCAGTTTGGATATGATTATTTGGGAGACCTCATTCATTACACAAAATTTAATTAAATATTTGTCACAGATCAAAAGTGCCATCTTTTTTGTAATAGAAAAAGATGGCACTTTTTAATGCTGCCAAAGTAAAAGGTCTATTGCTTGTACTTGTATAAGAACACATCGTATAATAAACATAAAGAAAGAGGTGCCATATGAAAGAATGGAAAGAATATTTATTTAAAGTCAATGGATTTGAAATGACAGCGGTCTATAACGAAGACACGATCCAGAAAGTTTTTCTCCTTATAAAACAATTACAGCAGTTACAAAAAGAAAAAAGGAACGGATCATTGTATTTATGGCAGCACCGCCGGCTGTTGGAAAAGACAACATTATGTGAGTTTTTGGAATATTTATCAAAAACAAGATCAAGAGTTTTACAGACATTCAAGCATTAGGATTAGATGGATTTCATTATCACTCTGATTACATTAATTCTCATGATGCGATCGTGCTTGGAGAAAAAGTTCCAATGAAGCAGGTAAAAGGATGTCCGGAAACATATGACACAGAAAATTAAGACAGAAACTTGAGAAGATAAAAATAGAAGATATTTTATGGCCGATTTATGATAGAAATCTTCACGACGTTGTGGAAGATTAGATTAAAGTTACCAAAGATATCATTTTGATCGAAGGGAACTGGTTACTATTAAAACAAGAACCATGGAAATCTATGCAGCAATACGCAGACTATAAAATCTTGATCCTGGCCGAGGAAGAGATGTTGAAAGAACGTCTGATCTCAAGAAAGGAAAAAGGAGGTCTCACAAGAGAAGAAGCTGTGACATGGTATCAAAACAGTGACAGTAAAAATGTGACAAGAGTTTTAAAAAATTCCTGCCGGAAACATTTGAATCTGCTGTTACAAGTGGAACAGGATAACGATTATTTGCAAGTAAAATAATGACCAAATTTTTGCAGGAAAACAGAAGATATTAGTAACAAGTGAAAGCTTGCAACCCACGTATAAATAGAGTATAATAAACTAGATGTGAAAAAGTTAACGAATTATATGGAGGACAAACTATGTTAGTATCAGCAAAAGAAATGTTAAACAAGGCAAAAGCCGGACATTACGCAGTTGGACAGTTCAACATCAACAACTTAGAGTGGACAAAATCCATTTTATTAGCAGCAGAAGAAACAAGATCTCCAGTGATCCTTGGTGTTTCTGAAGGAGCAGGAAAATATATGACAGGATATAAAACTGTTGTAGGAATGGTTAACGGAATGTTAGAAGAATTAAACATTTCTGTACCAGTAGCTCTTCACTTAGACCATGGTTCTTACGAAGGATGCTACAAATGTATCGAAGCTGGATTCTCTTCTATCATGTTTGATGGATCTCACTATCCAATCGAAGAAAATGTTGAAAAAACAAAAGAACTTGTAAAAGTTGCAACAGGAAAAGGAATGTCTATCGAAGCTGAAGTTGGATCTATCGGTGGAGAAGAAGACGGAGTTATCGGTAAAGGTGAATGTGCAGATCCAGAAGAATGTAAAGCAGTTGCAGATCTTGGAGTAACAATGCTTGCAGCAGGAATCGGAAACATCCACGGAAAATACCCAGAAAACTGGGAAGGATTAAGCTTCGATACATTAGATGCAATCCAGCAGTTAACAGGAGATATGCCATTAGTATTACACGGTGGTACAGGAATTCCTGATGACATGATCAAAAAAGCAATCTCTCTTGGAGTAGCTAAGATCAATGTTAATACAGAATGCCAGCTTGCATTTGCTGACGCTACACGTAAATATATCGAAGCAGGAAAAGACCTTGAAGGAAAAGGTTTCGACCCTCGTAAATTATTAGCACCAGGTGCTGAAGCTATCAAAGATATGGTAATCACAAAGATCAAATTATTCGGATCTGAAGGAAAAGCTGACGAATAAGATTTATCATTTCTTAATGAAATTGAATATTGATAATGTAAGAACTCCACAGCGTATGCTGTGGAGTTCTTTATTAATCTTCAGTTTTATCAGGTGAGATGTAGATTTTGTAGATTTCTTCAGTTGTTAGATTAATATTCTGCGAAATGCATTCGTAAAGTGATTGAATGTTGTCAGGTTCTTCTTCCAGTTCGTCAGAAATTTGAATGAAAGATTTTGATTTCTGGATTTTCTTTTTATTAGTTGAATTAATCGGAAGGTTTCTCCTTCAGCACGCCCCTCAGCACGTGCTTTTCGCTTCTCAAGAATCTTTTCTTCCCATTCCTGCATATATTTCACTCCAATCTCTTCGCTAGATTTTACAATATTTACATGATTTTTAATTTGCTGAAGGCGTGAAGTAGAGCAAGATATTTCTTCAGTAGTATGTTCCATATAGTAAAGAAGCTCCTTTAATTCAGGACTAATATCTTCTGAATTTTTACCATGCGTATTTAGAAAAATTCGCGTAGCACCATCTTCTAATGGTTGACCAGTTTCAGCACAAGTCATTTGAAAAGTATATTGATATAATCCTCTTCCAAACAGATCGAAAGGTGCAATGATAATAGAATAACAGTCTTTCATATTCGAAAAATCTACTTCTCCAGGATCTAATAATTTGGAGTCAATCAGAGCCTGATAAAAACGACTTCTATGAGGAAGATTTTTCGTATTTTCTTTTTGAGCTTCTACATTATAAACAGCATCGGTTTCATCCTCTGCCCATACGTCAAGTCGCACCTGTCGTTTTAGAGGCGAAGTCCGACTTTCGTGTTCAGATTGTGGACGGCCTTTGATGGAGATATCTTCTCCAAGAATAATAGATAATATATTCTCAAATGTCTTAGGATCCTCCATAACTTCAGCAAATAAAAAGCGGTCAAGTAAAGTTAAATCTTGCAGCGATTTTTTATTTTTACTCATAAGTTTCTCCTTTCATTGTATAAAAAAATACAGATAGTGGCAAGCACTGTTAGATAAGAAAATAAATTAATTGATACATAAACTCATGATATGATAAATATTTGATTGGGAAACAGACGAAAGAAGAAATCTCAACATACTGTAAAATATTTACATGGAATATATTAACAATTATAAATATAAATGTCAATACAAAAAGATAGACAATTAATTACGTACCAGATATACTAAAAATATCTTTTGAATAAAGATATGAAAAAGAGGGAGAGGAGGGAAAATATGCAAGCAATCAAAAAACAATGGTTCACATTACTCCTAATGATCATTCAGGCAGTTATGATCATCTTTATACAGCCAGAGATAGGATCTGTAAGTTTATGTAACCTTATGTTTATTGCAATTTTTGCAGAAGACGAGAGAAATGTATTCTTAAAACTTGCTTGGGAAGATAAGTTTTACTTTTATGTGCAATGCATTGTCATGTATTTGATGACGCTGATCTTTGGACTTATCCTTGCACTGGATCATGGTTCAGGATCTCTTACAGTAACAACGAAGGCATTTAATGCATTGCAGATGATCAATATTATCCTAAGGTTTATTATGACATATGGACTGATCGCACAAGAAGACCGAAGAAAATTATATTTTCACAGTGTGCTAATGTTGGTATTCTTTGTTCTTACAGCAATTGCATATAGCTAGATTTTACATAAGATCATAAGGAGAGTGGAATGAAACAAATAAAAAACAGTCATGATCATTGGATGTATCATAACAATCTGTACATTCATAGCAGCAGTTTTGATCGGCTGGAATCATATGGTCAAGATCACAAAAGGACCAAAGAATGAAAAAGAGATCGGATATTATCAATGGAATCATGATCAAATGGGTTCATTTTTAGATATTACAACATTTACATATCACGGAGACCGTTATGAGACAGCTGATGGCGGTGGAGATGGAGCCATGAGTTTTGGTTATCTGGAAGCTTCTATGAAAGGCAGAAAACCAGCATTTTGGCTGAAAGAAACGATGAATCAGACAGACAAAAAGATTGTCAAAACCATTTCTTGGTGGAAAGCTGCAGCAGAACCTGTCTATGCACTTTCATCAAACAGTGGCTGTGATATGGTCTTTCTTGATCCAAGTGATAAAGCCATGATGCAGACGGTATTTTGGAAAGTAAAAGACAGACAGAAGCTGGAAGCGTATTATATAAATTTTGATAATTACAATTTTAAACTTACAGAGTACCAAAACAAAATGAACGAAAGACGATTTCATCAAAAGAAGCGAAACAGTATGCCAGATTGCAGCAGATTCGAAAAGATGCTCAAAATAGTTAAAAAACAATATACCATTTATGGAGAAAGCAAAGATCATATCGCATATGTCGAATTTGATATCATGACAGTTGGTGGGAAACAATATCTAGGAAAAGACGAAGAGTGGTAGGAAAACTCAAGAAAAATTCTCAGAATGTCAAGGAAACCTTGACATTCTTTTTTAATTCGACTATAGTAGTCCTAGATAGGAACACGAGGTGAAAGTGATGGATAATGTAGAGCGTCTGATGGAATTCGGACTTACAAGACACGAAGCCAGTCTTTACATTTTACTGACACTGGAAGGAAGCCTTAACGGATACGAGGCAGCCAAACAAAGCGGGATCTCAAGATCGAACGCTTACAATGCACTGGCAGGCTTGGTAGACAAAGGCGCAGCCTATATACAAGAGGAAGATACAGTTCGTTACACACCGGTAGCGATCGAAGAATTCTGCAGTAATAAGATCCGGCATCTGGAACAGAAGAAGACAGAGCTGATCGCGGAACTTCCGGGCAAACGCAAGAACGAAGGCGGATATCTGACGATCAAAGGCGAAGAACATATTTGCGATAAGATCATTGATATGCTGCTTTGTGCAGAAGAGCGTGCGTATATCTCTGTATACAATGAACGACTGGAGATGTTTCGGGAATACTTAGAGAAGATGGTAAGTGAAGGAAAGAAAGTCGTGATCATAACGAATGAACCATTTGATTTACAAGGAGCAACTGTTTATCTGACAGAATGTAAGAAAGAACAGATCCGATTGATCACGGATTCCAAAGACGTTTTAACAGGCGCGATTACAAATCGTTATGAAGCAACTAGCCTGTATTCCAGTAACAATAATCTGGTGGAAGTATTTAAAGATGCACTGGCCAATGAAATACAACTATTAAAAATGAAATAAATATACAAAAAGTATAGAAGAAAGGAACCAAACACCATGGCAAAAGTACCATTTGTAACAAAAGAACAGTTAGATGAGATCGTAAAAAAATATCCAACACCATTTCATTTATATGATGAAAAAGGAATCCGTGAAACAGCAAGAGGATTATACAAAGCATTTTCATGGAATAAAGGATTTAAAGAATATTTTGCTGTAAAAGCGACACCAAATCCAACAATCTTAAAGATTTTAAAAGAAGAAGGATGCGGAACAGACTGCTCATCTTTAACAGAACTTATGATGTCAGATCGTTGTGGATTCGATGGAAGCGAGATCATGTTCTCTTCTAACGATACACCAGCAGAAGAATTTATTCTGGCAAAACAGTTAGGTGCAACGATCAACTTAGATGACATTACACATATCGAATTCTTAAAAGAATGTGCCGGAATCCCAGAAAAGATTTCCTGCCGTTACAATCCAGGTGGAGTTTTCGCATTAGGAACAGATATCATGGATAACCCAGGAGATGCAAAATACGGAATGACAACAGAACAGATCTTTGAAGCTTTCAAACAGTTAAAAGAGCTCGGTGTCAAAGAATTCGGAATCCATTCTTTCCTTGCAAGTAACACAGTTACAAATGAATACTATCCAACACTTGCAAAACAGTTATTTGAATTAGCAGTTAAATTAAAAGAAGAAGTTGGAGTTCATATCGGATTTATCAACTTATCTGGTGGTGTCGGAATCCCTTACCTTCCAGATCAGGAAGGTAATGACATCGCTGTCATTGGTGAAGGTGTACACAAAGTATATGACGAAGTATTAGTACCAGCCGGAATGGGAGATGTGAAGATCTTTACCGAACTTGGACGTTACATGCTTGCACCAAATGGACATTTAGTAACAAAAGCAATCCATGAAAAACATACACATAAAGAATACATTGGTGTTGATGCATGTGCAGTCAACTTAATGAGACCTGCAATGTATGGGGCGTACCATCACATCACAGTTATGGGTAAAGAAAACGAACCAGCAGATCATGTATATGATATCACAGGATCTCTTTGTGAAAATAACGATAAATTTGCGATCGACCGTAAATTACCAAAGATCGACATGGGAGATCTGTTAGTGATTCATGATACAGGAGCACACGGATTTGCAATGGGATATAACTATAATGGTAAATTAAAATCTGCAGAAATCTTATTAAAAGAGGATGGAACAACAGAAATGATCCGTCGTGCAGAAACACCAGAAGATTATTTTGCAACGATCAAAGGATTTAATTTCTAAGAAAAATTAACAGATCAATATGAGATGTTCCAAAGCAGGGCAAGTATAGGAAATTCTATACTTGCCTTTTTCATATATTACGAGTAAATTATATACAAGAAACAAAATGATATACGGCAAAACAGCATTTCAAAAGACGAAAGGCATTTATAGACAGGAGAAATCACATGAATTTATTTGACATCGTAGGACCAGTGATGGTCGGACCGTCGAGCTCTCATACAGCAGGTGCTGTAAGGATCGGACAGGTATCAAGGCACCTGCTCGGAGAATCGGTAAAAGAAGCTAAAATACTATTACATGGATCATTTCTTGCAACAGGAAAAGGACATGGTACAGACAAAGCATTAGTGGCAGGATTACTTGGCATGGCAGCCGATGACATTCGGATTCCAGATAGTTTTGACATTGCAAAAGAATCAGGAGTGAAATTTGAGATTGGAAAGATTCAATTAAAAAATGCACATCCAAACAGCGTAAAATTATTACTTGTCGGAGAATCAGGAAGAAATCTTGAGATTGTAGCCTGTTCCTTAGGCGGTGGACGAATTAAGATCTGCACGATTGATGGACTGGAAGCAAACTTTAGCGGGGAGTATACAACATTAGTCGTACACAATGACGACCAGCCAGGACATGTAGCAGAAGTAACATCAATGCTTGCTCATAAATCGGTTAATATCGCAACGATGCAATTATACCGTGATCACAGAGGTGGAAGTGCAGTCATGGTCATTGAATGTGACAAAGAAATACCAGAAGAAGGTCTGAACTTTTTGGAACGTTTGGAAGGAATCCAGAAAGTTACATATCTTGCTAAGATGAAGGAGGACTAGAGTATGGGATTTGCATCCGTAGAAGAGATAGAAACAAGAGCAAAGGAACAGGAATGTCAATTATGGGAAACAATTTTACATGATGATATGACAGAACGACAGGTAGACCGCCTAGAGTCTATCGGGAAAATGAGCAGTATGTATCTTGCAATGAAAGAAGCCAATGAAAGTTACGATAAAGACTTAAAGTCACAAAGCGGTCTTTCTGGCGGCGACGGTGAAAAGATGATGGAAGAGGTTAGAAAAATGCAGAATCTGACCGGTGAATTTGTCGGGACCGTCATGGCAAATGCTTTAAAAATGGGCGAATCAAATGCCTGTATGAAACGTATCGTAGCAGCACCGACAGCCGGAGCATGTGGGGTGCTTCCAGCAGTATTGATCACATATGAACAATTTCATAAAGTACCAGAAGCAAAGATGCTAGAAGGAATGTATATTGCGGCAGGAGTCGGACAAGTTATTGCAGAACGTGCCTGTATCGCAGGGGCACAAGGAGGATGTCAGGCAGAGATCGGTTCTGCCTCCTGTATGGCAGCAACAGCTATTACGTACATTCGTGGCGGTAGCACAAAGCAGATCTTTGATGCAGGAGCATTTGCCTTGAAATCATTATTGGGATTGGTATGTGATCCATTAGGTGGTTTGGTAGAAGTACCATGTATCAAGAGAAATGTCATTGGATCTGTCAATGCGATCACAGCCTCAGATATGGCAATGGCAGGCATTGAAAGCAAGGTTCCATTGGATGAAGTGATCGATGCAATGGCAGAAGTCGGAGACCTCTTGCCATGTTCTTTAAAGGAAACCAGTCAGGCAGGTCTTGCCCAGACAGAAACAGGCAAAAAATACATGCCGGAATCATAAAATATTTGTAAGTAAAGGAAGGAAAGCAATGATAGAAGTATGTTGTGGAAGCTTCGAAGATGCCATGATGGCAAGCGAATGCGGAATCAAAAGAGTAGAATTAAACAGTGCATTAAGTTTAGGTGGATTAACACCATCTTTAGGAAGCTTGATCATGATCAAACAATACAGCGATATTGAGATCGTATCTATGGTAAGAGCCAGAGCAGGGGGATTCTGCTATACAAATTACCAGTATGAACAGATGCTTGAGAATCTTAAGCTACTATTAGCATATGGGACAGATGGAGTATCTTTCGGTTTCTTAAATGAAGACCGAACAATCGATAAGAACCGTTGTCAGGAATTCTTGGAAAATGTAAAAAATGAAGGACGCAAAGCAACATTCCATAGAGCATTTGACTGCACAAGAGATCCATATGAGGCAATCGAAACACTGATCGATCTAGGATTTGATCGATTACTGACAAGTGGACAGGAAGCAACCGCAGAAGAAGGAATTCATCTGTTAGCAGATCTTCAGAAAAAATATGGGAACCAGATCGAGATCATCGCAGGATGTGGAGTCAACGAAAACAACGCCCAGAAGATCATAGACAAAACGGGAATCAAACAATTACACAGCACATGCAGAGGCTGGGGAGTCGATGCGACTGGAATGGGAGAGAGAGTATCATTCCAGGTATCCGATGAAGATGGAGATCGGTACCGAAGTGTTTCTGTAGATAGAATAAAGAAATTTGTTCAGATTTGTGGATAAAATTTTTAATTTTGCATAACGGAAATGTATCGAGTATTC
>ENA-OQOA01000934-OQOA01000934.1-human-gut-metagenome-genome-assembly--contig:-NODE-934-length-10178-cov-2.397672_pt1 | contig 10178 bp, 13 predicted proteins | sample MGYA00242633_ERZ504888 | MGnify/ENA primary metagenome ERZ504888 (study PRJEB26092, sample SAMD00036372) | human gut metagenome | host: Homo sapiens | study: EMG produced TPA metagenomics assembly of... | reverse complement strand
CATGACCAGCTGATCTGAATCCTACTATTCCACCATTAGTGGACTTGTAGATAGTTATATGAGTCATGGATAACACACCTCACACTAATTAAGCATTGATCTTTTCAATCTTAACCTTAGTGAAGAGCTGTCTGTGACCGTTTTTCTTGTGATATCCAGTTTTTCTCTTATACTTATACACGATGACTTTCTTGTCCTTGCCTTCTTCAACAACGCTTGCTGTAACTGTTGCTCCTGCTACTGTAGGATCACCAACCTTAGCTTCACCGTTATTAACGAAAAGAACCTGGTCAAATGTAACAGTATCGCCAGCGTTAACACCAAGCTTTTCAACCTTGATTACATCGCCTTCTGAAACTGTGTACTGTTTACCACCTGTTGCAATAATTGCGTACATATGGCACCTCCTAAAATAATTACTCGCCAGTTTTGGAGAGGATTAATCCTTCTTATATCCTAACTGAGCGGCACACTAGAATATAATATAGTATGAATCATAAAATGTCAACTATATTTAAATATTTTTTGTTTTTTACTTTTTGTTTTGTGGATCATTTTTTTCTTGCAGGCTATAAAAATATCATGTATTTGCAGCCGGTATTATAATATCCATAAGCCTATAAAACCACATAATATGCCAACTGCTATTCCGGCAATAACGTCTCTTATAAAATGAACACCAGCAATAACTCTTACAGCAGCAAGAATAATTGTTAAATATAAGCAGGACGATTCCAACGGGCTGATATATATATAACCAGCACATGGCTATAATAGTTATTGAAAATACATGCCTGCTGGGCATAGATTCACCTTTTTTATCTTTCTTAACAAGAGGTGTGATATTATATTTAACATAAGGTCTTTTTGCATCAATACATTTACGGAAGAAAGATACCACAATGAATGATGTCAGAGGTGTAAGTATAAGCTTTGATATAACAAATATATTAGAGGTTTCAACATATCCAGTGGCATCAACACTAAAGGATATAGCTGGTGTTACTATTGAATCCTTCCTTCTTAGACACATAATGATAAGCAGTATATATGATAACGCAACAAAATAAGGGAGAACCTTATATATAAACAATATTGTGTTTTTAAGTGTGGTGTGTGTGGTGATATAATCGTATATACGATTATATCTTATTTCATATCTGCATGAGTTGTTTTCTTCTATATCAATATCTTTCATATTCATACTCTCCAAACATCAGCCTATTAATTCTTTTAATGTTTTACCATTATTTTTTCGGGTCATTTCAACCAGACCTAAAGGAGTAATATCTACTACATTAGTCTGTATATGCTCTTTTTAGCAAGCTCCCTAAGATAAGACATAAGCTGTCTGGTGCTGTTATCATCCGACATATTTATAAAGTCAATAATAATAATACCAGACAGGTTACGCAGGCGTATCTGGTTGATGATTTCTTTGGCAGCTTCCAGATTTACTTTTAAAGCAGCTTTTTCTTATCTGATTGCTTTTTAGACCTGGCAATATTTTTACCAGAGTTTACATCTATTACAGACATAGCCTCAGTCTGCTCAATAATAACATATCCCCCACATTTCAGCCATACCTTTGGCGAAAGAGCCTGTGTAAGATTCTTTTCCACAGAATATAGCTTATATAACGGAAGAAGGCTGTCTTCGTAAAATCTTACGGTAACAGATGGAATATCAGCAAAGCAGCTGCTAAGCATATTATAGCTTTCTTTGATATCGGTTATTATTTCAATGTTATTATCAGAACTAAAATGCACTATTTCACTTATATAATCGGGTTCATGTTCTTTTAACAGGGTGTAAAATTTGCCATAAACAGCAGCTTTTAACAGGGAATTATATTCTGATATCAGTTTCACAGCCTCATCAGCTATAGCTGTAGGTGTGGCATTAACAGCATTGCTTCGTATGATTAATCCATAAGTGAATCTGTCATTAAAGCCAATATCGCTGTTAATACTTTTTATGGAAGCTTTAAGTATGTCTTTAAGCATAATGGCAGCTTCGCTGCAAATGTCTGAATTCTTCATTTTTTTGAAACAGCGACTCTGTTTACATCACTTGATAATACTACGTATTTTCCTGTAAGCTCTATTTTGCAGCTTGCAGTAGGTGGCTTTGTTTTATGGGCATCATTAACTACCTGCACAAGTAATTTATCACCTATGTTTACTTTATCGTTATTTTTTAGTGTTAAGGTATATGCTATTCTTATTACTATCAAGGGGATAGTAGCATTTGATTTTATTCTCGATTTCAACAAAAGCAGAGTTGATGTTTTTAACAACATTTTCAACTCTGCCAATGTATATATTACCAGTAAGACTGCCAGTGTCAGCTATATTAAGTGACTGGCAGTCATCACCAGTATATTGTGAACATATTATATTGTTATTAATTTTGTGATAATATATTTAATATCCATGGAATCCTCATTATGGTTTATATGATACACTATCTGTCTTTATGATAAAGATTTCTATAAAAACAGCTTCTGTTGCCAGTATGGCATGCAGCGCCAATCTGACGGACCTTAGCTAATATTGTATCATTATCACAGTCTATGTCAAGTGAACTTACATACTGATAATGTCCTGAAGTTGCTCCTTTTATCCATAATTCCTGACGGCTTCTGCTAAAGTAAGTCATAATACCAGTATCAACAGTCATATTATAAGATTCTTCGTTCATGTAAGCCACCATAAGAACTTCATTATTTACATAATCCTGAACAACAACTGGAATAAGACCATCAGAATTAAGCTTAAAATCTTTAAAAGAAAGGCTTGTACTCATCTTCTTTCCAGCTTCTATAACAGATGCACCTGATTCAAACATATTAACGGCATCCTTAAGATTAATTCTGTGTTCATATATAGCCTTGCCTATTATGGCACCATGGATACCAGCATCATTAATATTTTTAAGATCCTGTACGCATGACATTCCACCGGAAGCAATTATGTTGATACCAGTTTTATCAGATAAAAGCTTAGTCTGTTCAACATTAGGACCAGAAAGCATTCCATCCTTGGAAATATCAGTGTAAACTATAGTCTGTACACCCATATCTTTCATGGCAAGAGCTAATGAAAGTGCTGTCTTATCACTGACCTTTTCCCAGCCTTCTATAGCAACAAGACCATCCTTTGCATCTACACCAACAACTATATGTTCAGGTCCGAATTGTTCAATAGCCTGTCTTATAAAATCAGGATTTTCTACTGCCTTAGTTCCTATTATTACCCTGTACACGCCCAGAGCTAACACTTCTTTTATATTTTCAAGAGTTCTTATTCCACCACCCATCTGGACAGGTATATTGACACTTGATACTATTTTTTTAATAGTATCTGCATTAACTCCATGTCCTTTAAGGGCTCCATCAAGATCTACTGTATGTATAAACTGTGCACCACTTTCTTCAAAAGCTTTTGCTATTTCATATGGCTTATCAGAATATACAGTAACCTCATTAAATAATCCTTTTTTAAGTCTTACACACTGACCATCTTTGATATCAATTGCTGGATATAATCTCATTGTAATAATCTCCAATTCCGTTATATAGTGTTTATGGTTAAATCCAGATAATAAGAGGAATTGAAACAACAGCATGTTATAATTCTTCTTATTGTCTTGTTATGTATAATAGTTACAAACTTCCTTTAGTAGATAATACCGATTTTATACGTGCATCTTTCATGCAGGCTTCATCAAGAGCTTTAGCAAAAGCCTTGAACATGCCTTCTATGATGTGATGATCATTTTCACCTGTGATTTTTCTTATATGAAGGTTCATGCCTGCACTATAAGATACAGCATAAAAGAATTCTTTAACCATCTGTGTATCAAAATAACCTACCATATCTGATGAAAATGTTGAATCAAAAACAAGATATGGACGGCCTGATAAATCTATAGCACATAAAATAAGTGCTTCATCCATAGGGAGAATGATATCTCCATATCTTCTTATGGATTTCTTATCTCCAAGAGCTTTTTAATAGCTTCCCCAAGTACAATACCTACGTCTTCAATGGTATGATGGCAGTCAACTATTAAATCGCCAGTAACATTCAGCTTAAGATCAAACATACCATGCTTTGCAAAGCTTTTAAGCATATGATCAAAGAAACCGATTCCAGTATCAACCTGGGCATCGCCAGAACCATCAAGTCTTATGAAAAGATTGATATCAGTTTCACTTGTTTTTCTATGAATACTTGCCTGTCTGCAATCTGAATTAGACATATACATCCTCATTTCTGCGTTATTACGCTTTTATTTTTCAAAACGGACCTTTATTGAATTAGCATGTGCAGTAAGGTGTTCTGCTGTTGCAAAGGTTTCTATATCATTATGTATTTCTTCAAGGGCATTTCTTGAATATGATATAATACTTGATTTCTTTATGAAATCATCAACACTTAATGCTGAGAAGAATTTAGCAGTACCATTAGTTGGAAGTACGTGGTTAGGACCTGCAAAATAATCACCTAAAGGCTCAGAACTATATTCACCAAGGAAAATAGCACCTGCATTCTTAATCTTTGTCATAGTATTGAAAGGATCCTTTGTTACTATTTCAAGATGCTCAGATGCAATTTCATTTGCTGCATCCACTGCATCATCTATATTATCAACAAGAAGAATGTATCCATAATTATCCAGAGATTTTAGATATAATTTCACTTCTTGATAATTCTTTTTAAGAAACCATCTATTTCATCTGATACTTTTTGTGCAAGCTCATTGCTTGTTGTAATAAGTATTGCGGATGCCATTTCGTCATGCTCAGCCTGTGATAAAAGATCTGCAGCAACATATCTTGGATTAGCTGTTTCATCGGCGATTACAAGAATTTCACTAGGACCAGCAACTGAATCAATGCTTACATAACCAAATACTGCTTTCTTTGCAAGTGCAACATATATATTACCAGGACCACATATTTTATCAACCTTAGGAATAGATTCTGTACCATATGCCATAGCAGCGATAGCCTGTGCACCTCCTGCTTTGTATATGACATCAACCCCGGCTTCATTAGCAGCTACAAGTGTTGTTGGATATACTTTTCCTTCATGATCTGGAGGTGTACACATAATGATCTGTTCTACACCAGCAACCTTGGCTGGAATAACATTCATAAGAACTGATGATGGATAAGCTGCCTTGCCACCTGGAACATATACACCCACTCTTGAAAGTGCAGTTACTTTTTGTCCAAGGATTGTGCCATCTGGTTTAGAATCAAACCAGCTGTACTGCTTCTGCTTTTCATGATATTCTTTTATATTTTTAAGGGCTTTTCTTATAACATTAACTAACTTTGGATCAACCTTTGTGTAAGCCTCTTCTATCTCTTCTTTAGTTACAACAATATTAGAAGCATTGATATCAGCCTTATCAAAATCTTTGGTATACTTAAATAATGCAGCATCTTTGTTGGCTCTTACATTAGAAAGAATCTCACCTACCGCAGCTTCGAATTTTCCATAGCTGTTAGGACTTCTTTTTAAAAGATTCTCAAGTATATTATTTTTAGTTTCATCTGTTAATTTAACAATTCTCATATATTCTCCCATCCTGCGGTTTTGCGCATATTGATTGATATTTTAATGGTTATTTTAAATATCTGTTATTTATTTTCAAGGTAATTACGTATATCACTGACAAGCTTTGTTATACGCTCATTTTCCATCTTCATGCTGACCTGGTTAACTACAATACGTGCAGATAATGGACAAACTTCCTCAAGAACTTCGAGCCCGTTTTCTCTTAATGTAGCTCCAGTTTCTACGATATCGACAATAACCTCAGATAAACCAACTATAGGTGCAAGTTCAACTGAACCATTAAGCTTGATGATTTCAACTGTCTGATGTTTCTTGTTGTAGAAGTAGTCCTTTGCTATATTAGGGTACTTGGAAGCAACTCTTATAAGCTCATGATGTTTGAGCTTTTCTTTTGCTGATGCTGGACCACACACGCACATTTTACATTGTCCCATCTTTAAGTCATACACCTCATAAAGTGAACGGCCTTCTTCTAAAAGAGTATCTTTTCCAACAATTCCAATGTCAGCTGCACCATATTCAACATATGTTGGTACATCTGATGGTTTTGCAAGAAAAAACGAATACCTAATTCTTCGTTAGTAAATATTAATTTTCTTGTTTTCTCATCCTTCATTTCGTCACATGTAATTCCAATGTGTTCAAATATATCAAGTGCATTTTTAGCAAGTCTGCCTTTTGCCAGTGCAATTGTTATATACCTCATAATAATCCTCCATTCTTGCGCTGCTTCTTTGCGCATCTCAAGTTTGTGCGAAGCACAAATCTTGCGTGTGAAAAATCTTATTTTTCACACTAATCCTCATTTCTGCGTACATTAAATAGCTATGCAGTTATGCATAAAACCAGATTATGTCAGGTACGCACAGACAATAATCGTTTTATGGAACGTTTTATATATATATAACATCTGAAAGCTGGGAAGCAGCAGCGTATTCTTCATACTGTTTTTCAGTTTCAGAGGCATTTTTTTGTATCATGCATACGTTGATGCCATCTTTTCTTAACTCATCAGAACGCTTAATGGCATCCAAAAGTTTATCCTGTGAATATACTATAAGTACTCCGTTGTATTCCACAGGAATATCTATATGCTGTCTGTTTATGGCCGCCATAAGTCTGTCTACAATAAGAGAAAAACCTATAGAAGCTTTATCACATCCAAACTGTCCAAGAAGCTTATCATAACGGCCGCCACTTACGACAGGTTCTCCTGTTCCAAATGTAAATGCATGGAATATAATTCCAGTATAATATGTATGATTACTTAATTCTCCAAGATCAAATGAAACATACTTATCATAACCATTAACTTTCAACAGTTCGTATAATGCTAAAAGTCTGTCAACAGCACTTATGCATTCTGGAATAGTCGTAAGACCCTTGGCTTTTTCTAATACTTCTGCCTGACCAAACAGCTGAGGAAGTTCAAGAAGAACCTTAGCTGTATTCTTGTCTATATTCATGGAATTAAGAAGTTCTTCAACACCAATATAATTCTTCTCATTGATAAGATTAAGAAGCTCTTCATAAGAGTCACCAAGGATGCCGGCATCTGACAAAAGACCATTAAAGAAAGCAACGTTGCCAATCTCTACCTGAAATTCTGTAAGACCAGCACTTTTCATGCAGTCAATAACCATACATATGATTTCATAATCAGCATAAATAGAGTCATCATCTATTAATTCTGCACCTATAACTGTATTTTCCTTTAATCTTCCCTGATAATATTTGCTGACATTGATAAATGTATTGCTTACATAACATAGTTTTATAGGAAGTATACGATCTTCAAAATATTTAGCTGCGGCTCTTGCAATAGATGGTGTCATATCAGGTCTTAAAACAAGAGTATTGCCATATCTGTCAAATAATTTAAACATTTCATTCGATGGAACACTGCCTCGTTCTTTACTGAATACATCAAAATACTCAATAGAAGGAGTCTGTATATCATTATATCCGTATAACTTACACACATCATGAAGTCTGTTTTCAATTATTTTTTTTCAACACATTCTGTGCTGTATATATCTCTGACACCTTCTGGTGTATGTAATAAGTCTTTTTTCATAATAATCCTCCATTCTTGCGCTGCTTCTCTGCACACTATTATTCTCCATTTTCGTGTATCACAACAAACTTTTAACTAAAAAAATATATTAGTCACGTCTGACTTTAGCAAGGTAACGTGATAACAAGTTTAAAAGAGATTATACATAAAGACACTATCAATGTCAATGATTTTTATCGAAGTTCTCCATGAATTGCTTCTTTATAGATTATATAGCGGTTGCCACCTTTTTTAACAGCTATATCCGTAGCCTTAATAAGCTTATTTGTCAGAAGTTTCCAGTCAGTTCCATTATCAGGGTATCTTGATATTCCTATTGAAAAACTTATATTGAAGGAGTTGTCATATCTTCTGCATTCCCACGAAACACGAGAACGCATATATTCTATAAATGCCCGTAATTCAGGTTCGTTATTTATATCTTTAATAACAATAATAAACTGCCACTTTTTATCTGTTCTTCCAATAACACCACGATATTCTACTACTTTAATAAGTATATTTTCAACATGCTCAAGTAATTCAAGAGTGTTCTGTTTTCCATGAATGTATTCATAGTCGGAAATGTTGTCAATAACAATCTTAATAAAAGTCAGGTGACAATTTTTATTATATTTTGCATTGTTTAATGTATATAATTCAAGATCTTTTGTTTCAAGAATATGTGTATGATATTCAAAATCATAGGTAGTTCTTGAAAATACGCTTTTAAGGCCGGTTAGTTTAAGCGTACCCACAGAACGCATGGCATGCATCTGTGAATATATAGTTGAGCCACGCAGATGGGAATTCACAAGTTTTGGCTGCTCCTGTTCATAATCTGAATAAATACATATATTAAAATCATATTCGTATACAGATTTTCCTTTCTGTATATCATTTAAGAGCTGCCTGAAAGGAATAATGCTTGTTTCCGGAATAAATTGTTTTGCAATAATACGATTATATACTTCCATAATAGGAGCAGATATAACAACTATAGCATCATTGTCGATATAGTTGTACACTGTTAATAAATCCTTCTCATATTCATATATATAGAATAATTCGTCATCCATAGATATAACTCTTCTGTATGATGAAAGATCATCATTTAGTGTATTGCATCTGTTTCTAAGGGCAATAACATCGGATACGCAAAGCTCCAGATATTCTGCTGTATGCTCATCGTACTGGGTATTAAGAAGACATCTTTTGATATCTGCAAGTACCCAGCGATATGAATTATCGATTCTTTTCATGCGAAGAACCATGCTTTTACTCTGTCCTAATCTAAGACTGTTGGCAACATTAATAAAGTCCTCAATATCAACCTGATGTATTATTTCTGCTATTGTGAATTTAGTTGATATTCCAACGAATTTGTACATACGTTCATTAGCTGTTATTATTGAAAAATCACTATCAATAACTGCATATCCATTAACAAGTTCATAATCATTAATATAATTAAGCTCCATAACACGTTATTCTCCCGTTCGCTCATTAATATCTTTTTGAATCATTTCAAGGTAATGAAGCATAATCCCTTTTCCATGATTGATTCTGTAGCTTTTATCCACTTCATCATATGTAAAACTTTTTCGTCCGCCATTAGCAGCTCTTTCCCAAAAGGTTATTATATCAGAAAATGGCATATAATAGAACTCATCTCTTGTTGAAAAATATAATATAATGAATGAAATACCATCCTGTAATTCAAATTCCTTCATAAAATTTATCTGGTGTTCATGAATGTTATGAATTGAAAAAGTATCTGTTGCACATTCTTTCGCATCAAAGCACACAGGAATCCCCTGGATGACACCTATATAGTCAACAGTACTCTTCTGCTCAAAATACGCAAGTGTTATCTGCCTTGTTTCTTTGTTCATGCGTATAGGTGTTATAGGTGTTGGTATTTTCTGGATAAGTCCAAGATGGTTAGTAAGATATTTTTCGTTTGTCATATTAATATAATCTTCTAGTGCAGAGCCTCTAAGACCTCTGGAATTCCAGGCTGCCATATCTGTTCTCCTTTTAAAGCATTTATAAATGAAGCAGGTATATCCGTGTGTACATGTATATTCATATCAGGTATATCTATTTCATACGAATGAAGCATTGGTTTTTACAGTAATATTTATCAGCAAAATATTGATTAAATGAAGCATCACCATATTTGTAATCACCAGCCAGTGGATGGGAAAGGCTGGCAAGATGCGCTCGTATCTGATGACTTCGTCCTGTTATAAGATGTATCTTAAGAAGAGTTATCCTGCCATTTGATACAACAGGAACATACTCTGTTTCTATTGGCATGTATTCTGATTTATCAGTATTCTTATCATTTGCTGGCATATTTTTATCAGATGGGATATCATCAGGTAATTGCTTATATATTGTTACTCTGTTACTTCTATGATCTTTTTTAAATACCCTTTTACAAGCTGTCTTTTGGTTATTTCACCCTTAACAATGCATATATAGTACTTGTTAAGGGTTCTATCTTTAAAATGGGCAGAAAG
>ENA-OQOA01000933-OQOA01000933.1-human-gut-metagenome-genome-assembly--contig:-NODE-933-length-10180-cov-3.691435_pt1 | contig 10180 bp, 10 predicted proteins | sample MGYA00242633_ERZ504888 | MGnify/ENA primary metagenome ERZ504888 (study PRJEB26092, sample SAMD00036372) | human gut metagenome | host: Homo sapiens | study: EMG produced TPA metagenomics assembly of... | reverse complement strand
GTTTAAGCATAGATGAAAGACTGCTCCTTGTATACTGGTATGAAATAATATCAGGATCAAAAGCACAGCTTATATCCTGCCTTTCTCATACGATAATGAATCTCATTATCCTCTGTTCTAGCAAGCTCTTCATTAAAAAAGCCAACCTTTTCAAACACTTCTCTTCTGTATGCCGCATGGAATAAGGATTTAACATATGTTTTTCCTGGATTATTCCTGTAAGCTGCTATGCTTGAACCAAACATACTGCTTTCTGCGAGCAATAACGTTTCCTTGAAGGGTGTTGGCTCATCTATTATATTAGGTCTCTGCCCACCGCATATATACTCACCAGTGTTAAGAACTGCTACATTCTTACTCACAAAATCCTGTGGTATAACTGCATGTGCATCTACCTTTATGATTGCATCTCCCTTATACTCCCTTAACGCTACATTCCATCCACTTGGAAGTGTTCTTTTAGGATTATCAAGAACTACTACCCTGTCGAATTCATTTTCATTATTTTTTGCAAAATCAACCATAATATCCCTTGTCTTATCAGAAGACATACCATCAACAAGTACAATCTCCATAGACTTATGGTCATAATCCTGCTCTTTAATGCAGCTAAGTATATTGTTTATGCTGTTTTCCTCATTGTATGCAATCACACACATAGTTATAAACAACTTGTCCATCTTACGTTATTCCCTTTCTGCACTTATTACACATTTATGCTTCTTCCAGCAGCTTTACTTCCTGTCCTTCCTGTTACTGATAATCTGTCATTTCCTGTTACAGATGTGAATGTATCCCATAACACCCTGCAGTCTTCCACAAAGCCAAACTTCTTAAGCGCCTCAAGATTATATTTCATCTTGGCAGGAAGTACCTCTTTAACATAAGCCTCATCCGGGTCAGCTGCTCCAGCAAGTATCTTATCTTCATCTTTATACGCTATGCTCGTCCTTGATGTAAGCCCTGCTGGCAGAAGTAATGTTGCATACATTTCTTTTGTATATTTTTTTACATATTCAGGAACCTCAGGTCTTGTTCCAACCAGTGTCATATCTCCGTTGATTATGTTAAACACCTGTGGGAACTCATCCGCTCTTATCTTTCTTAAAACTTTTCCAACTCTTGTTATTCTGTCATCGTTATCTACTGTCACAGAAGCTCCAAGCTTTGGTGCATCAACAACCATAGTACGGAACTTGTATATGCAAAATATCCTTCCATACTGTGTAACTCTTTTCCTGTCTGAAAAAAACAGGTCCTCTCGAATCAAGCTTTATACAGACAGCTATGACAAGCATAGGAACTGCAAGAAACATAAGCATAATAGATGCCACAACTATATCAAACAATCTTTTTATCTTAAGTGACATCTGTCTTTTTTTATTATATTGTAATATTTTCTGACTTCCCTGGTCCTCATAACCCCAGGAAGTTCATTCCATCTTCTTAGCTGCATATTAGCTACTCTCCGTTCACTTGTGCTGTTATACCATCTTCTTAATGCTGTTAAAGTTTTCTATTACATAACCAACCTGTTCATCTGTAAGATTAGTATGCAAAGGAAGTGTCACCTCATTATGATACATTTCATATGAAGCCGGATAATCTGATATATCAAAGCCAAGCTTCTTATATGCTGTATGCATAGGTAAAGGCTTAAAATGTACATTAGTTGCAACACCTGCCTCTGCCATTTTTGTTATAAAATCATTTCTTGCCTGTGTATCTTTACCCATAAGGCGAACAAGATAAAGATGTCCACTCGATGTGTATTCATCTGTATAATGCTGTAGATACTCTATATCAGGCGCCTGTATGCCTTCGTTATACATGCCTATTATCTGTCTTCTTCTTGCAAGCAGACCAGGATATCTATCCATCTGTACAAGACCTATAGAAGCAACTATATCTGTCATGTTGCACTTGTAGAGTGGTGCAACTATATCATATTCCCACGCTCCAAGCTTGTTTTTGCAAGTGCATCCTTAGACTGTCCATGAAGTGACATAAGCATAATATTTTTATATATTTCTTCATCATCAACACCAGGAAGTTCTCTCCATACAAGACCTCCACCCTCTCCTGTTGTAAAATTCTTTACAGCATGAAACGAAAATGATGTAAAGTCTGCACATTCCCCACTCATAAGTCCACCACGGCTGGCTCCATATCCATGTGCTGAATCTGCCAGTATAAGAACTCTTCCAAGTGCCTCCTGATATAAAGATGCTGGCTTAAATAAATGCTTTTTGCTTTCAAGTATGCTTCTTATCCTATCGTAATCTACCATAACTCCAGCGATATCAACCGGAATAACAGCCTTAGTCTTATCTGTTATTGCATGTTCAAGTGCATCATAATCAAGGTGATACGTTCCCTTCTCTACATCTATAAGCTTGAGTGTGGCTCCTACGTGACATACTACACTTGCAGATGCTGTGTAAGTATATGCCGGAACAATAACCTCATCTCCTGGTCCTATATCAAACAGTCTTAGGGCTGTTTCCATGCATGCTGTAGCCGAATTAAGGCATGCACCTCTTTTCGTATGTGTGAATTCTGCCATACGTCTTTCAAGTTCTTTAGTCTTAGGACCTGTTGTTATCCATCCTGATCTTAATACTTCACCTACAGCCTCAACTTCTCTTTCTGTCATATCTGGTGGTGAAAATGGTATATTCATCCTCTTTGTCATTATTAACCTGATACCTCTTTTCTATACATATCTATGATATAAATGTCAGAAGTGAATTCTGACATTCACCTTAAACATCTTCTCTTAAGTACCTGTCTTACATACATGAATTAAATATCTACTTTGATGACGATGCCGTTGGTTCTGCTGCCGTATGCTCAGTTGATGATGCTACCTTAGTCATAGCTGGAAATGCATAAGTCATATCTCCTGCTGTGTCAGGAATCGACACTGTATAACTAACATTATTATATCCTGACTGCGATAACGTAATCGTCCTGTTTCCACTTGTCTTACTAAACGTGCATGGAATAATCCCAATATATACGCTGTCAACATATAAAGCCGCACCCTCTGGCGCTGTTATCTTTACACTATAGCCGCTTGTATGACTAGCTGCTGTCGTCTTAGCTGTACTTGACGTAGTACCTGATGAGCTTGTTGACGTCATATCTATAACCTTAGTCGTATAATCCGAATTCACAACAAAGGTTTCTGTATAAGCCGTATAATGATTAGCCTGCAATACAAGACTATGCCTTCCATAGCTAAGACTTACTGGCTTAGAATAATCCACTTCACTTCCATCTATCGTCATAACTGCATTCGCAGGTGTTACCTGGAAGTTGACAGTTCCCTTCTTAGTAGCTGGTGTCTGATATTCAGAAAAATCAAGAGCTGTAGTTTCATCTTTCCTTACAGTAACTTTCTTTACAGCTTTCATATCTCCATTCTGTATCTCAACATCATAGCTTCCAACAGGTGCTGTAACCATCATATTATCTGTAACTTTGTTAAATCCATTGCTTCCAAGTGTTATATATCCTCCTACAAATGCATCTATGCCTGTAAGCTCGATATATCCATGTCCGTTATCAACCACTATGGAATAAAGCTTATCACCTATTCCGCGCAACGTCAGAATGTCCTCTTTTACAATCTGTGCCATACTTATCTGGCTATCCGAAGATCTTATAAAAATATTGTCTGTATATGTAAGAACTGTCTGTCCTATAGTAATATTTTTCTTTGATTCATCAAAGGTAATATCCGATACATCATTTCTTTCCCATGCATCCTTAGAACCATATATCTTTAATGCCTTGCCTGTCTTATCACAATACACATCATATATCTCACCTGGCTGCATAACAGATGCTGCTTTTATCTTTCCATATGCATCCTGAATATCGGTTCCTCCTGTATATATCACAGAATATTCTGTTCCAGACTCTACATCCACAAAATGCATGTTCTTAAGGCTGGTATCCACAGCCACAAGCAGTCCTACAAGCGTCCTATCCTTGTTATTACCAGCAATATCTGATATATTTCCCTGCTTTCTTGCCGGTGTAACAGCACTTCCCGGTATAACTGTCCCACCACTTTTTGTACTTTTACAACCCGCTGCACATAAAACAACAATGACAACAAGCAGGAATGCCGTCATCCTTTTAACCGTTCTTTTGTAAGAGTTAGAATGTCTTTGCATATTATTTATTTTTGTATATATATTATTCATCTTTACTACCTGATTAAAGCCTGTTTCCTCAAATAAATATACCCTCAATATAGTATATCTGGTTGAATTTTACCACACACAGCATATTTTATCAATCAATTCTCTTTTTCTTCCATTCTGCTCTATGACCTTCCTTAATTTTTCTACATTTTTCTCCGGAATCCATGACTTGTTTGCATTTATATACTGATTGATTATCTTCCAGAACTTCTCCGGATATGACAGTAAAACCATGAGCAGCCCCATCTCTTCATCGCTTAATGGACATATTCTGTCATATTCATCAACAAGCCTGTAAAACATCCGGCTGTCCCAGTTATACTTCTCCATCACCTTTCTTATAAACTGGTACAGATCATTAATCTGACATTCATTTTTGTATCTGTCAAAATTAACAATATACGTATTCTTACCATTGAGCAACACATTATGATATGTATAGCTTCCATGTGACAACTCCATGTTTTGCGCTGCCATCATAAGACGTTCATCAAATGCTTCACTCATAAGCTGTTCATTTGCCCTGCATGCTTCTTCGTAAAAGACTTCAATATTTTTAAAGGCTATTTGTTCAAATATCTGTTTTCCCTTTTTTGTTTAAGATAATTGTATGCCTTTTTCAGCTCCCTTGTGTGTTTTGCATATGTTTTTCTTAACTCTGTCTCTTTTGTATAGCCTGTAATCCTTCTTACCTTCTGACATGCTTCAAGCTCCGTGCTTTCATCGCACACATTATCCTGCACATACAACATATCTGGTGTTATCTGTCTTAACGCTACATGCATATATGCCATAGCCGAAACAGCCATGCACATATCATTTTCATCTTTTACATTACTTTCTTTTGCATCAAACCAGTTCTTCATTATATATTTTCTTCCATCCTCGTCCTCAGATATAATTAACCCCTCTTTATTTCTCATGTAAGTATCAATACACGTATATCCAATCCCATCAAGCACCTGTGTCAGCTTGTTTTCTCTCTCATAGTATCTGTCCGCTTTTTCACATTGTATGAAAAGCTTATAGCCCTGATCTGTCTGCACTATAATCCCCCCACGTCCCCTTACCATACGTCTTATTCCTATATCATACTGTTCTAATACCTTTTCTGACTTCTCATTCACAGACATAAACCTCCCATTAATCCTACTTATCATATGATATGAACTTATTAAAAATGCATGTCCTTATAAATTCCTGTGATATTAAACGACATAGGATTTTGACGTCACCAATATTTTTTGATAAAATCATTTTGCATTTATAATTAACAGCTTATTATGGCATAGTGCAGGATTGGAGATTTTATGAACAAAAATATATCTAAGAAACAGGCTTACAGCTTTAACACTTCGAATAACTTTAAAATAGAACTCCCTGAAGATGTTTCATTTATAATAAACACTATTGAAAAAAACGGACATCAGGCATATGCTGTTGGCGGATGTGTACGTGACACTATAATGGGTGTTGTTCCAAACGACTGGGATATCACAACCAATGCCCTGCCAGAAGAAGTCAAATCATACTTCAATAAAACAATTGACACCGGCATACAACATGGTACTGTAACCGTCATGCTTCATTCAACAGGTTATGAGGTTACTACATACCGTATTGATGGCGATTATCTTGATGGCAGGCATCCCTCGTCTGTAGAATTCTCTGACAGGCTTACTGATGACCTTTGCAGGAGAGACTTTACCATCAATGCTATGGCATATAATGACAGAATGGGTCTTGTCGATGAATATGGTGGCATCGATGATATTAATAATAAAATAATAAGATGTGTTGGGAATCCTGTAGAAAGATTTACAGAAGATGCTCTTAGGATGATGCGTGCAATCCGTTTTTCTGCACAGCTGGGATTCACTATTGATGATAACACTTTTAAAGCTATAGAAAAATTAAGCACAAATATACAGAAGGTAAGCATGGAACGTGTATGTGTTGAGCTTAAGAAAACACTCATGTCTGACAATCCTGATTTCTGCCGCTTATATGGAGCCACTAATCTGTTCAGAGATATACTGCCACAGCTACACGACAGTTTTACTTCAAGGCAGTCTAAAAGAATTCTTCTGACATGCAGATATGTAGAAAAGAATTTTGCTTTAAGACTCGCCGCATGCCTTTCTACTGGCACTCCGGAGGATGCATATAATACACTCCGTCACCTGAGAATGGACAACAAAACCATTGATACTGTGGTAAAAATTCTTACATATTCAAAAGACCGTGTAGAAGAAACTGAACCTGCAATCAGGGAAGCACTCCATAAATGTGGACGTGATATATTTGAATCCATTATCAAGTATGAGCTTGCTGCTGTAAAAGCAAGTGAGGAAGTAACCTTTATAACCAATCCAGGCAGACACAATCATCTTATAAAGCTAAAAACTATGGCTGATGAAATACTTGCGCGTGGCGACTGTTTTTCTATCAAAGATCTGGATATCACAGGACTTGACCTTATAGAATATGGTCTTAAAGGCACCCAGATTGGTGATACACTAAACTATCTGCTTGAAATCGTGATTGAAAATCCCAAGCTGAATGATAAAGCTACGCTGATTGGATTGCTGGATATGAAGTAGAAGATGAAGTAAAATATGAACTAGGATATCAAGTAAAATATGAATCTGATATGATTTTTTATAAACTGATATAAAAGGGGATTAAGTGTGATGTGCACTTAATCCCCTTTGTATCAGCTTTTCTGCTTTGCTATGAATCCTGACAATCCATACGTCTATAACAGCTCTGGGCTGCAAAGCCTGCAAAAAACATTATTTACTTTTATTTAGTCTCTTTATTCTCGTAATATGCCTTCCTTGCCTCTGCTACTCCAGCCTTTATTCCGGCAACTCCGGCTTTAGCTACTTCTTTTCCGACTTTAGCAGCTTCCTTTCCTATGCGTGAAGCTTCCCTGGCAACTTCCTTTCCAACCTTTGCAGCTTCGTTTGCCGCCTTCTTAGCTTTCTCTTTTATCTCTTCCATATCGATATCAGCTGCTGCTCCAGCACAACTATCTGACTTTCTGCTGTCCGGATTAGATAATGCAGCCTGTGCTGCTGCAAGCCTTGCTATTGGCACTCTGAATGGAGAACAACTTACATAGTCAAGTCCTGCCTTATGACAGAATTCAATACTTGATGGATCGCCTCCATGTTCTCCACATATACCACACTTAAGCTCTGGGCGTGTCTTATGTCCTTTCTCAACAGCCATCTTAACAAGCTGGCCCACACCATTCTGGTCAAGTCTTGCAAATGGGTCTGATTCATATATCATGCTCTTATAGTAAGAATCAAGGAACTTTCCAGCATCATCTCTTGAAAAACCAAATGTCATCTGTGTAAGATCATTGGTTCCAAATGAGAAGAATTCTGCTTCTTCTGCTATTTCAATTAGCAAGAAGAGCTGCCCTTGGAATCTCTATCATAGTACCTATCTTATACTTAATACCAGAGTTCATCTCTTTCTTAACAGCTTCTGCCTCTTCTATAACAATATCCTTTACATACTTCAACTCTTTTCTTTCTCCAACAAGAGGTATCATAATCTCCAGTGTAATAGTATACCCTTTTTCCCTTGATACTTCTATAGCTGCTTCCATAACCGCTCTCGTCTGCATTCTCGCTATTTCTGGATATGTTACTGAAAGACGGCATCCCCTATGTCCCATCATTGGATTAAATTCATGAAGTGCATCACACTTTGCTTTTACCTCATCAATAGTAAGTCCCATATCATCTGCAAGTGCCTTAATATCTTCTGTATCTGTAGGCACAAACTCATGAAGAGGTGGATCAAGATATCTTACAGTCATCGGTCTTCCTTCAAGTGCCTCATACATGGCCTTAAAGTCAGCTTTCTGGAACTCTCCTATAGGCTTAAGTGCTTCAACTCTCTGCTCTACTGTATCAGAAAGAATCATTCTTCTAAACTTAGGTATTCTGTCTTCACCAAAGAACATATGCTCTGTTCTGCAAAGTCCTATGCCTTCTGCACCGAGCTCTACCGCTTTCTTTGTATCCGCTGGTGTATCTGCATTCGTTCTTACACCAAGCTTCCTGTATTCATCAGCCCAGCCCATAAGTCTTTCAAAATTACCACTTATAGTTGCTGCAACTGTCTTTATATCACCTTTATATATCTTACCAGTTGAACCATCCAGAGATATATAATCACCTTCTGTAAATGTGTATCCACCAAGTGTGAACTTCTTAGCTTCTTCATCTATAGATATTGCACCACAGCCTGACACACAGCATGTACCCATACCACGGGCTACAACCGCTGCGTGTGATGTCATGCCACCACGTACAGTAAGTATTCCCTGTGCCGCATGCATACCTTCGATATCTTCTGGTGACGTTTCAAGTCTTACAAGAATAACTCTCTCTCCTTTACCACCTTTTACCAAGCTCCTTGGCTTCATCTGCAGTGAATACAATCTTACCTGCCGCTGCACCAGGCGATGCTGGAAGTGCCTCACCCACAACTTCACCATCTTTAATGCCTCAGCATCAAACATAGGATGAAGAAGCTGATCTAGTGACTTGGCATCTATTCTCATAACAGCTTCCTGAGGAGTTATCATCCTTCATCTACAAGATCACATGCTATCTTAATAGCTGCCTGCGCCGTTCTCTTACCATTTCTTGTCTGAAGGAAATAAAGCCTGCCTTCCTCAATGGTGAACTCCATATCCTGCATATCCTTATAATGTCCCTCCAGCTTCATGGCAAGCTCCATAAACTGTGCATAACACTCCGGAAGATCATTTTCAAGCTGTGTTATAGGCTGCGGAGTACGAACACCTGCAACCACATCCTCACCCTGTGCATTGATAAGATACTCTCCATATATTCCCTTTTCTCCTGTTGATGGATTTCTTGTAAATGCAACACCCGTACCAGATGTATCACCTTTATTACCAAACACCATAGTCTGTACATTAACTGCTGTTCCCCAGTCACCTGGAATATCATTCATTCTTCTGTATACAATCGCTCTTGGATTGTTCCATGAGCGAAATACCGCCTTTACTGCTTCCATAAGCTGAACCTTTGGATCCTGTGGAAATTCTTCTCCCTTTGACTCCTTGTAAAATGCCTTGAATTTTGTAATAAGCTCCTTCATATCATCAGCTGTAAGCTCTGTATCATACTTAACACCCTTAGCAGCCTTTACTTCATCTATAATCTTTTCAAACTCAGACTTTGATACTTCCATAACTACATCTGAAAACATCTGTATGAATCTTCTATATGAATCATACGCAAATCTTGGATTACCTGTTTTAGCGGCAAACCCCTCAACTGCAACATCGTTAAGTCCAAGATTGAGTATTGTATCCATCATCCCTGGCATAGATGCTCTTGCACCAGATCTTACAGAAACAAGCAGCGGATCGCTATTGTCCCCGAATTTCTTTCCGTTGTATTCCTCAAGCCATGCAAGTGCTTCGAATATCTGTGTCTTTATTTCCTCTGATATATTCTGCCCATTATCGTAATAATTCGTACACGCTTCCGTTGTAACTGTAAAGCCCTGTGGTATCGGCATACCAAGTCCTGTCATCTCCGCCAGATTAGCTCCTTTTCCTCCTAGCAACGCTCTCATAGAAGCATTTCCTTCTGAAAATCTGTAAACCCATTTGTTCATAAGTTTCCCTCCATTCATAGCCCATGTTAAATTGTTCCGTACAATGTCATTGTTAAAATTATAACATACCTTAGTTGATTAAGCAATAAGCTTGTACGGATTTTTATACATATAGTATGATTATATTCATATTATGGAAAAATATTCATGATAGATGTATTGTTGTTTAATTGAATATTAGTTGGTGACGAACGGACGACAAATATAAGCTACAGGCAGTCCTGCACACTATGTTCAATGCCAGAAGCTTTGATTGGATATTTCTAAGTCTTTCCATATAAACT
>ENA-OQOA01000932-OQOA01000932.1-human-gut-metagenome-genome-assembly--contig:-NODE-932-length-10181-cov-6.213646_pt1 | contig 10181 bp, 4 predicted proteins | sample MGYA00242633_ERZ504888 | MGnify/ENA primary metagenome ERZ504888 (study PRJEB26092, sample SAMD00036372) | human gut metagenome | host: Homo sapiens | study: EMG produced TPA metagenomics assembly of... | reverse complement strand
GCGGCGCGTTGCGCTGGCGATGCGTTCGCGTCGCGCAGCATGGGCGCGGTGGCGACAGGCTCGTTGAGGATGTCTGCGATGGGCTCCAGGCTGGCGCTCGCCGCTCCGGCGACCCAGTGGGGTCTGGTGGGGCAGGTCGAAGGCATCCGCGTCGAGAGCCAGCGTGGCGTCGGCGATGACCGCGGTGACGTTGTCGGTGCTGCCGGCCTTCAAGGCCATCGAAACCAGCTGCTGGGCGCATTCCTCCTGATCGGAGTAGGCGGTGAGCGTCTGCTCGATGGTGGAATCCTCCAGCACGCCGCACAGGCCGTCGGAGCACAGCATCCAACGGTCGGTTGGATGGGCGGCCCGAATGGCGATGTCGGGGTGCGGATCGATGTCGAAGTCGCCGAGCACGCGCATGACGACGTTGCGCTGCGGATGGTTGCGCGCCTCCGCGGGGCTGATGCGGCCTGTGTCGATGAGATGCTGAACGTAGCTGTGGTCCTGCGTCATGCGGGTCAGGCGACCGTCGCGCAGCAGGTACGCGCGCGAGTCGCCGATGTGCGCGAGCACCCAGTAGCCCGCGACCAGCGCCACGGCGGTCATCGTGGTGCCCATGCCGGCGAGCTTGCGCTCGCGCTTCGCCTTGCCGACGATCGCGTCGTGCGCGGCCATGACGGACGTTTCCATCATCCGGGCGACGGTGCTCACGTCGCCGTTGACGTCATCGTGCTCGATGTGGGCGAGTGAACGGATGGCGATGGTCGAGGCGGTGTCGCCGCCGGCATGGCCACCCATGCCGTCGCAGATCGCGATGAGGTGCTCCCCGGCGAACGCGGAATCCTGGTTGTTGGAGCGCACGGTGCCGACGTCGGACACCGTGGTCGAGTACAGGAACAAGGTCTGTGATGCAACGGAATTTGGCATGAGCCGTCACCTCAATTCGAAGGTGGTGGCGCCAATGCGCACCGGCATGCGCGGGGGCAGCAGCATGGGCATGTTCAGCCGCTGCTGGTTGACGATGGTGCCGTTGGTGCTTCCCAAATCCTCGATCGCCCATTGACCGGAGGCGGGATCCTTATATATGCGGGCGTGATGCGAGGAGACGAATTCGTCGTCGAGCACCACGGTGTTGGACGCGGCGCGTCCCAGCGTGATGGATTCGCTGGTCAGCGGCACGGAGGCGCCGGCCTTCGGGCCATCGATGATGACCAGCAGTGTGGGACCGGATTGCGGCGTGCGCTGCTGGCTTTGGCGCGGCGGCGTAACGGGCGCGGTCTGTGCGGCGGCCGGGCCGGACGGTGCCGGGCCGTCAGAGGATTTCATCGCGCGCTTGTCTCGGCGGCGTCGGGCCCGCGACGGCTGCGGGCTGAACGCTTCGATGTCTTTGTGCAGCGATCGCACCGCAAGCCAGACAAAGACCCACAGCAGGATCAGGAATCCATACTTGAGGATCGCAAATGTCAGTTCGGTCATAACGGAAAGTCGACTCCTGGCTCGGGGTCACTCCTGCTCTCGTGAGGAAGCCCAGAACAGGATGCGGGTGCGGCCGATGGTGATGGTATTGCCGTCCAGCAGCGTCGCGGCCGGCACCTGATGGCCTTCGACGTACGTGCCGTTGGTCGAGCCCAGATCGCGCGCGATGACGCCGTTGGGGTCAGGTCAATTTCCAGGTGCTTGCGGGAGATGCCGGGATCGTCGATGACGATGTCGCAGCCGGAGCCGCGGCCGATCACCGTCTTGCTCTCGGTGAGCAGGTAGGGGTTGCCGTTGATGTCAAGCATCGGATGGTCCTCGGCCTGGTCGGTGGTGGTCACGGGGACCGCGTTGCCCTGCACGGATTCGGAGCTCAGGTTGAAGCTGCCCTTGGGCAGGTCGAGGTCCTCCTCGAAGATGACCATCACGGGGCCGACGAACGCATAATGCTGGCTCTTGGCGTATTGCGTGAGGTTGTCCGCCAGCTCGTTGGCGAGCACTTCGCTGCCCCACTGTTCGATGCGATCGAAGTCGGCCGTGCTGAGCTTGAAACGGTATTCGTTCGGGGCTACCGTGCGGTCGCGGCCGACCGGCATGGCTTCGGCGTCGATCTCGCGCTCCAGGGCGCTGGAAAGGTCGACAGGCTTCAGGTCTTTGGAGCCGAACTTGGAAAAGACTCCGTTGACCGCGCCTTCTACACTTTTCTCAAAACGGTCGAGAACGCTCATGGTGATCCCTTTCTATATCCTTACCCATCCTATACGTCAGTAGGGAAGTCAATTGTGATTTCTGAGGAAAAAGCCTGTTTGAGCGCAAAATTTCCACTTCTGACACGGCGTTGTGGGGCGTGAGACCTATTTGGACCGATGCCGTCCGCCTGATGCGCCAGCCCGCGGGGCGATCATGGGGAGGCAAGGGGGAGGGCTGCCGGCGTGGTTTGCCCAGTGCGGTGGCTACCGTGGTGGGCATGAACGATATGACGACTCTTCATGATGCAATCGGCGATTTTCCCCGCCACAAGGCGCAGACGCTGCGGTTCTCCTGCGGCGCCCCGCGTTCCGCGACCGCGATTGGCGACGGTTCCCGCGCGCTGTTCCTGCGTTCCGACGGCCCTGAGGACCTGGTGACCTCGCTGTGGCTGAGCGTGTTCGACGCGGACGGCACACATCGGGAGGTGCTGCTGGCCGACCCGCGTGTGCTGCTTGCGGACGCTGATGACGAGGACGTGCCTGCCGAGGAGAAGGTCCGTCGCGAGCGCGCCCGTGAAGGCGGCTCGGGCATTGTCTCGTATTCGGTGGATGCGGCTGGCCGCCGTGTGGTCTTCACGATCAACGGTCAGCTGTTCCTGACCGAGATCGCCGAAGACGGCAGCGGTCGCACCCGTATGCTGGCGGCGGATGGCATCGCCGCAGGAGAGGGTGCCACGCCGGTGCTTAATCCGCGCATATCGCCGGACGGCAGGCATGTGGCGTACACGACCGGCGAACATCTGATGCTGGTCGACATCGCGCCGCAGTGGCCGTCTGACAGTCGTCATGATGATGCCACCGACGACGACTGCGACGGCCAGCCGGCGCCGCACGCGCACGGCCACCGCTGCGGCGACGAGGAGTCGGGCGCCCCCTACGACCCCTCCGCCGATAAGCTCAGCACGCTGTGGAGCGTGTATCCGGACGATGACGCCGACGAGAACACGTGGAAGATCGGTCTGGCCGAATTCGTCGCCGGCGAGGAGATGGACCGTTACGACGGCTTCTGGTGGGGGCCGGACTCCCGTCACATCATCTTCGAGACGTTCAACGCGGCACCTGAGCCGATGTGGTACATCAGCGACCCGGCGAACCCGCAGACGCCGGCCTCCGGCCGTCGATACGCGCGTGCGCTCACCAGCAACGCCGATGTGCGCCTGACGCTGGCGGAGCTCGCGTACGACGGGCATGACGAGTATGCGGGACTGGGCATCCAGCAGATCTCCTGGAACCGCAAGGACTATGAATATGTCGCCGCGGTGCACTGGTCCGCCGGCCATGAGCCATTGCTGCTGGTGCAGAACCGCCGACAGACGCGTGACCAGGTGCTCTCGGTGCATCTCGGCTCCGAGGCCTCTGCGGGCTCGGCGCCGGTCGGCTCCACGACCGTGCTGGAGGAGCATGCCAACGACCAGTGGCTCGACATCATCCAGGGCACGCCGGTCTTCACACCGGACGGACGCCTGGTCTGCGCGCTCAACGACATGGACGCCGACACCAACCGGCTGACGGTGGACGGCCGCCCGTTCACGCCCGCCGGCTGGCAGGTGCGAGAGGTGCTCGACGTCACCGATGAGGACGTGCTGGCGGTCGTGCAGCGCACCCCGGAACTGGACGGATACGAGGCGCCCGACGGACTGAGCCCGTGGCGAGGCGACGCCGACGGCCATGACGCCCGCAGCTTCGACGTGGTGAGCTTCGATTATGATGGCAATGCGCTGCCGATGACCGCACGGCCCGGCTCCTGGTCGGCCAGCCGGTGCGGCGAGGGCCTGGTGATCTCCGGGCGCGACATGGACTCGGCGAAATCCGTGATGTCGCACTCCTTCACGATGCGCCCGGTCGACGGGGGAGCCGCGCCGGAAAACGATGGCGATGGCTCCGCCGCGATGAGCACGCTCGTCTGCCCGATCGACAACCATGCCGCCGAACCCGGTTTCGCGCCGAACGTGCGCTTCGCCCGGCTCGGCGAGCATCGCCTGTACACGGCCATCATCGCGCCGAGCGCCGATAGCCCGTACGCGAAGGCCGACAAGCTGCCGGTGCTGCTCAAGCCGTACGGCGGCCCCGGATTCCAGCAGGTCGTGTTTAACCAGGCGTACTACTGGGACGCGCAGTGGTGGGCCGACCAGGGCTTCCTGGTCGTCACCGCCGATGGCCGCGGCACCACAGGCCGCGGGCCGCGATGGGACCGTGAGATCTTCGAGAACATGAAGGACGTCACGCTTGCCGACCAGGTGGAGGCGGTGCATGCGTTGGCCCAGGCCGTCGAGGAGCTGAACCGCGGCACCGCGCAGGACGGCGACGCGTCGCGCATCCCCGCCCCGGACCTCGACAAGGTGTGCATGATCGGCTGGTCGTACGGCGGTTTCCTATCGGCGCTCGCGGTGCTGGACGCCCCGGACGTGGTCAAGGCGGCATGCGCCGGCGCCCCGCCCACCGATTGGACGCTGTACGACACGCATTACACCGAGCGCTACCTCGGGCTCGACCCGGCGGCGTACGAGCGCAACAGCATCATCGCCGACGCGCCGAAGCTCGCCCGCCCGCTGATGCTGATTCACGGCTTCGCCGACGACAACGTGACCATCGCGCACAGCCTGCGCCTCAGTCAGGCGCTGATGGCCGCCGGCCGTCCGCACACCTTCCTGCCGCTGACTGGAATCACGCATATGACCAATGACCCGGTCGTCGCGGAGAACCTGCTGACGCTGCAGCGCGACTTCCTGCGCGATGCCCTCGACCTGTGACCGGTCGCCCGTTTCGGGGCGGAATGGAACGGCATCCCGCCCCGAAACGCGGCAAATGCGACATCGGCGGCGATTGTGCACAGTATGTCCGATATCGCGTTCGACATATGGGCGGTTCGTGTCCACATATGACCTCGGCGGTGCGCTGTGGGCGAATCCAGCTCTTACGGCTGGGGATATACTCTCACTGAGCATGATCGGGCGGAAGATACGAAACGGGGGGTTTGGTGCGTACGATTTGGCGAATATTCACGCGCGACCTCATGCGCATCCTGCGCAACCCGGTCGCGGTGGTGGTGACGCTGGGCGTGGCCATCATCCCCTCTCTGTATGCATGGTTCAACATCCTCGCCAACTGGGACCCGTATTCGTCGACCGGCAACCTCCAGGTCGCCGTCGCCAATGAAGACAAGGGCACTGCATCAGATCTGGTCGGGCGGCTCGACGCGGGCAAGCAGGTCGTCAGCCAGCTCAAGAAGAACGACCGGCTCGGCTGGACGTTCGTCAGCGCCGACAAGGCCGTGGAAGGCGTGCAGTCCGGCGAATACTACGCGGCGATCGTACTGCCGAAAGACTTCAGCGAAAGCCTGATCAATTCGATCACCGGCTCTTCCGACAAGCCGAACATCATCTACTACGTCAACGAGAAAAAGAACGCCATCGCGCCGAAAATCACCGATACGGGCGCCACGACCATCGACTCCCAGATCAACGCGACATTCGTCTCCACCGTCAGCAAGACACTCGTCCAAACGATGACGAAGGAGGGCGGCAAGCTCAGCCAGTCCGCCGACGGCACGCGCACCAGCGTCGTCAACGACCTCAATGGCCTCATCGAGCAGCTGAACGACATCGACTCATCGCTCGGGCGCATGGGCGGCACGTTCGACGATGCGGAAAAGGGCATCAAACAGGCCAAGTCCACCGTCGCCTCGCTGAAACGTCAGATCTCATCCGCGCAGAAAGCCGCGAAACAGTCGCAGAGACTGCTCACGCAGGTGCAGGGCAGCGCCCAATCGTTCTCGTCGTCGCTTGCGGGCGCGTTCGACAACGGATCCGTGCAGCTGTCCGGCATCGGCGTCAGCGTGAACAACGCGGCGGGAGACGCGCTCAGCGCCTTCAACACCGCACAAGGCAGCATCGACGACATCACCAATGCTCTGCAGAAGCCGATCGACGGCGCGGCTACGCTGTCCAGCGACCTCAAGGACGCGATGAACAAGGCCGGCATCGGCCGCGACACCGCCATCGGCAAGCAGATCTGGCAGCAGATAGACGCGCTCGACAAGACCGTGAACACCCAGCAGGGCCAACTCGACGCCTTCCACAAGGACACGTCACAGTTCATCAGCTCCGGCAAGAGCGCGGCCACCAGCCTTTCGGACGTCACCAGCACCGCCACCGGCAGCGGCATCGGCATACTCAACCGCGCACGCACGACGCTCACCGGAACCGTCACCCCGAACCTGACCGCGGGATTGAGCAACTTCGCCACGCTCAGCGGCACAATCGACGGCACGCTGTCATCGCTGTCATCCACGCTCGGCCAGTCCGACAGCCTGTTTGACGAGCTGTCCGACACGCTGAGCCAGGCGAAAACCACCGTGGCCGGCACGCAGAAATCGCTCGCCGACCTCACCGACAGCGTCAGCGGCGTGCGCACCGACATCGCCGCGCTCGGCAGTTCGGCCACATACCAGAAAATCAAGCAGGCCCTGAACATCGACGGCGACAGCTTCGGCGAATTCATGGGCACACCGGTCGAACTGTCCACCAAAAGCGTCTACCCGATGGACAACTACGGCTCCGCGGTCACCCCGTTCTACACGAACCTGGCGCTGTGGGTCGGCGGCTTCGTGCTCATCGCCATCTACAAGCTAGAGGTCGACCGCGAGCGGCTCGGCGACGTGACCGCGTCGCAGGCGTATCTCGGGCGGTGGCTGCTGTTCGTGGTCGTCGGATTCCTCCAGGCCCTGATCGTCATGATCGGCGATCTGGTGCTCGGCATCCAATGCCAGCGTCCGGTGCTGTTCGTCCTCGCCGGTCTGTTCTGCTCGTTCGTGTACATCAACATCATCTATGCGCTCGCGGTCGCGTTCCGGCATATCGGCAAGGCGGTCGCCGTGATACTGGTGATCGTCCAGATTCCGGGCGCGTCGGGCCTGTACCCGATTGAGATGATGCCGGACTTCTTCCGGGAGCTGCACCCGTGGCTGCCGTTCACGTACGGCATCAACGCGATGCGTGGCCCGATAGCGGGACTCTACGGCAACCATTACTGGAGCGACATGCTGCATCTGTTCCTGTACCTGCCCGTCGCGCTGTTCATCGGGCTGGTCGTGCGCCGGTACGCGCTGAACCTGAACGCGCTGTTCGACCGGCGGCTGGCCGAGACCGACCTGATGATGACCGAGCACAACGCGATGGTCAACGAGTCGGTGAGCTTCTCTTCGATCCTGAACGAGTTCTCGAACACCGAAGAGCTTCGCAAGGTGATCCGCCGTCGCGCGAAACGGTTCTTCGGGCGCTATCCGCGGCTGATCCGCGCCGGGCTGGCCCTGCTGATCGTGCTGCCGTTCGTGTTCCTCATCCTGCTGTTCGTCATCCCAAACAAGGTGGCGATGCTGACGACGTGGATCCTGTCGATAATCATCATCGATGCCTTCCTGATCGTGGTCGAATACATGCGGGACCGGTACGCGCGGCAGCTGGGCGTCAGCGCCATGAGCGCGGACGCGTTCCGCGACGCCGTGCTGCGTGGATACACGCACCGGCACCTGACGTTCCGCACGTCCGGGAGGTCGCCGCGCAGGCATGCGGCCGTCTCCAAGGCGGCTCGGGACGACGGTGATGCCGGGGCCGCCGGCGACGGTGACATCGTGGAGCTCGGTGAACTCGACGGCCTTGACTGGCCGGCGCAACCGATTTCAGGCAATGACGATGCCGAGGGCGGCAATAACGGCAATGAGGAGAGCGTCGGGGAGACCACCGAGCAGATACCGCCCGCAGGGCAGATGCCGTTCGCCGGGCAGGAGGACGAGACGCGATGAAAAACATCTGGAGGATCTTCACGCGCGACGTCTGCCACGCCACGCGCAATGTCATCGCGATCATCGTGGCCATGGGACTGATCATCGTGCCGGCGCTGTACGCCTGGTACAACATCGCCGCCAGCTGGGACCCGTACGGCAACACCAAATCGTTGAAAGTGGCCGTGGCGAACGTCGACAGCGGATACAAATCCGACCTGATCCCGGTGCGTGTCAACATCGGCGAGACCGTCGTCAGCTCGCTGCGCGCCAACCATGACCTCGACTGGCAGTTCGTCGACCGCGACACCGCGATCGACGGCGTGCATTCTGGCGAATACTACGCGGCGCTGATCATCCCCAAGCAGTTCAGCGCCGACATGATGACGCTGTTCTCGCCGGAAATGAAGCACGCCGAACTGGAGTACTACCTCAACGAGAAAATCAACCCGATCGCGCCGCACATCACTGATCAGGGCGCGTCCACGGTCGCCACGACCATCGACCAGACCTTCGCGAAGACCCTCGCGCAGGTCGCCCTCGACCTGGTATCCAGCCTGCTGAAATTCGCGCAAAGCCCGCAAATGAGCGAGTACGTATCCAACGCCACGAAACACATTTCGTCGATTTCGTCGCAGCTGAAGTCCGCCGCGTCACAGGCCGACTCCTACGCAAGCCTGATGGGCGCGACAGGCAAAATCATCAGCTCCACCGACCGTCTGCTCGGCTCGACCGGATCCAGCGCGTCGGACGCGAAGAAAGCGCTGAAACAGGGCACGGCCGGCGTGAAAAGCCTGGACGAGGCCCTAGCCGGCGTCTCGACGAGCATGAGCTCGTCGCTGTCCGACGCCGCGGGAGCCTACGACACGATCAGCAAGCAGGTGGACACCGCGTTCTCCGACATGGGCTCCCAATCCTCCCAGATTACCGACAAGCTCACCACGCTGCAGCGCAACATCCAATCGCAGGCCGACACATTCGGCACATACGCGGAGGCGCTGCGCTCGCTGGCCGACGCCGCGCACCTGCAGGCGGTCAAGGACGCGCTCAACAACGCGGCTCAGCAGGCGCAGAACACGCAGAACGAGCTGCAGAAGGTCGCCGACAGCATCGGCGACGCCTCCAAGAAAATCACCGACGGCACCGCCAGTGCGGACGACACGCGCAAATCCCTGAAGAAGCAGATAGCCGCCGCGAAGCAGTCGATCACCGACATGGCGAACACGTACGACACCACGATCAAGCCGCAGCTCGACGAACTGGGCAAGTCGATGAGCGATGTCGTCAAGCAGTCGGGGAGCGTCATCGACGGACTGGCCGCCACCGCCACCAGCATGTCCGGCCTGTCCGGCGACATCACCGGCAGCCTGTCCGACGTGCAATCCTCGTTGGGCGACGCGGCGACCACCCTGAACGCCTCGGCCGAGAAACTCGACTCGCTCAACAAGCAGCTGACGGCGGTCGTCGGAGGCGGCGGCATGCCCGATCTCTCGCAGATCACGTCAGCCGACCCCGATTCGATCGCCACGCTGCTGTCCGCCCCGGTCTCGGTGAACCGCATCGCGCTGTACCCGGTCGCCAACTATGGTTCCGCCATGACGCCGTTCTATACCGTGCTGTCGATCTGGGTGGGCGCGATCATCCTCGTCGCCATGATGAAGGTGTCGGTGTCCGACCGCGAGAAGGCGAAGGTGCTCGGCCTCGGCGAAACGCTGCCGATGGGCGAGACGATGGGCGTGAAGGAGGCCGTGATCGCCGGACGGACCGCAGGGCCGGGCGCGATGCTCGACGTGCTGCGCAAGCCACGCCCCGAGTCGCCCGGCAACGCGCGACGGTTCGGCCTGCACCCGTATCAGGAGTATTTCGGGCGATACGCCATTTTCGGCGCGATGGCGCTGCTGCAGGGCACGCTGGTATGCCTGGGCGACATGTTCTTCCTCGGCGTGCAATGCGAGCATCCGCTGCAGTTCCTGATGGTCGGCTGGCTGTGCGCGCTGGTGTTCTCGCTGCTGATCTACACGCTGACCGTGTCGTTCGGCGACATCGGCAAGGCCATCGCCGTGGTGCTGCTGGTCATGCAGGTGGCCGGCTCGGGCGGTACCTTCCCGATCGAGACGTTGCCGCCGTTCTTCCAGACGATCTGCAAGTGGCTGTTGTTCCCGTACGGGGTCGATGCGATGCATTCGGCGATGGCG
>ENA-OQOA01000931-OQOA01000931.1-human-gut-metagenome-genome-assembly--contig:-NODE-931-length-10198-cov-2.912819_pt1 | contig 10198 bp, 14 predicted proteins | sample MGYA00242633_ERZ504888 | MGnify/ENA primary metagenome ERZ504888 (study PRJEB26092, sample SAMD00036372) | human gut metagenome | host: Homo sapiens | study: EMG produced TPA metagenomics assembly of... | reverse complement strand
GGTATCTCTAGTTTCATAGCCGAGGCGGATGCTACCTTTATGGGTGAACTTAATGGCGTTGCCGGCAAAGTTTGAAAGCACTTGTGCCACCCGGTTCCGATCTGTTTGAATCATGCAGGAAGAACGGGATGATTCCGCTATAATTTGTATATTTCCTCCGGCGTCATCGACTCTCATTTGAAAAAGTTGTTGTAAATCTGAAAGTAACTGATTGACAGTCAACTGTTGTCTGCACAAATTCCAATGTTCCGGCTTCGATTTTTGACATATCGAGAATGTCGTTGACCAGTTGCATCAGGAGGTCGGCATTCATTTTTATGATTTCTTGATATTGGGCCTTTTTCCTCTTCTGTAGTTGCACTGCCTAATACCTCTGCAAATCCGGTAATAGCATTGAGAGGGGTACGGATTTCATGGCTCATGTTGGCTAAAAAGGCAGATTTTGAAATATCGGCTTTTTCTGCTTTTTCTTTGGCTAGCCGTAACTCCTTTTCAGCTTGTTTTCGGCGGGTAACATCGTGTACGGTGATTACCATGTTCTCTTCTTCATTCAGAAGGAAGTAAGAACCGGATATTACTGCATCACATTCCACGGTAGTATTATCAGATGTAACTACGGATAAAGTGGCTTCAAGATCCGTGAAGTTTCGTCTCTGTTCGAAGGCTTGTCGTATGGCGGTACGTATCGGGCAAGAGCCGCAGAAACTATGTGTGCCCGCAACCTCCTTCGGCTGCCAATGCATTGCGACATTGCAACAAGTCGCCCACTCTTTTCTCTTCTGTTCCTTTTCTGGTTCCGGTTTTTTGGTAATAGTTAGTCTTCAGTACCTTGAAATCATTGTCTATTAATAGGATAAAGGCATGCACATTTTTCAAGATGGCGCCGGCAATATGGCTGGTGCGTTCCAACTTTCTGGATTCACGGAACAATCGTTGTTGCATCCGCAGACATTTCCTACGTTCCAATAAAAAACTGATTAGTAGGACTGCGCATAAAACTATTAAGGTAGACAATAGTGCTATAAGCATAGTATAATATTGTTGTTTTAGCTTGATAATATGACTACAAAGATAGTTTTTCATGGAAGTGACATAGAAAAAATATGTGAGTACTATCATTTAAATAAAGAAGATATCGTAAAATTCGGTGCCAATGTCAATCCGCTTGGACTCTCATCCAAAGTCAGGGATGCACTGGCTTCAAATATTGACCTTTTTTCTTCCTATCCGGATCGAAATTATACTTCTCTTCGAAATACAATTTCTGAATACTGCAATATTCCGGCTGACTTTATCCTCCCGGGAAATGGATCCAGCGAGCTGATCTCTCTGTTGATCCAGGAAAGAGCTCCGAAGCATACCCTGATCCTGGGACCAACTTATTCCGAATACTCCCGTGAACTTTCTTTCTCCGGAAGCACACAGGAATATTATCATCTTCAGGAAGAACGGGATTTTTTCCTGGATATTGATGATCTCTGCAAGACGCTCGAAAATGGTTACGATTTCCTTATTCTCTGTAATCCTAACAACCCGACTTCCTCTGCGATTACCCAGAATGAACTCCGTAAACTGATCGCTTTCTGTGCTAAGCATAATATTTTCGTGATGATCGATGAAACTTATGTAGAATTTGCACCTGATATTGATACAATCTCTGCAGTATCCCTAACAACAAAATTCGATAATTTCATGATACTTCGTGGAACTTCCAAATTCTTCTGCGCTCCAGGACTGCGACTTGGATATGGAATCTGTGGAAATCTTGCTTTCCTTGAACGTATGAACAGTATCAAAAATCCTTGGACGATCAATACACTTGCTGCTCTTGCAGGAGAAGCTATGTTTATGGATACAGATTATATTCAAACAACAAAGGATTATATACAATCTGAACGTACACGCTGCATTGATATTTTATCCAAACGCGATAACCTAAAGATTTATCCAGCTTATGCAAACTTTATCCTTGTAAAATTATTAGATGGCACAACTTCTTTTGAAATGTTTGAACGTTGCATTAAGTCTGGCCTGATGATCCGTGACTGTGCAAGTTTCCATGGACTAGACGGTGAATTTATCCGATTCTGTATTCAGAAGAAAGAAGATAACGATCGTTTGCTGAATTTATTGACACTCTGATCATAAATATTTTTATAAAAACAGAAATCCCTGAGAATGAATCTTTTACAACTCATTCTCAGGGATTTCTATAACTCATCTATTTATTTTACTGCGATAACTTCAATCTCGATCAGTGCTCCTTTTGGTAGAGCTCCTGCCTGTACACAAGATCTTGCTGGTTTGTTATCTCCAAATGCTTCTTCGTAGATTTCATTGATTTCTGCAAAATCGTTGATATCTGCTAAGAACACTGTTGTTTTGATAACATTATCTAATGTAAGATCTGATGCTTTTAATACAGCACCTAAGTTCGCTAATACCTGTTTGGTCTGTGCTGCGACACCTTCTTTTAATTCCTGTGTCTGTGGATCTAATCCGATCTGTCCGGATGTAAATACGAAATCTCCTGCTTCTACTGCATGACAATATGGTCCTACTGCTGCTGGAGCATTCTCTGCATTGATGATCTTTGTATCCATCTTATCTTCCTGCCTTTCTCTTTGGTCATTTACTTGATCACTTTAATCGATGGGTAATACCTAAACCATGCTTTTCCTAAGACTTCATCTCTGGAAACATAATGGGTCTCCCATTCTCTGGCATCATTTGAATTATTTCTGTTATCTCCCATCACAAAATACCCGTTCTTTGGTACTTTATATGGTCCAAAATCTTCTACTGGTTCTTCTTTGATATATGGCTCACTGAGTGCTTTCTTACTTCCATTAATATATACTTTTACCGTCTTTTACCAACACAGTCTCTCCTGGAAGTGCTATCACACGCTTAATAAACCATTCTGTCTCATCATCCGGATATTTGAAGATAATGATATCTCCACGTTTTCGGATCGTTAAACCAATAGGATGTTCGAAGAGCGATCAGTTTATCATTCGTCATGATCGTATTCTCCATCGAACCACTTGGAATATTCGCATTGATAATTACAAAATTCAAGATAAATTCTGTCAGAAGAATCGTTACAACAATACATGCGATCCAGCTAAATGCTTCACGCTTGAAACTTCTCTTCTGTTCTTTATCTGCATTTCTTTGCTCATATTGATCTGTCCTTAATAATTAATCCTCAAAACCACGTCTGATGATATCATGTCTTTCTGGTCCGTTAGATATCAAAGTGATCGGATATCCAATCTTCTCTTCTACGAACTCGATGTACTTACGGCAGTTTTCTGGAAGATCTTCGTAGTTTTTGATTCCACGGATATCAGATTTCCATCCTGGAAGTACTTCTAATACTGGTTTCGCTTTCTCAAGTTTTCCTGTTGTTGGGAAATCTGTTGTTACTTCTCCATCAATTTCGTATCCAACACATACAGGAATCTCATCTAAGTATCCAAGTACGTCTAATACTGTAAATGCAACATCTGTTGTTCCCTGCATACGGCATCCGTATTTGGTTGCTACAACGTCAAACCATCCCATTCTTCTTGGACGTCCTGTAGTTGCTCCAAATTCTCCTCCATCTCCACCGCGGCGACGAAGTTCATCTGCTTCATCTCCAAAGATCTCACTTACGAAAGCTCCAGCTCCTACAGCACTTGAATATGCCTTTACAACTGTAACGACTTTCTTGATCTCATATGGAGGGATTCCGGCTCCGATCGCACCATATCCTGCTAATGTAGAAGATGATGTAACCATTGGATAGATTCCGTGATCAGGGTCTTTTAATGATCCTAACTGTCCTTCTAATAAGATATTCTTTCCTTCTTTGATCGCTTCATGTAAGAACAGAGATGTATCACATACATATGGTGCTACCATCTCTTTGTATTCCATTAATGTATTGTATAATTCATCTGGATCAAGAAGTGGTTTATGGTATAAATGCTCTAATAAAACATTCTTCTTTTCACATACTGCTTTGATCTTTTCTTTTAAAGAATCATCATCAAATAATTCGCTTACCTGAAAACCGATCTTTGCATATTTGTCTGAATAAAATGGTGCGATACCAGATTTTGTTGATCCAAAAGAATTCTTTCCTAAACGTTCTTCTTCATACTGGTCAAATAAAATATGATATGGCATGACCATCTGTGCACGATCTGATACTAAGATCTTTGGCTGTGGAACACCCTGACTTACGATTCCTTCGATCTCTTTGAATAATACAGGGATATTTAATGCCACACCATTACCGATCACACTAGTTGTATGGTTGTAGAATACCCCAGATGGTAATGTATGCAATGCAAACTTACCATAGTCATTAATGATCGTATGACCTGCATTTGCTCCTCCCTGAAAACGAACGATAATATCGGATGTTTCACCCAACATGTCTGTAATCTTACCTTTTCCTTCGTCTCCCCAATTGGCTCCAACGACTGCTTTTACCATATGTGTATCCTCCTAATAAAATCAATTACTTTGACTTTTTCTTATATTATTTATAATGCTGTTATATTTAACAACATGACAACACGTTTCATTCTATATCGTTTTGGGCACTCTGTCAAGGCAGAGTGTCCAAAGCTTTGATTTATTTTCCATCTTTTACACTAAACAGGTCTGTACTTACATGTTTCTTATCCATCAGACTGTTATACTGTAGATACTGATACTGTGTGATCAGTTTTGTATATTCATTATTCTCAGACAACTCATGGTTCTTTCCATCTTTATCAACATATCCATTGGCATTTAATGCTGGGACTTCATTTCTCATATTTAATAAGAACTCATTGTATCTTGACATCTTTAAGTTTGTCTGCTGTAACATCAGGCTTGATAAATAGTTTGCACTGACATTTTCCACATCGCTCTTTGCATCAATATCATAATTTGCCCAGATGATAAATGGAACTGTATATTTCTTCTGCAGTTCTTTTAAACTTAAGCTGTTTAAAGATTTTCCATATAACAGCTCATAGAAAGAATCCTCAAGTTTTGGCTGATGATCTCCAAACATTACAACGATCGTTGGCTCTTTCTGATTCTTAAAGTAGTTGATGATCTTCTCGAATGCTCGATCTGATTCATGGATCAGTGATAAATAACGGTTTGCTGTATCTGTTGCCTTCTCATCTTTGATCTTGATCTCTTCCTTAAAGTTCTTGTCTGCGATCAGATATCCACCATGGTTCTGGATCGTTACATTGAATAAGAATAATGGCTGTCCCGCTTTTTTCTTATTAAAGATATCTATGATCTTATTGTAATCTTCTGCATCACTATACCATCCTCTGAATTTCTCTCCATTTGGATTCATAGATGTCTCATCTAAGAATTATCAAATCCAATTAGCGGATATACCGTATCTCGGTTCCATCCGTGTGCTTTGTATGGATGGAATGCCAGTGTATCATATCCCTGCTGTTTTAACTGAGATGCCAGACTTGGCACCTTATGTTTTACAAACTGTGTATATGCATTTCCGTTTAATGGAAGAGATGATACAGAGTTTCCTGTTAAGAACTCATACTCTGAATTACTTGTTCCTCCACCAAAAACAGATACCAGCATATGTCCTTTGATCGTATTTTCACTTAAACTATTGATAAATGGCATAACCTCTTTGTTTGTCTTGATCTTATTTACTACATTCAGATCTGAGAATGTTTCATTCATGATCACGACAACATTTGGTTTCTGTTTTAATTTCTTATTGGTTCCCTGTGTTACCTGATACTTATCTGCGATCTTATCTACCGCTTCTGGACTATATCCATCTGGCTGGGAAACGATCGTATACTGAATATTCATTAAAAAGCTTAAAATATATCCATTTTTTAAGTATCCTTTCTTCTGTTGCCAGAAGTTTACAGCAACACCTTTCTTTGACAAAAAGTCTACTCTTGTCAAGAAGAAAGAACTTCCTACTGTTACGATTGCTGTGATCAGTAATGCAACTAGACGTTTCTTCCAATGGAAGATCTTATATGTATCGAGTTTACATGCAAACACACATAATCCCAATAATACAACCGTCGCAACGATTGCTGGTTTATCATAACTTAATACATAATGATCTGCAACGTCCATTGCTGTTCCAAGTGCATAAATATCTGCCGGCGTGATCGGTGTTCCACGGAATGCTAATACAAAATAGTTTCCGATCGCAGCTGCATATAAAAATACATCTCCAACGAGCAACGCCCATTTCACACGGTTAAAGATCAGTAATAAAATGAAGAACAATATATAGTACCATAGGATGTTCATTCCAAATGCCAATTTATTCATCACACTGATCGGATTATAGAATACTTTTTCTACCATATAAAATGCGACCCATGGATTGACAATAAATAATGCCCATGTGAATCTCTTATTCCATTTTTCTGGAATCTTTAATGGTGTAAGAATTAAAATGATCAAAGCAAGTGTGATCGCTACTGTTAAAACAACTGCTGATACATCAATCTGTGTCGTCCACACTCTGGTTCTAACATGAAAATTCTTCTGTGTTACACCATTTAATTTAGCTGACTGATAGATTTTTCCCATATTGCTTGATGTATACAGATATAATGGGCGTTCGGCCTTTAAATACCCTTTTCCTGTTATCTCGATCGTATAAGTTTCCCCTTTATTCAACTTCTGATTCACGACTACTTTGTACCATTTATTTTCATTACGCAAAAGTACGACGCATCGTTGCTTTCATATCTGTCAGTCCGTCAACCTTCTAACAGTGTTGGAGTAATGTGGAAAATGATTTTCCTTACTGTCTTTTACATTCAGATCAATACTTCCAGCTCTTCCTGTCTGTTCGTTTCGGTCGATCATGATATCCAACCGTTCCATCGTATGTGAAACTGCTTTAAATTTCTGAACAACCTTATCACCATCTGTCACTTCAATCTTCGTCAGCTTATGTTCTGGTGTTCCTTTTGCAACTTTTTCGGAAAACTGGTCTTTGTTCATCAAAACCAATACGATAAATGCGATCAATGCTAAAACAATTCCATATTTCAGAACTTTTTGCATGACGCTGTGAAATTTTTGTAATTTCGTTTCACCATTTGTCTGTGTCATTTTACCTTACCTTCCATTCGTTTGTATTTCCCCAGTTATTTTTCCTTTTTCTCTCTTTTTCATTCTCTCTTAAAAATTCCCTAAGATTTTGAAATCTTTGGTTTCTTCTTTAATTCCTGCAAGGGAATTACGGATCGCAGGATCATCCAGATTCCCGATCACATCCACATAAAATCCGTATTCCCACTTTCTTCCTGGAAGTGGTCTGGATTCAATGTTACTCATACTGACATTGTTAAACATGAAATGCGTCAGAATATTGTATAAAGATCCTGATTCATGTGGCACGCTAAAACTGATGCTGACTTTGCCCGCATCTTTTCTGTACTGTTTCTTCTTTGACATGATCACAAATCTTGTTGTATTATTTCCTTCATCATTCACCTCACGTTTCAAAAATCTCAAGTCCATACATCTTTGCAGCACGTTCACTGCAGATTGCAGCTTTCACAGGCTTATTATCATCTGCTACTTTCTTTGCGCTGATCGCTGTATTTGCAACTTTTTACCTGATCCCAGTCTGGATGTTCATCCAAGAATCCTTTACACTGCATCAATCCTTGTGGATGAGAATATACTTTTTCAATCTTATCTAAGCTCGTTCCAGGAATTGCAGCCAATACATGCCTTACATCTACAGATTCTTCTCCCACGACGCAAATGTCATAGTCAAGGATCATATCATAAATTCCACTGACTGTTCCTGCTGAAGTATTCTCTATTGGCAATACTCCATAATCAGCTTCTCCTCGATCTAGAGTCTTTACAACATCTTTAAATTCTGGTACAGAAAAATTCTTGACATCCTCTCCAAAATACTGTACCATTGCCTGTTCCTGATATGCCCCTGGAATTCCCTGATATACAACTTTGGTATCTTCATTGATATCCAGTGCTTCCACTTCTTCAAATGTCTGATCAATATAAGCATCTTCTTGTGATAACAGACTATACTGATATCTTCGGCTGATACTCATCATCTGAAGAAACATCTCTTCGACAGACTTTTTTAATGATAAGTTCATCTTCGTCTTTTGTCAAGGCATCAATTTTCTGTCTTTCACGAACAGGATCATAAATTGCCTTTTCCTGTTCCTCTTTTATACTCTGCAACTTCTGCAGAACATCCCATTCTTTCTTTAAATAATGCAAGCATTTTCTGATCGATCTGATCGATCTGCTGCCTTATCTCCGTCAAATCTCTCATAAGTTACTGTTCCTCTTTTATCTTTTCTTTTAATTGCGTGATCGTCTGTCCAAGAAGCGGATGCATCAGATATGGGGCGATTTCTTCTAATGGTTCTAATACAAATAATCTCTTGTGCATCTCTTTATGTGGAATCGTCAGTCTTCTCTCATTCATCACCAGATCATCATACATCAGAATATCAAGATCTAATGTTCTTGGTCCCCAATGAATTGTTCTGACTCTTCCCGCCTGTGCTTCAACATCCATCAGAAAGTCCAACAGTTCTTCTGGCTCTTTTAATGTGTCAATAGCAATACATCCATTCAAAAAATCATCCTGTACCACACCGCCATATGGCTTGGTCTCGATCAGACTGGAAACATGAACAACTCTTGTATCATCCTGTGCCTCGATCGCATTGATCGCCTGATTAATGTATTCCATACGATCTCCCATATTTGATCCTACTCCAAGATACGCTCTGTGCCATCCTCTTTTAATCTTCACTGAAACATAGTCGAGTGGCAACCCGATCGGCGCCCATGGTTTTTTACTTCAATCTCTAGTTTTCTGATCAATGAAAACTCAAGTAATAATTTCTTCGCCACTGTTTCAGCCACACATTCGATCAGGCTAAAGTCATTTTCTGTAAGGATCTCTTTGATCCTATGACATACTTTACCATAATCAACGGAATAATCCATCTGATCACTGACACCTGCAAGTTTCGTATCAAGCGATAAAATTGCAGATACCAGAAATTTTTGCCCAAGTGCTTTCTCTTCTTTATACAAACCATGATTTGCATAAACTTCCAAATCTTTGATTGTAATCTGATCCATCATCTGTTCTCCCTATTTTGCACAAATTGCTTCTATCATCTTCATCGCACGCATATTTTCTTTAACATCGTGAACCCTGAAAAATCTGCATCCTTTCATATATCCACTGACCGTTGTTGCCACAGTTCCTTCTACTCTCTGATCTGATGGAAGATCCAGCGTTAAACCGATCATGGATTTTCTAGATGTTCCAAGAAGAACTGGTACATCCCACTGATTTAATAACTCCAGATGGTTCATAAGCTCTAAATTCTGATCAAGATCCTTGGCAAATCCAATTCCTGGATCCAGCATGATCGTTTCTTTCTTGATTCCAGCTTCCTTTGCCATCTTCATCGTCTCATCTAAATCTGCTACCACATCATTTAAATAATCCTTATAATCTGTATCCTTACGGTTATGCATCAAGCAAGAAGCAACTCCTGTTTCTGCTAAAACTGCAGCCATAGTTCCATCCCACTTAAGCCCCCAGATGTCATTGATCAGATCTGCTCCAGCCTCGATTCCCGCTTTTGCAACTCCTGATTTATAAGTATCTAGGGATACTGGCACATCAAATTCCTTTTTAATGCTTCGATCACAGGTGTGACTCTTGCGATCTCTTCTTCATCAGAGATCAACGTGTATCCAGGTCTTGTAGATTCTCCTCCAACATCAATGATCGCTGCTCCATCTCTGACCATCTCATTCAGCATGCTTTAGTGCCGCATCTAAATGATCATATTTTCCTCCATCTGAAAATGAATCTGGTGTCACATTCAAAATTCCCATGATGTATCCATGATGTTTCGTATCAAATGTCTTATTTCCAATAATCATAGCATCTCTCCTAGTATATATACTTGTTGTTTTTCTTTTCTTCCGGCCAATACATTCCTGTCTTGCTTTGCAGTGGATACAATCTCTTGAAAGTTTATCTGCACGATAAAAGATTGATGCAAAACTTTCGCTTTCTTCTTTCATATCTCTATGCCTTAAAATCGTATCTGTCATAAACTTTCTCTCTTTCTCTGGTATTATCCACAGTTCCGTTAAG
>ENA-OQOA01000929-OQOA01000929.1-human-gut-metagenome-genome-assembly--contig:-NODE-929-length-10209-cov-3.717219_pt1 | contig 10209 bp, 13 predicted proteins | sample MGYA00242633_ERZ504888 | MGnify/ENA primary metagenome ERZ504888 (study PRJEB26092, sample SAMD00036372) | human gut metagenome | host: Homo sapiens | study: EMG produced TPA metagenomics assembly of... | reverse complement strand
CTTTGCTTTGCCACAGGTTTTGCAGTGGTATTTTTCATTTACAGATAGTCAATGTAGAGGAAGATTTTTTGATAAAAGCATTCGAAAATGAGTACCTGCAATACAAATCAAAAGTATGCCGATATTTAGGAAGAAAAAGATAACTTCAAGTTCGCAAAACTAACCAAAAATATAAACAGTTCGTAAAATCGAAGTTTGTAAGGAACAGAAACTTTGAAGTTTATGGAGAGGAGAAGAATATGATTTTTCACTATGCTGGCAAATATAATGGAGATGAGAGTAGTCTTCCATACAAGGAACATCATCCTAATGCAACCCCGTTTAAAGAACCAGAGGATACGAAGAAATTATCATTAATTGCAAATGTGGGATGTATTTTGATAATGGGTATATTAGCAATTCCATTTTTAATACTGGGAATAGAATATATTCCTGATAATGCAATATGGATGATGATAGGTGGAATTTGTGGCGGATTATCTATGTTGCCACATGAATTGCTGCATGCAATATGTTATAAAAAAGATGTATATATGTATAATGATTTGGCACATATGTTGATGTTTGTGGTAGGAACAGAGGATATGAGTAAAGGGCGTTTTATTTTTATGTGCTTGTGCCCTAATCTTATACTTGGCATAATTCCCTATATTTTATTTTTGATATTTCCGCAATTTGTTGGATTGGGTTTATTTGGAATTATTTGTATTGGAATGGGGTTTGGGGATTACTTAAATATTTACAATGCAATAAAGCAAATGCCGAAAAATTCCAAAACATATTTATGTGGAATGCACTCATATTGGTACTTGTAGAAATGCCAAAATTTCAGTTTCATGTTGCTTTTAATAATTGAATATTGAATGATTTTACATAGCCGTTAAGGAGTAATTTTTGTTCCCTAGCGGCTTATTTTATTTTTCAAAGTAGTAGGTGAGAAAATTGAAAATTAGAAAGGTTGATGACAAACCGATGGTCATTCACACCAAAGGAGAAAATCCCTTTCATGTGTATTCAAAAAAAGTTAAGGCAGGAAGTGGTCTAGAATATAGAGAAATTTTTAAGCTGATTGGAGGAACAGAAGTATGCACATATAGATACAGTCACTCCCAGGAGCGTGTGTCGGATAAAACAAATTAACAGGAAGCAGATAAAGCGATATATGTGATATTCTATTTCACAACAAAAAAAGGTCTGTTCACAACATGGTGGCTAGCTATTTAAAGAACTTTTCCGATATAATAAATATAATTGTATGTAAGTAAGGAAGTGACAAGATGCAAATAGCAATCTGTGATGATGAAAAATCTATAGGATTGATATTAGAAGAAAAAATAAGAAATTATTACCGGATGCAGTAATAGAAAAATATTTATCTGGTGATGAATTGATTGCAAGTGGTTGTGAGCCGGATATTCTATTTTTGGATATTCAGATGCCAGGAATGGATGGAATGGAAACGGCAAGGATTCTGCGTCAGAAAAATGAAAGAATGGTATTGATATTTGTAACTGCTGTGGAGGAGTATGTTTTTCAGGCATTTGATGTTGCAGCATTTCATTATCTGGTTAAACCATTTTCAGATGAAAAATTTGAGGAAGTTGTGAAACGTGCAGTCAGAAGCATTGAAAAATATTCTGAAAATCAATCGGATGAAAAATACATGATGGTGCAGTCCGGAGGAAGCCATATGAAAGTGTTTTTGAAGGATATTGTGTATGCCGAGGTATATAATCGAAAAGTCATTATTCATACACGGGATACGAATATTGAATATTATGGAAAATTGCAGGAACTGAGTGAAATTGCGGGAGCAGATTTTTTTCGACACACAGAGCCTACCTCGTACATTTCAAATATGTTCAGAAATATGATGCAAATTGTGTGACGATGGAAAATGGAACTGCATTGATTGCAAAACAGAATTATTCTGAGTTTGTAAAACAATATTTGAAATATAATCAGAGGAAAGGAAAAGAAATCGGATGAGTTTGGTAGAAAAATGCTGGATGGTTACATCGAAAATTTCTGTTATTGCACTCCTTATGATTACAGGAATCTATTTTGGAAAATTTGTTTGTCCCTATATAAAAAGAAAAAGGGGCTGTGGCAGTCAGTATTGTTTATATTACGATTATGCTTGTTTTATATATGATTCCGCCACAGATTGATAATTTTTCCGCATATCTGATTGGAGTTATAGCAGCGTTTCTTGTGATGTATGTAGAGGACAGAAGAAATATATATCAGAAAATATTTCTTGCAATTACGTTCTTTTCGATCCGATGGTTAACGGTTGCAATGGCAGCCAGACTTGATGATCTTGTTACAAAAGCACTTGTATTTCGGAATATGAGTGCAGAAAAAGTGTGGTTGCAGTACGGACTATATGTTGGAACCAGAGTTTTGGATATTGTACTTTGTATTGCTTTTATTGCGGTTGCAATAGGACTGATCAATAAAGCGTATATATACAAAAAAGATGAAATGAGTGTCAAAGAGATGGTAATGCTTATTATACCTTCGCTTGTAGGCGTCACTGGGTATGGCATTTTACAATATTATCTCATGATATACGAAAGAGATACTGGAAAGAACTTGATTGATACATATGGATTTTATGGAGCTTTAAGCTTTTTACACTATCTGATTTCCATAGTCGCTATTCTTGTTGTGATTGTAATGTTCCAAAACTGGAAAGAGATGCAGGAAGAACAGCGGGGACAAGAGCTGCTATTAAATCAGATCAGTGACATGAAAAAGCATATCGGGGAAGTCGAAAAGTTGTATCGGGATATCCGCTCCATGCGCCATGATATGGGAAATCATATACAGACACTGGAACATCTGGTGGCACATAATAATATGGATGATGCTACAGAATACTTGGAACATCTGAAAAATGAATGGGACGAGGTATCTCCGGAAATAAAGACAGGAAGTCCGGTAATTGATGTCATTTTGATGGAAAAGCTGAGAGAAGCAAAAGAAAGGCAGATTCGGTTTCTGTCGGATTTTCATTATCCGCAGAATACGAAGTTAAATGCATTTGATTTGAGTGTGATCATGAATAATGCCTTGAATAACTGTATGGAAAATGTAAGTGGAGATGATCCGTATATCAGTATTTCTTCTTTTCGGAAAAACAGTATCTTTATGATAACCATAAAAAACAGTTTTGGGGGTCAGCTTAATTTTGGTGATAGCGATTTGCCAGAAACAACCAAATCTGGGAGGGAACATGGAATGGGTTTGAATAACATTCGCCGGGTTGCCAGAATGTATATGGGAGATATATCTTTGGAGCAGGGAAATGAGGAAGTAATCCTTAGCATTATGATGCAGGTAGAATAAAGAAATAAATTGGCACTATGTATTTTGTAAATTACAGAAATTACAGAAATATGTAGTACTTTTTTTGCGCAGGTAGCGATGAAAATATGTTGCTTGCAACAATATTTGAGGAGCACTGCGACAGTCTGAAAAGCATTTTCAGACTGCTTCACAACGAAAAAAGGGCGGTTCACAACATCACAGTTTATTGTGAAGAAAGATATGCCGAAAGAAAAAATAAAGAGAAATCATGTTATACAGATTTTCAGGAAACGGATTTCAGAGTATTAGCTCAAGGAGGTAAAATCCTCTGCTCCTGTATGGACAGTCGCATTTTGCTTCGCAAAACAAGGAGGATTAAAATGATGAAAATTAATGGATTTAACGGAACGAATACGCAGACAGGAGCAATGGGAATGGCACAGGCGAATGATTCTGTGAGCAAAAATATTCAGAATCAGATTGCAAATGCACAGCAGAAATTGCAGGACTTATCATCAAATGAAGAACTGTCATTAGAGGATAAGATGAAGAAACGTCAGGAGATACAGCAGGAAATTACAAATCTCAATCAACAGTTAAGGCAGCACCAGATTGAACAGAGAAAGGAACAGCAGAGCAAAAAATCATCTATCGATGATATGGTGGCTGGTACAAAAATACATCTGCAAAGAAAGGAACAGGCTTGTCACAGGCAGGTATGCGGGCAATGATTTCCGCAGATTCATCTATGAAGCAAGCAAAAGTGCAGGGTAGTATGGCAACACAGATGGAAGGAAGAGCCGGTGTGATTGCGTCTGAAATCAAGCAGGATGCTGGAAAAGGCAATACCGAAAAGAAAGAAGAAGAACTGGCAGATTTGCAGGCAAAAGCGCAGTCTGCAACAGCATCACAGATGTCTTCACTTTCAGATGCAAATAAATCTATGGAAGAAGCAGCAAAGGCAGACAACAGTACAGATGCAGCAGAAACAAAGAAGAATCAACCTCAGAAAGCAGAGAATACACAGGAAAATGCAGATACGGCAACAGATGCATCAGAGAATGCAGATATCAAAACAGAAACAGCAGAAACATAAAAATCCAGCATCAGAAAGTGGACAGTCGGTAGTATATACACCGATAGATATACGTTTATAGTTCGGAAAGGAGGCTGGTGTTATGTCAGAAATCAAAAGTTTTAGTGATTATACAAGTAAATATAACAGCAATGTAGATTTTTCAGTTTTGTTTAGTGGAACGTCAGATAGTTCATCAGTAGGCAATACAAATATGCTTTCTGATTATGCTGCAATCAAAAATGGAAGCTATGGAAAACTTATGAAAGCATATTATGCAAAACAGGATGCTGAAAAATTATCAGGAAAAGGTGATACTTCACAAAAACTTACCTTGATGAAAACAAGTGCAGATTCTCTGAAAAAATCAGCAGATGCTTTGAATGACTCTTCTCTTTGGGAAAAAAAGAAAATAAAAAAGAAAGATGAAAAAACGGGGGAAGAGATTGAGGTAGAGGATTATGACTGGGATAAAATCACCAAGGCAGTAAAATCTTTTGTTGAAGATTATAATGATGTAGTTAAGGAAGCCGGAGAATCTAATACAAAGGATGTATTGCGAAATGCTTCATGGATGACTGGAATGACAGACAAAAACAGTAATATGCTTGCCAAAATAGGTATTACCATAGGAAAAGGAACAAGTTGGAATTAGATGAGGATGCTTTAAAGCAGGCAGATATCAGTTCGCTGAAAACGGTCTTTACAGGATATAATTCTTTTGTAAGCAAAATATCGCAGAAAGCAACTGGTATATCGAATGCTGCAAACCGGGCGAGTGCAACCTATACAAATAATGGTACATACTCTAAGACGGATTCTTCTTTGACATCGAGCAAGATAGATAAAGAAGTATAGAAAGTGTGGACTAACTTAGGGAGGTTGCTATGAAAGTTCAAGGAAATAGGTATATTAATAATCCAGAGATGATAAAAAATAAGGTTGAGAAGAAAACAACTGTTCCTCAGAATATTATTTCGGAGGATGATGTGAAAATCAGTGATTCAGCAAGAAAGTTAGTTGAGACTGCTCGTAATAAGGTATCGGATTTTCATACAATGCATTTTTCATCTATTAATGGAGAAATAAGAGAGATACCAGCAGAATATAAATGTGAAAATTTATTCAAATTAGATTTGAAAGCAACTTCCATTTCTGGAGAACAAAGTGCGTTTGAAGGCTGTTCGGAAAATCAGTCAGAGGTTTTTGAAAAATGGCTGGACGAAAATGCTTCTGAATATTTGACAGAAGATGAAATGAAAGATTTAAAAGAGAAGATTAATGCAATGACAGCAGATGTAGATTTTTTGAATGCTCAGGAGGGATATAGAGGAACTTCCTATGAATCTGTATTTTTGTTAAGTGCAAGTGAAGCGGGGCTAAGAAAAGTAAATGAAATGTATGTTCCAGAGCAATTACAAGCAGGTTTTTCAGACATGATTGACGAATATGTTCATTTTAATGATTCGGCACGTAATTCTATCATGGAGAAAATGACACCAGATTACATGGTTGTTGGAATTGGAAGCAAAACAGAATCTTATAAGTACAAGTCAGAAATAATCTCAGATGAGACAGCTTTTTATACAAATGAGAAGAAAGAGATAAGTGGTATCTGCAATCAGTTTTTAAATGGTAAAACAGATCAAAAATTATTTTGTAATGAGATGAAAGACCGTTTAAATGATTACTATGGAAGCAGGTATGAATTAAGGAATCAGCCAGAAGCTGTTGAAGGAAGAGTAAATAATATGCTGGACAAATTGCAGCATATGTTTGGCGTTTAATGTTGAAAAAGGGTTTGGAGACTAGCTATGAAGACAGTAACAGATGTAAACACAGTAAACCAGCTATTGACATATTCAAAGCAGGCAGAGGCAGGAATACACCAAAAAGCAATACAGATGTTGCTTGGAGTAGGAAATAATAAAAAACAGGACAGTTTAAGTATTTCTGATGCTGCACGAGGCTTTTCAAAGCAATCAATAGCTGCACTGATAGATAAAAATGCGAATATTTCTAACAGTGAATTGGCTTATTATTTTGCAAACTATAATAATTCAAGTGCTATTTTGGATGCAATCAATTTTGGGGAGAATGTTTCCTGTGGATATAATTCTGATTTTAAGGAGTACGGGGTTATTTCCTTTGACCTTAATGGGAGCAGACAGGTAGTACCTAATTATGCAGTACCGAAAATGAATGCAAGCACCATGTCAGGCATTTGTGCTGCGAATAATTCTCTGGTACTAAGTAATAAAAGTTATTATGCATGGACAACATCAAGTGGCGGTAAATATACATGGACGGTCAATAATGGAAGAATAGGCTGGGCAGCCTCGGAATCGTTGCTTGCAGAGAATACAAATCAAAAAGGAACAAATTATAAGTGGGAAATGTGTAAGGCAGGCAATATCCTGTCGGATCTGGCACAGGGAAAGAGTGTGTGGGGGTATCTCTACAGCAATGAGGAGGTATTGTCCGTCTGTGAGAAAGTCGGGATTTCTCCGGGATTCTTTTCTATAGATGCGGGAGCAGGAAAACACACTTATTTATTGCAGGAATCAGGAAAGACCATAAATGTTGACGCAAAGATAAAACAGTTAAATGATATAAACTGGATAGAAATCGGATATAAAGAAGGAGATACGTTTTCTGTTTATGGTAAAGAGTATGCCATTGACAGCAGTGGGCATATCAATGTTTCGGCAGAAGATGAATTTACATCAACGGAAATTAAATATCCAAGTCGTTCAATATAATAGAAATTATTTTAAGTTTCAATAACAGGGAGGTAGGATTATGGCAATTACGGGTATCAATAACAGCAGTTACACATCGTATTATGCTTCAAATTATAAGAATACTGTAAAAAAACAGATAGTGAAAAGGATAGTACAAATACAAAAGATGGCAACGTGACAACAAGTACAGTTGAATTAAAAACATCACGTCCCGGTGTGACAAAAACAGAGCAGATTAAGACAGGGTATAGTAATGTAAATGATTATTCAAAATACTTGCAAGGAAAATACCATTATATGAATATAGGGCTGACTTCAATGCAGGGTATTCCGACAACGGTATCTGTTTCAAGTGCATTTTTACAAAAGTGCATGAATGATCCGGAAAAAGCAAAGTATTTGGAGGAAAACTTAGCAGCCATTCCGGATTGTACAAAAGATACGATTAATGGATGTTTGGGCACTGTGACAAATCAGAGTTATATGATTGATGCAAACGGAAATATTATAGAGACAGCATCTTGTACAAATGATCCAGATGGGAAAATAGCGAAAGAGAATGCTGAACGAAAGGCAAAAGAGAACAGAGAAAAAGAGGAAAAGATAAAAGAAAAAAGAGCTGCTAAAAAAGCAGAGGAAGAAAAAGCTGCAAAGAAACGTGCAGAAAAACTAGCAGAAAGAAAAGAAACGGGTAATTATACCTTATCCGTAACTGGTACTGATGTAAAAAGTATGACACAAAGTCTTGTAGCAGAATCTGTGAGTATTTCTGCACCTGATAGATCAAGTTTTGATATTAAGGCATAAAAGGATTTGATAAAAGGAAAATATCACATTGGTGCATTGGATGGCATCACCAGAGAGTAGAGTGGCAGAAAGTCAGTAGATATAAAGTTATAGATAGATTTATTTATGAACCGTGAGGTGGATTTATGGGAATCTCTTTTTCAAATATAGGAACAGTTGGAAGGGAACAGTTAATTACTTCTGGTAGTAAATGGAGAACCAAACTGGTCTTATATTCCATCGAAAGGAAAAAGTACAAAAACGCAGACTGAATTTGTAAGTGAGATTAGGAAACTGGCACAAAAGGCTGCCAATGCTACTGATAAGACAGAACAAGACGCTATTTCAAGGCAGGTATTGCAGTTAAGGGCAGCATATTTGTCAGAGGTTGCACCGGATAGAAAGCAGTTATACCAACAGGCAAAAAGTGCAATGAAAAATCAAAATACCAATCCAAAATGTAAAGGGATCGGAGAATTAACCTTACTGGATTTTTTGGAACAGGCAGAAGGAAAGAATCAGAATCTTGCAGATAAGCAGATTGTACTGGCAGGAGGCGGAACATTAAATTTCACTATTTTAACATCAGGTGGTTATGGTGTTCAAATTCAGAGTCAGGGTGTGAATGTATTGTTAAATACTGGTGCCGGCTGGGGATACGAAATGACTCCGGCAGAACTTACAAGAAAAGATGAATTTTATTCCATTTACTGGAAGGAATATAATGCCGTAAAGAATGGTATGAATTCTGAATTAAAAGAATTACCGGATTATCTGGAGAAAAGACCAGTTTTTGAAGCGAAAGCCTAATGATAATAATGCAATTCAAATAAAAAAGGGGTATTGATATATGCAGATTAGTTCCAACTATTCTATGAATGGTGTGCCATACGAAAACAGACGCAGACAGGATAATATTCCTCAATTTAGTACAGAACATACCGAACAGGAAAATGAGAGTATAAATCCATATATGGCAGATGTGGATTTTAACGAAAAAGCATTTGATATGATTGGTCCGAATGCTCCGCAGGAGGTAAAAGATGCATGGATGGAAGCAGCAAAGGAAGTAAATGCGAATGGTATGGGAATAAAGAAAAACGGAATGTTGAGCCATATATCACAGATGATGGTACAAAGGCTGAATAAGCAGATGAAAGGCGAGGGCGATGTGGATAACATCGACATTTTGGGAAACACAACAGAATCTGCAATTCAGGCAACGAAACAGGCTTTATATAATTTAGACCATCCACTGGAATATGTTCCTAAAAGCATAGAAGTTCAGAGGGCTTGTATGAAAGAGAGAGAATTCTATGTTGCGTTTCTGGAAAGATTAGAAAAGTTATAATTGACTGGAACAGAAACGGAAAATGACAACGATGAGACATATATAAAATTATTTAGGAGATAACATATGAGTGATAGTACCCTTCACATTGGAACTCTTGCTTCAAACAATGTAAATAATATTGTAAGTGATACAAGTAAATATGATGAATACAAAGAAAAAGTAAAGGAGTTGGAAAAAGAACTTCAAACCCGGAAAGACACCTTTGAGAAAATGACAGAACCACTGGTATATGTATGTGACTGCTATCAAAAATTTAATGTAGTGACAGGCATGCCGAAAAGCACATTTGGAGATTCTTTTGGCTATGCAATGCAGAAAGAGATTTTCGGATTATATGCAGGATTTTTATGCTGGAAAGGTGAGCAGAGAGGATCTTGATTCTTATTTTGAGAAATGCTGTACTTCCATGCGTACTTACCGGACTGGGCAGCATCAGACATCCGGAACCAATGAAGCAGATAATACACAGATTGTAAGTGAGTGTCAATTCAATTCCAGCCGAGCTATATACTGATGACGGTGCTGGAACGGTTGACGCAGACCAAGAAAATAATTTTGATTGACACCCACAAGGGACAGCCGAGATTGAGGATGGAAAGAAGAAAATCCGCCAGTTTGAGAACTTGGAAAAGAGGTTGCGTCAAAAGTTATCCAAAGAGGAACGAAGAACACGCAACAACCACCTGTATAATCAAGAGGGCACTATCAAGAGGGCACTTAACAGTGAAACTTATTTCTTGGAGATTTATGACGATATATACTATATAGCATTGAGTTAATTCTAAACGGATTTTGAATTTATTTACAAGGAGGTTTTATATGTCAATGAATATCAGCGGATTAGGCAATACCTATAATGGCATCAACACAAATAGTAAACAATATAAGGCTTTGAAAGAAAAAGGCTGGTTATCTGGTATTATGCAAAATGAAGC
>ENA-OQOA01000928-OQOA01000928.1-human-gut-metagenome-genome-assembly--contig:-NODE-928-length-10210-cov-3.085590_pt1 | contig 10210 bp, 9 predicted proteins | sample MGYA00242633_ERZ504888 | MGnify/ENA primary metagenome ERZ504888 (study PRJEB26092, sample SAMD00036372) | human gut metagenome | host: Homo sapiens | study: EMG produced TPA metagenomics assembly of... | reverse complement strand
CTGTGATTTCATTGCCTTCAGGAATAAGCACCACTTTAAAGGTATCAGGTACGGACAAAGCTGTAAAATGGTCTTCATCTGATGAAAATATTGCATCTGTTTCCAAAAAAGGTAAAGTCACAGGTAAAAATGCCGGAAAAGCTATCATCACTGCAACAATAGGGAAACAAACTTTGCAATGCAGGGTTATTGTTAGAGCAAGATTGAGCAGGACAAAAGTAACTCTTGTCCGATATGAGAGTAATTTTTTATCTTTAAAGGGTGCTTCTATTAAGCGCATTTCCAGCAGCGAACGTAAAGTGGCCTCAGTCTCTATCGTTAAAGAAGGAAAGGAAGGAATGATAATAGGTCTGCGGCGCGGAAGAGCAACAATTACAGTAGTAGATACAACTGGCAGAAAATATACCTGTATAGTTAAAGTCGAAGAGCCTTACCAACGAGAAAAATATATCACTCTTGAGGAAGGCCAGAGTTACCGCTTAAGATTAAACGATACTACTCAGAAGATATCCTGGAGCTCCCGAAATGAAAAAGTTGCTTGTGTTAATTCAGTAGGATTCGTTACTGCCCGTTCCAAAGGAGGGACATACATTTACGCAAAAGTTGGATCGAAGAGTTTCAGTTTTTATATTAAAGTACTGGCGAAAAAAAAGCCAGAAGTGACGCCAACAGCTACGCCCACACCAACGGTGACTCCAGAACCGACAGCTACGCCTACACCGGAACCAACGGCAACTCCGATTCCAACAGCAACTCCGGAGCCGACAGCAACTCCGATTCCCTGGTATCCGTCCTATCCGGATCCAGAACCAACAGATCCGCAGCCTCCACAAATCGACACTGATGTTCCAACCGATACTGATCACTCAAATGACAATAATGTCCCAACCGACAACAATGTCCCAACCGACAACAATGTCCCAACCGATAGCAGTACCGATTCCGGCAGCCATCTTTGTTCTGACTCTATTATCTACAAAAGAAATAAAAAATATTAAGATATTAGGAAATTATAGGATTATAATATTTTAACACTAAAAACCGGATTGAGTTTATTCTGCTCAATCCGGTTTTGACCTATTCCCTTTCTCTATAAAAGTTTAACTTCTTCAGAAAGATATCTGCCTCTTGCCATTTTTCTTAAAGATTGTATTCTTTATATAACTGCTCACGTCTTTTTGCGTCTGTTGATACAATCGGGATTTCTTCAGTTCTCTGATCCTGAAGTAATCGAGTAATCAGGCTTCCAAGTCGAGTTTCTCCCTGAACCTGCCCGAATTGCTTCTCCTTCTGTACGTCCCTCAGCTTTAAGTCTTTCAGATTCCAGTTCCAGAACTTTTCCTCCCATAATATCACCTATTCCTTTCCGGATATCTTCTTCCTTACGGAAGATATAATCCGCAATCTTTATAATTAACTTTGTTAAATCTGTATACAGTTCCGATTTACCTGTCTCCGTCAGTTCCTTTTGACGAGTTTTATTGAACACTTAATTTCTTTAAAATTATGTATTTTTATCTTTGGAATCAGTGGCAGATATTGCCTGAAAAATCACTTATAAGAAAGTATAGATTATCGTTTACATTTTTTACTATACAGCATCTATGGCTATTTATCAAGTCCATTTTGGGCGATTATTTTCCTGTTCTTCCTTAAATCAAGAGTTTACAATCCATACTCCGCAATGAAGAAATTTAAGACAAAGAAATAGCTTCTGTTTCTTACAAATATTTCTACTGTAAAGATAATGCCAAACAGCCTTGTAGGCAAATGAAACAGTTGACAGCTGAAAAAACCAATGATAAGATAAATGCACTCAAATTATAACAGAACAGGCTTACAGTCAGAAAAGGATCAGAATTTCGGTTCTGATTATTTTTTGTGTTTTATTCCGTTGACAAGGGAAAGTTCGCACTTGAAAAAGAATAAAAACTGGGTTATAATACGAACAAATGTTTGCAATGCAAAAAATCATTCCCGGATTTACAGTAAGCAATCCGGTTGATAGAAAGAAAGGAAATGTAACAGACATGGCAAAGAAAAACACCTATGATGCAGGGAGCATCTCTGTCCTGGAAGGTCTGGAGGCGGTTCGTAAGCGTCCGGGAATGTACATCGGAAGTGTTTCACGAAAAGGATTAAATCATCTCATTTATGAGATCGTAGATAACGCAGTAGATGAACATCTGGCAGGATACTGCAGTCTGATCCATGTGATTCTGGAGAAGGATGGTTCCTGTACGGTTACGGATAATGGAAGAGGGATTCCGGTAGATATGCATGAGAAAGGAGTGTCGGCAGAGAGACTGGTATTTACAACTCTTCATGCAGGCGGTAAATTTGATAATTCTGCCTATAAGACCAGCGGAGGACTTCATGGAGTAGGTTCTTCGGTTGTGAATGCCCTGTCTACATATCTGGACATTAAGATCAGTCGTGACGGATATGTGCATCATGATCACTATGAACAGGGAATCCCGACCATTGAACTTGAGGAAGGGTTGCTGCCGAAGCTGGGTAAGACCAGACAGACCGGAACAAGTATTAATTTCCTGCCTGATCCGGAGATTTTTGAGAAGACAAGATTCTCAGCAACAGAAGTAAAGAGCAGACTTCATGAGACTGCATATCTGAATCCGAAACTGACCATTCGCTTTGAGGATAAAAGAGGCGCAGAGGTCGAGGATATTACCTATCATGAGCCAGACGGTATCATTGGATTTATCAAGGATCTGAACCACAGTGCAGAAGTCCTGCATGATCCGGTTTACCTGAAAGGGGAAGCAGACGGCATTCAGGTAGAGGTGGCATTCCAGTTTACCAATGAATTTCGTGAGAATGTACTGGGCTTCTGTAATAACATTTACAATGCAGAGGGCGGTACTCATCTGACCGGATTTAAGACTACATTTACTACAGTCATGAATACTTATGCGAGAGAGATTGGTGTTCTTAAAGACAAGGATCCGAACTTCACAGGTGCAGATATCCGTAACGGAATGACAGCAGTTGTTTCCATCAAGCATCCGGAACCGCGTTTCGAGGGGCAGACCAAGACAAAGCTGGATAATCAGGATGCATCACGCGCAACCGGAAAGGTTGTAGGAGAGCAGATGGTACTCTATTTTGATAGAAATCTGGAGACTCTTAAGACCATCCTTTCCTGCGCAGAGAAAGCAGCAAAGATTCGTAAAACAGAGGAGAGAGCGAAGACGAATCTTCTGACAAAGCAGAAATATTCCTTTGACTCTAACGGAAAGCTGGCAAACTGCGAGAAGAAGGATCCTTCCCAGTGCGAGATCTTTATCGTAGAGGGAGATTCTGCGGGAGGTTCCGCAAAGACTGCCCGTAACCGTAATTATCAGGCAATCCTTCCTATCAGAGGCAAGATCCTGAATGTGGAGAAAGCAACCATTGATAAAGTGCTTGCCAATGCGGAGATCAAGACCATGATCAATGCATTCGGATGTGGATTCTCCGAAGGATACGGAAATGACTTTGATATTACGAAGCTTCGTTACGACAAGATTGTGATTATGGCTGATGCCGATGTGGATGGGGCGCATATTTCCACACTGCTCCTGACTTTATTCTACCGTTTCATGCCGGATCTGATCACTGAGGGACATGTGTATATTGCCATGCCGCCATTATATAAAGTCATGCCTAAGAAGGGGCAGGAGGAATACCTGTATGATGATAAGGCACTGGAGAGATACAGACGTGCCCATAAACCGGGAAGCTTTACTCTTCAGAGATATAAAGGTCTGGGCGAGATGGATGCGGAGCAGCTCTGGGAGACTACTCTGAATCCGGAGACAAGAATGATGAAGCGAGTGGAGATTGAGGATGCGAGACTTGCATCAAGCGTGACAGAGATCCTGATGGGAAGCGATGTTCCGCCGAGAAAGAAGTTTATCTATGAGCATGCACAGGATGCAGAGCTGGACATCTGATTTTGCCGGAGTGTTATATGGAAATTAAGACAGATACATGGATATGTGTCTGAGATGGAGGAAAGAAATTAAATGGAAACAAAACAGGAGAATGTGATTCCTACCGACTATGCGGAGGTCATGCAGAAATCCTATATAGATTATGCCATGAGTGTTATTATCTCCAGAGCCCTGCCGGATGTGCGTGATGGATTGAAGCCTGTACAGAGAAGAACTTTGTATGATATGTATGAACTGGGTATCCGTTATGACAGACCATACAGAAAATGTGCCCGTATCGTAGGTGATACCATGGGTAAATATCACCCCCATGGTGACAGTTCGATCTACGAAGCGCTTGTGGTAATGGCTCAGGATTTTAAGAAAGGCAAAACACTGGTCGACGGACATGGAAACTTCGGTTCCATCGAGGGCGACGGTGCAGCGGCCATGCGATATACAGAAGCCAGACTGGAGAAACTGACACAGGATGTCTTCCTCGAAGATCTGGATAAGAATGTAGTAGATTTTATGCCGAACTTTGATGAGACAGAGAAGGAACCGGTGGTACTTCCTGTCAGAATCCCGAATCTGCTGGTAAACGGAGCAGACGGTATTGCAGTCGGTATGGCAACCAGTATTCCGCCTCACAATCTGGGTGAAGTGGTAGATGCGGTGAAGGCATATATGAAGAATAACGATATCAGTGTCAAAGGGCTGATGCGCTATCTCAAGGGACCGGACTTTCCGACAGGTGGTCTGGTAGTAAATAAAGATGACCTGCTCAGGATTTACGAGACAGGAACAGGGAAGTTGCGTGTCAGAGGTAAAGTGGAGACAGTGAAGCTTAAAGGCGGCAGACAGCAGCTTGTGATCACTGAGATTCCGTACACTATGATCGGTGCAAATATCGGAAAATTTCTGAATGATATTGCGTCTCTTGTGGAAAACAGAAGGCAACAGATATCGTGGATATTTCCAACCAGTCTTCCAAAGAGGGAATCCGTATTGTTCTTGACCTGAAGCGAGACGCAGATGTAGAGAATCTTACAAATATGCTCTATAAGAAGACAAAGCTGGAAGATACTTTTGGCGTGAATATGCTGGCAGTTGCGGATGGCAGACCGGAGACTCTGAGTCTGAAGCAGGTGATCGAGCATCACGTAGATTTCGTATTCGATGTCACGACCAGAAAGTACACCACACTTCTGAATAAAGAGCAGGAGAAGAAAGAAATCCAGGAAGGTCTGATCAAGGCATGTGATGTGATCGACCTGATCATCGAGATCCTGCGAGGAAGCAAGAACAGAGAACAGGTAAAGAAATGCCTGGTTGACGGTGTGACAGAAGGAATCAGGTTCAAGAGCAAATCAAGCGAGAAAGCTGCGCAGAAGCTGCATTTTTCAGAAAAACAGGCAGCTGCGATCCTGGATATGCGTCTGTACAAACTGATCGGTCTGGAGATCGAGGCACTTCAGGCAGATTATGCAGAAACAATGAAGAACATTGCCATTTATGAAGATATCCTGAATAATTATGATTCCATGGCAGAAGTGATCATGAAAGAACTGGATCAGATTAAGAAAGAATACGGTACGAAACGCCGCACAGTGATCGAGAATGCAGAAGAAATTGTCTATGAGGAAAAGAAGATGGAAGAAATGGAAGTCACCTTCCTTATGGACCGCTTCGGATATATGCGGACCATTGATAAGTCTGCATATGAGAGAAATAAAGAAGCTGCCAATGCAGAGAACAAATATGTGTTTAACTGTATGAATACAGATAAGATCTGTATCTTTACAGATAATGGAAAGATGCACAGTATCAAGGTGGCAGATATTCCGCTGGTTCGTTTCAGGGATAAGGGGACACCGGCAGATAATCTGAGCAATTATGACAGTGCACAGGAACGTATGCTCTATGTAGCACCACTGGCATCTGTAAAAGAAAATACACTTCTGTTTGTCACTGCTGCATCCATGTGCAAGCTGGTGAGTGGTGCAGAGTTTGATGTGGCGAAGAGAACGATCGTGTCTACGAAACTTGCTGAAGAGGATTCTCTGATCTTTGTGGGTTCTGCGGATGAAATGGAACAGGTGGTATTCCAGAGTGAAGGCGGATATTTCTTAAGATTTCAGAAACAGGATATTTCTGCTATGAAGAAAACATCTATCGGGGTGCGTGGAATGAAACTGGCAGAAGGAGATAAGCTGGATCATGCATATCTTCTGGAAAGCCGCCAGGAATATACCATTACTTACCATGATAAACCCTATGTTCTCAACAGGATAAAACTGTCCAAACGGGACAGTAAAGGAATAAAACCACGTATATAAAACCAACAAATCCGCTAAAATCAAGGTTTTTGCAGGAAAAGCCTTGCAATTGCCGGAAATTGGTGTTACAATACATCTAAATTAGAACTTGTTGACAAAGGAGTGGGCGTGAGCCCACTCTTATTTGTTGCATGGAAAGGCAGGTGGGAAAATGAGCAGACGGGAAGAGTATGAAAAGCGCGCAGAGGAACTTCTGGCACCGATCGTAGAACTTAACGGCTTTGAACTGGTTGATGTAGAATATGTAAAGGAAGCAGGAAACTGGTATCTGAGAGGATACATTGACAAACCAGGCGGAATTACAGTAAATGACTGCGAGACAGTCAGCAGAGCATTCAGTGACAAACTGGATGAGAATGATTTTATTGAAGACAGTTATATCATGGAGATCAGTTCACCGGGACTGGACAGACCGCTGAAGAAAGACAAAGACTTTGAGAGAAACATGGGAAAACTGGTGGAAATCCGTACCTATCGGCCAATCGAGAAGCAAAAAGAGTTCTGCGGGATTTTGACCGCATATGATAGTAACAGTGTGACAATCGATGAGGATGGAACCGAGCGTGTTTTTGATAAGAAAGACACAGCCCTGATACGCCTCGCAATAGAGTTTTAGTTAATTCGGGAGGATAAGAAAAAATGAGCAGAGAGTTAAAGGAGGCACTGGATATCCTTGAAAAGGAAAAGAGTATCAGCAAAGATACTTTGCTTGAGGCAATTGAGCAGTCTCTGATCCAGGCCTGCAAAAACCATTTTGGAAAAGCTGACAATGTACATGTAACTATTAATCCGGAAACCTGCGATTTTTCAGTGTATGCAGACAGAAGTATCGTAGAATACGTAGAGGATCCTGCAATGGAGATTTCTCTGGCAGATGCTTTGAAGATCACATCAAGAGCTGAGATCGGAGGCATGATACAGGTTCCGATCCAGTCTAAGGAATTCGGACGTATTGCGACACAGAATGCAAAGAACGTTATCCTGCAGAAAATCCGTGAGGAAGAACGTAAAGTGCTGTATGATGAATACTATGGAAAAGAAAAAGAAGTAGTAACCGGTATTGTACAGCGTGTGATGGGCAAGAATGTAAGCATCAATCTTGGTAAGGCAGATGCAGTATTAAGTGAGAATGAACAGGTGAAAGGGGAAACCTTCCAGCCGACAGAGAGAATAAAGGTGTATATTCTTGAAGTCAAGGATACCCCGAAGGGACCTCGTATTCTGGTATCCAGAACTCATCCGGGACTTGTGAAACGTCTCTTTGAGTCAGAAGTTGCAGAAGTAAAAGACGGAACTGTTGAGATCAAGAGCATCGCACGTGAGGCCGGTTCCCGTACAAAGATCGCTGTATGGAGCAACGATCCGGATGTAGATGCAGTTGGTGCATGCGTAGGTATGAACGGTGCACGTGTCAATGCAGTAGTTGAGGAACTTCGCGGTGAGAAGATCGATATCATCAACTGGGATGAGAATCCTGCGATCCTGATCGAGAATGCATTGAGCCCTGCAAAGGTTATCGCAGTTATGGCAGATCCTGATGAGAAGACAGCTCTGGTAGTTGTTCCTGATTATCAGCTGTCCCTTGCAATCGGTAAAGAAGGTCAGAATGCACGTCTTGCTGCAAGACTTACAGGATTTAAGATTGACATCAAGAGTGAGACTCAGGCAAAAGAAGCCGGAGATTTCTATGATTATGATGATGACGAGACTGCAGAAGATGCAGCTGAGGCATCAGCAGAGGAAACTTCAGCAGAAGATTCCCTGACAGAAGAAACCGAAGCAGAAGAAGTTTCAGAGGAAGTTCCTGTAGAAGAAGAGCCACAGGCTCAGGAAGCAGGAGAGAATGAAGACGAAGAATAAGATTCCCATGCGCCAGTGTACCGGCTGCAGGGAAATGAAAAGCAAGAAAGAGATGCTCAGAGTTCTTAAGACTACAGAAGATGAGATCGTGCTTGATACTACCGGTAAGAAAAACGGCAGAGGCGCATATCTGTGTCTTTCCAGAGAATGTCTGGATAAAGCGATTAAAAATCATGGACTTGAGCGTTCACTGAAAACTGCGGTTCCGGATGAGGTATACGAACGACTTAAGAAGGAGCTGGAAGATATTGAAAAATAACAGAGTACTGTCGCTGATAGGGCTGGCTACCAAAGCAGGCAAGACCGTAAGCGGAGAATTTTCCACAGAGAAATCTGTAAAGACCGGAAAAGGACTGCTTGTGATCGTTGCTGAGGATGCCTCCGAGAATACAAAGAAGAAATTCAGGAATATGTGCAGTTTTTATGAAGTTCCGACTTTCTTCTTCTCAGATAAAGAGAGCTTAGGCAGAGCAATGGGAAAGGAGTACCGCGCCTGTCTGGCTGTCCAGGATGAGAACTTTGCGAAAGCAATCATGAAGGAGGTATAGCGATTGTCAAAATTAAGAGTACATGAGCTGGCCAGAGAGCTTGGACGACAGAACAGAGAAGTGATCGAGTTTCTGAAATCAAAAGGCGTTGATGTGAGAAGCCATATGAGTATGGTGGATGAGCCTGCGGTTTCGGAAGTAAAGAATAGATTCAGAAAAGACAATAATAACAGGGGAAAGGAGCATATTGCGAAATTGGAGACTCCCAAGACAGAAGAAAAGGTTGTAACAGCAAAATCAGAAGGAGATAAAACTGAAACACCTAAAAAGAAAAAAATATTAATCCGCGTTTTTCATGCACAGAATGCAAGTGACGGAGGAAAAACAAGAAAGAAACCTAGTGAAAAGCTGAAGGCGAGAGAACAGGTTCACCAAGAAATGCAGAAGGAAGAAATTCCGACAGTTCAAGAACAGACGGTGACAGACCAAGAAGAAATAATAATGACCGCCCAGGTACAGGCAACAGAAGACCGGACGGACAGAACCGTCAGGGAAGACCTCAGGGTGAAGGAAGATCCCAGGGAGATAACCGCCAGGGAGGACGTTTTGGCCAGGGAAGAAACCAGGGCGATGGAAACCGTCAGGGAAGACCGCAGGGCGAAGGACGTCCGGCGCGCCAGGGTGACGGGAACGGCCGTCCGATGAGAGGTCAGGGCGGCCGTCCGCAGCAGGGTGGTCAGGGAAGACCACAGCAGGGCGGAAACGGAAGACCAGACGGCAACAGAGGAGGCTTCGGCGGAAATAACCGTGGCGGACAGAGATCCGGTGGCGGAAGAAGAGATAACGATGCTGTATTCACACCAGAACTGACCAAGACATCCAAGGACAGCAAGAGAGAGCGTGACAGAGAGAACAAGAACAAGAAGAAAGACTTCGAGAAATCCAGTGCAGGACATAATCGCCCGAACCAGGGTGGAAGAAGAAACCTTTCCAGGATCCCGAAGGCTCTGCAGAAACCAACTCCTCAGCCGAAACAGGAAGAGAAGAAACCAGAAGTAAAAGAGATCACACTTCCAGAGAAGATGACCATCCGCGAACTGGCAGAAGCAATGAAGATGCAGCCGTCCGTGATCGTTAAGAAGCTCTTCATGGAAGGAACCATGGTAACTGTAAACCATGAGATCGACTTCGAGAAAGCTCAGGAGATCGCTCTGGACTACGATATCATCGCAGAGCCGGAAGAAAAAGTAGACGTTATCGGCGAACTCCTCAAAGAAGAGGAAGAAGACGAAGCAGATATGGTTTCCAGACCGCCTGTAGTATGTGTTATGGGTCACGTTGACCATGGTAAGACATCCCTTCTGGATGCGATCCGTGATACCCATGTAACAAGAGGTGAGGCCGGAGGAATCACACAGCATATCGGTGCATCTGTTGTAGAGATCAACGGACAGAAGATCACATTCCTGGATACACCGGGACATGAAGCATTCACCGCTATGCGTATGCGTGGTGCAAACTCCACAGATATCGCAGTTCTCGTCGTAGCAGCAGATGATGGTGTCATGCCGCAGACAGTAGAGGCGAT
>ENA-OQOA01000927-OQOA01000927.1-human-gut-metagenome-genome-assembly--contig:-NODE-927-length-10216-cov-4.207751_pt1 | contig 10216 bp, 13 predicted proteins | sample MGYA00242633_ERZ504888 | MGnify/ENA primary metagenome ERZ504888 (study PRJEB26092, sample SAMD00036372) | human gut metagenome | host: Homo sapiens | study: EMG produced TPA metagenomics assembly of... | reverse complement strand
ATAGCATATTTCTGTCATTTTCACCGAGTAACCCCCTCATTTTCTCACTTTACTCAATAATCGAGTACATTCATTTACCCACATCTCCTAAAGTCCAGTCCTTCCCATTGTGTTTGCAACCACAATGCTACTATGACCTCTGCTGACTTCTCGTCATTCGCTGTTACTCACGATTTTCATACTCTGTTTTCAATCGCTGACGAGACCTCCCTTGGTACCACACGTCACTTTCTCTCCATATATCTGCCACATTTACAATAGTTAATTCCCGAGTAGTTATTGGACTTCGGTTTGTATGGCAACCTTTATCCCTTTAAAATATTGCCTGATGTGATTTCTGTACGTCAGACCAGAGATTTGCCTCCAGCTTCCTTCAGATTCCACCTCACGATGGACACCCTTGCTCTTGGCTATATCCTTCCCACTACTAGGGCGGATTAGGAACTTTCATCCATTAGAAACGTGTGCCACAAGGCGCACCACAAAAAAAGCGTGCCAGGTTCGCCCCGACACACTTTACTTAATTAACTTTCGAGATACATATCTTCAGATATATTGCTGTATGTGTAAATTCTGTCTGTCTCAAACCTGTATACCTGACCACATTCAACAATCTGTTTTTCTTCATTGCACTCAATCATAAACGTTCCCCTAAGAACACTTATATATTCTCTTGTTTTCTCTCCATGAGCACCGCTGATATATTCCTTTACTCTTTCAATGTTTATCCTGTAATCCACTAAAGCCTTGCTTCAAGTGCATCAATAACTGTCTTTAACGCCTTAATTCTGGCATACTTTTTATCATTGGATTCCAATATATGCCAAGGGGCATAAGCTGTATTAGTCTTTAAAAGCATCTCATTAACAGCCTCCTCGTAGCTGTCCCACTTTTCTCTGTTTCGCCAGTCTTCTTCTGTTATCTTCCAGCGTTTTTCAGGAGTATTCTCCCTGTCCTTAAATCTTTCAAGCTGTGTATCTTTATCAATCTGTACCCAGAATTTTATTATAACTGCACCCCAGTCTGAAAGCTCCTTCTCAAACTCATTAATCTCAACATATGCTCTCTGCCAGTCATTTACACTACAGAAGCCCTCAAGTCTTTCAACCATAACTCTTCCATACCAGGTTCTGTCAAATATTGCTATATGTCCTGTCTTTGGCAGCCTGTTCCAGAACCGCCATAGATAATGCCTTGCTTTCTCGTGTGGCTCAGGACTTGCTATAGGATGCACTTCATATCCTCTTGGATCAAGCGCCTCTGCTATCCTTCTTATATTGCCTCCCTTTCCAGCGGCATCCCAGCCCTCATAAGCTATGATAACAGGAATCTTCTTTTTATATAATTCATTATGAAGTTCTCCAAGTTTTTTCTGATACATGCCCAGAAGTCTTTCATATTCTTCGTCCGAAAGGCTCTTATCAAGATTAACCTCTGAAAGCTTATGGATAGGCTTAAGTGGAAATGCATTCTGCAGCAATGGAACAGACAATGCACTATTGGCAAATGCTGTATCTATACCCTGAACGATTGTTTCAAGCACCTGCAGCTGTGCCCATTTTTTATCCTTTGCATTAACCAGATACCATGGTGCACTTGAATGGTTAGTATCACAAAGATACTGATCATAAACAATCTGACATTCATCATAGTGCTTATTCTGCCATTTATCGTGCTCACTTACACGCCACTTTGTATTCTTATCTTCCTTAAGCTTATTAAGCCGCTTTTTTTGTTCTTTTTTATCTATATCAAAGAAAAACTTAAGAAGCAGATATCCATTATCTGTTAATTGCCGTTCAAATCTTTTAATGCTTTCTACCCTCTTATTATACTGTTCGTCTGATAATTCTCCTCTTAACTTCTGTCTTGTAACCTCTGACATCCATCCACTATCCATAAAAACGAACTTTCCAGTCTCTGGAATTTTTATAAAATGTCTATATAAAAATGGTTTTCTTTTCTCTTCATCTGTAGGTTCATCCATGACTGCAACCTTAAAAAATCTTGGATCAATATTTTTTATTACTTTTCCTAAACACTCCTTTTCCAGCTGCACCCCATCCTTCAAACAAAACAATAACCGGAAGCTTTTTTTCTTTCATCATGATCTGCTGTTTAACAAGCTTATCTCTTGCTGCTTTAAGTCTGTTTTCAATCTCTTCATCTGATGGCAATTCCATTTTATTCCAATCCTTTAACATATTAATAATCTCCTTTCCATAATCATGACAATTCTATTATTATTTTATAATGTGTAAATAAAGTATTACTATCAAACACGTATCTTTACTAGTATATTTATGATATACTGTATCTATATCTTTTTATTTACAGCTATTATACACTATAATTATAATAAACACCACTTTTTGTATATTATTTTTAATACAATACAGATTCATTAGTGTACAAAAAAGACTGTCAGATAACTAACAGTCTTTTTCTTACGTATATTATTTATTATTCTGCTGTCTGCACCACTGGATTGTCTCTACAATACCCTTTTCAAATGTATATTGCGGTTCAAAGCCAGTATCAGCCTTTAAATCTTCTATATCTGCACACAGATACATAACCTGATTAGGACTATAAGGTATATCCCCGAATCCTATTTGGATTGTACTATCTATGCTTTCTCCCATTATATTAATATATTCCTTAAGCGGTCTTGCCTGTCCACTTCCTATACAATATATTTTTCCATCTATACCCTTCTCACCAAGCAGTCTCATAGCCAGTGCTGCATCTTTTGAATACAGAAAATCCCACATCTGCTCACCCTTCGTACATGAAGGAACTTCTCCTTTAAGAAGTCTGTCTATCGTACTCATTACCATGTTTTTCGCCATCATATGGTCCATATATACTGAGTATTCTCGTCCAGATATGCTTAATCCTTTCTGCTGGCACATTATACGTGTCATCTGACCTGCGCATAATTTAGCTATTCCATATCCATTTTCTGGAAATGTTGGGGTACTTCCATTAAGTTTTCCCTCAAATCTTCCATATTCTGCCTGTGAGCCTGCTCCTACGAATGTTTTACATCCTAGCTTTGAGGCAGCTTCTACAGCATCAAGTGCATATTTAACATTTAGGTTCTGTCCTTTCATGTTGTTACGGCTGTCTCCGAATGTTCCATCCCATCCAAAATGATAAAATACATCTGCTCCATCCGGTATTAATTCTGGCAATTTATCAAGATTAGAAAGATCACACTTAACACATTTTACTAAAGAACTTTCTTTTATTCTGTCAGCTCTTTTAGAACCAGGTCTTACAACAGCAACAACTTCAATACCATTAGCTTCAAGTTCATTAATCAAAGCAATACCTATAGAACCTGTTGGCCCTGTTATTACAGCTCTTTTCATATAAATTGTACCCATACCTTTCAAATATATCTTATTTTACTACTTTTTACCAAAAGCCCATATCTTATTTAAGAAAAGTTAATTGGGATGTTGATTATAAGATTAATAATCGGTGCAATCATTTTGCTTACATGTAATACTGAAACCCATATAACTGATAAAACATTATTTAATATCAATCCTGTAAAACCATATGACACATATGTTTTAAATAATGCTGCCCATATATTTCTATGTTCGCCTTCTTCTTTCTTAAACACAAACTTATTATTCCAATAAAATGACCAAAGAACACTAAGTACCCATGAAACTACATTGGCTATAATATAATCAAATGTCACTCCACTTTTAGAAACAAGAACAAGCGTTACAACATAAAGTAAATATGATACTACTGTATTAGATACACCTACTAATCCAAACTGTAGAAATTCTTTAAATGTCTGTCTGGTTTTATCTGTTAAATCCTTTCTTATAATCTTAAAAAGCAATTCAACAAAAAACATGTATATTTTTTCTATAAATCCGTATATCATTTTTCCCATATCAATATATACCCTTATATCATTATAATCCAGACATTAAATATACTGTCTGGATTATAATATTATTTATTTTTAATATATAACAGACTACTGATTAACAGCTTCCTTTATAGTCTTAGCCATATAATCTATCATCTCATCTGTCATTCCTGGATATACACCTACCCAGAATGTATCTCTCATGATTCTGTCTGTATTATCAAGATTTCCAACCACTCTGTAGCCTTCCTTTGTTGCTCTCATCTCATCAAAGCAAGGATGCTTTATAAGATTTCCTGCAAAAAGGTTTCTTGTCTGTACTCCGTGGTTTTCGATATACTCTACAACTGCCTTTCTGTCTATGCCTTCCTTTACTGTAATAAGGAAACCAAACCAGCTTGGTCTTGAGTTATCACATGGTACTGGAAGTATTACCTTATCTTCGATATCTGCAAGTGCTGCTCTTAATCTGTCAAAGTTATGTCTTCTTCTCTCAACGAATGAAGGGAACTTCTCAAGCTGTGCACAGCCTACTGCTGTCTGCATATCTGTTGCCTTAAGGTTATATCCAAAGTGTGAATATACATACTTATGGTCATATCCTAATGGAAGTTCTCCATACTGCTTATCGAATCTGTGTCCGCAGAGGTTATCCTTTCCTGATGGGCATACGCAGTCACGTCCCCAGTCTCTGAATGAGCGGATACACTTGTTAAGAAGTGCATTGTTTGTGTATACAGCACCACCTTCACCCATTGTCATATGATGTGGTGGATAGAAGCTGCTTGTTCCGATATCACCGATTGTACCTGTGAACTTTTCTTCTCCATTTATTGTATACTTAGAACCGAGTGCATCACAGTTGTCCTCTACTAACCAGAGATTATGCTTATCACAGAATTCCTTTACTGCTGACAAGTCAAAAGGATTACCAAGTGTATGTGCTATCATGACTGCCTTTGTCTTATCTGAGTAAGCTTCTTCAAGCTTTGTTACATCGATGTTATACTGTGGAATAGTAACATCTACGAATACTGGAACAGCACCATACTGGATAGCTGGTGTTACTGTTGTTGGGAAGCCTGCTGCTACTGTTATTATCTCATCGCCTCTCTTTATTCTTCTGTCACCAAGAAGTGGTGATGTAAGTGCCATAAATGCGTTGAGGTTGGCTGATGAACCTGAGTTTACCACTGATACATACTTTACATTAAGATATTCGCCAAGCTTCTTTTCAAACTCATCTGTATAACGTCCTGATGTAAGCCAGAACTCAAGTGCTGAGTCTACAAGATTCATCATTTCCTTGCTGTCATATACACGGCTTGCATAAGGAATTCTGTCCCCTTCCTTATACTTTTTCTGGTTATGATACTTTTTGCAGTATTCATCAACAATCCCAAGAATTTCTTCTCTTGCTTCTAATTCGTTCTTGTTTTCAAACATACTTTTCTCCATTCTATATTTGTTATATTCCAAAATTTTTATATTTCCGCATTTTTATTTCTAAGATAATATATTGATGTCGGGGTCGAAAGAAAGCTAATAATATATCTTTTTAGCTTAATCATTAAAGAATTCATCAATTTCCTTATCAAGACATGCAACAACGTCCCCGCCAGATGCATATACCTTTGACCATTCTACTGACTTTTCTATAGCCATATCAAAGTTCCATCTTGGCTTCCAGCCAAATGTCGTCTTTAACTTAGAACAGTCAAGCTTTAAGAAGTTAGCCTCGTGTGGACCTCCGTCATACTTGTTTATCCACTTAAGTCCTTCTCCCCACTTGTTACAGAATGTATCAACAAGTGTTCCTGTTGTTATACAGTCACTCTCATCCGGACCTACGTTATAAAAGCCTGCATACTTCTTATCTTCGTACTGCTTCATGGCTATCATAAGATAAGCTGCAAGTGGTTCTAAGACATGCTGGTATGGTCTTGTTGAATGTGGATTACGAACAACTATATCCTCTTTCTTTACAGCAGCCCTTACACAGTCCGGAACGATTCTGTCATTGGCAAAATCTCCTCCGCCTATAACATTGCCTGCTCTTGCTGTTGATACTGCAACATCCATATCATTAAAAAATGAATTGATATAGCTGTGTGTTACAAGCTCTGAACATGACTTGCTGTTAGAATATGGGTCATATCCGTCCAGAGGTTCATTTTCCCTGTAGCCCCATGCCCATTCGTTATTGTGGTATACCTTATCTGTTGTCACGTTAAGGAATGACTTTACACATGGGTTAAGCCTTACACATTCACATATATTCACTGTACCCATGACATTAGTCTCATATGTGTATACAGGGTCTTTATAAGAATCCCTTACTATTGGCTGTGCTGCCAGGTGAAGCACTATTTCTGGCTGTGTTTCTTCAAACACCTTCTTTAAATGTTCAAGATCTCTTATGTCTCCTATTACTGAGTTTATGTTGTTCTCTACATCTGCCATAGAGAAAAGATTAGGTGTTGTAGGTGGTACAAGTGAATATCCTGTTACCTGGGCACCTGCCTTTACAAGTATCCTGCAGAGCCATGAACCCTTAAAACCTGTATGTCCTGTTACAAGGACTTTCTTTCCTTTATAAAAGCTTAAATCCATCTTTGTATATAACCTTTCTGCTTATCAACTATCTTAAAACATATAAATATTCATCTTATATAATTCTATATAATCTGCCACCTGTGAATTTACCACTTCTTCCAAGGAGCTGTTCCTGTGGCAAGATACTTCTCAAGCATATCCATCTCTCTTTTGTTATCCATGCACTGCCAGAAGCCCTTATGCATGTATGACATAAGCTGTCCTTCTTTTGCAAGCTTTTCAAGTGGTTCCTTCTCAAAGACTGTATCATCACCTTCAATATAGTCAAATATTTCAGGATTTAACACCATATATCCGGCATTGATTGGAGCTCCATCCATGTGGCTCTTCTCTCTGAAGGACTTAACTGCATTGTCACCACCGATATCAAGCACGCCCTTCTGCTGCTCTAACATAACTGCTGTAAGTGTAGCAATCTTGCCATGGTTCTTATGGAAATCTACAAGCTTTGATATATCAACATCACATACTCCATCTCCATAAGTCATAAGGAATGGTTCATCGCCTACATACTTCTGGATTCTCTTGATTCTTCCACCTGTCATAGTGTTAAGTCCTGTATCAACTACAGTTACCTTCCATGGCTCACAATGCTGCTCATGAACAATCATGTCATCTTTACCATTTGTAAAGTCAAATGTAATATCACTGTTATGAAGGAAATAATCAGCAAACCATTCTTTTATTACATACTGCTTGTAACCTGCACATATGATAAATTCATCAAAACCATAGTACGAATATTCTTTCATAATATGCCAAAGTATTGGTTTACCACCTATCTCAATCATTGGCTTTGGCTTAAACTGACTTTCCTCACTTATTCTTGTTCCAAAACCGCCGGCTAATAATACTACTTTCATTTGTCCCTCCACTTCATTTGTTAGATTCTCATATATGATTTATATGTGATACTTTCTCCAAATACATAATCAAATTCTTCACATAAAATCACTCTTGTCATTCATGATAATCATTTATAATATCGTAAAAAGTATAAGCATACAATTTGTAATTGTCAAGTACTGGAATTTATACACATCAATCACTATTATATGATATTACCTTTTAAAAAATTTTATATGTAGCTATTAATTTTTTCGAGCAAAAGACAAATGTTCGACAATTCTAAACTTTCTCGAACCAATAATTGTTTTCATTGTTTTTATATTATATTTACATCACAATTAATATAATTCATTTCATAAAAGACTTTAATATATGAGATTTATGTATGAATAGTATGATAGCTTATCATGTAATACAGGATGTTAAACAGGATGGAAAAAGAAGTACTGAAATAATTGAAAAGTTTGATAATAGCTACACATGTGAAGAAATCATAAACATCCTACGCAAAATGAATGTCAGGAAAGTTTATGATTATGGATATATACCTAACTATACAAGAATAGATCTTACAGATGCATTGCATGATAATTTAGGATTGTATAAAAGCCGCAAACGCAGTAACTGTCTGCAAAAGCTGTCTCTTTCTCGCTCTTTTTACCAAATACAATGTTATTATTTCTAAACATTTGACAGTTACGAATTTGTTTAGTGTAATTTACAGTTTACATCGGATGGTGATTTGTTCACTTAGAAACAATTACTGGATAAGATGGCAGATTGAGATATCTGCTTTCTTGTCCAGTTTTTAACTTATTTATTCAGATATAGGAGGATTACAATGAGTAAAAACTCATCATTTACAGAAGGAAAAATATTACAGCCATTAGTCTTATTTGCATTTCCTGTATTATCAGCATTATTCCTGCAGGCAATGTATGGTGCAATTGATCTGCTCGTCGTCGGTAAATTTGCTTCTTCTGCTGATGTACCGGCAGTATCAACAGATTCGCAGATTATGACTACTTTAACTAATCTTATAAGCAGTTTTGCAATGGGAACTACCATTCTGCTCGGTCAGCAAATAGGAAGCGGGAAGACGCTCCTTCTGAAACATTTCATAAAACAACCAATTACATAAGAATATGCGGTGGCGGTAGGAGTATATCTCTACAAATCCTCAGCTTTATATATTACATAACCTTCATAATAATAGCTATGATCTATACCTTTCATATAAACTTCTCTATCGTCAACTTTATCTGTCAAAGCCTGCTTCAAAATATATTTTATTTCAATATCTCTGATTGGGCTTCTTTCCATCGCCAAAAGATAGTCTTCCTTATCTACAAGACTCCAATCAATAACTTTGTTCAACTCTTTCTTCAGAATTAAATCAAGCCATATTCTGGTGCTTCTTCCATTATCTTCACGAAAAGGATGTGCTATATTCATCTTTCTTGCTTATCTTTTTTTCCATTCTTGCAAGTTCTGTGGAATCTGTAATATTAAGCTTATTTTCTAATGCCATATTTTTCCTTTCCAAATGCGAATTAACGCATTTTATTTTCATCAGTAAACGCTATATAAACAACTGTATAAATATCCATATTATCTAATTTTCAAAATTTTCAAATTAGATCTATGAATTTACATCTTTCAGGCGGTTATAACCACTGAATCCATCGGTATGTACATAACCATGGCAATCAGTCAGGAACTTTGCTGCATAATAGCCGCCTCTTGTCGAAATGCTGTTTCTCTGGCACCATTCATAATCTGACAATCCGCTTATCCTACATTTCTGAATAAGCTCTGTCCAATATTTATCTCGTTCCGATCTACAGCTATCGATGATATAATAATAGCTTTCTTTAATCATAACTTATATAACCTAAATCCGTTGAAAAAAATTACTTTAATAGTAATTGAAAGCAGTCTTTTACTTCTTTTTCCGTATATTCATTATCTTCTACATCAAAAAAGACTTTTTCAAATATTTCTTCTATTGTATCTAATCCCAATTCAATGGTGATGCATCATCTGGTACTATAAAATAAGATGTTATAAATGTTCTTGTTAACATCATATAGATTGAATTTCTTGTTTGCAGATTATCCGTTAATTTCCCCTGCATAAAACATATCACAAATGGAAACTCCAACCCCTTAACATATTTCTATTACTTATAAATAAAGTATCTTTTTTCTTTAGTTTCATAACTTATATTGACTTTCCAGCCATATTTCTCTTCAATTGTAATTTAAAGTGTACACATATTAATCTTTAACAAATATATCCCTAAAGCATATGTTTTTTATTATCCTATATGTATCATTTATTACATCGCTATTAAGTGATAAATACATTTTTTTATCACCAATAATATAAAACTCATTTTTTGCCCGTGTTGCTGCAACATTCATAATATTAGGATTTTCTGTTCCCATAGCCCAATTTGCTGCTCCAATGCATTTTTCATCTGCACCTAATACTAAAAACACAATAGGTGCTTCTTTTCCCTGAAATGTATGAACAGTTCCAACATTGGTAGGCTTACTATTTTTATCATATCTTGTAAAACCAATTTTATTTAATTCCTGTGATAATTGATATGCAACATTCTTAAATGGACTAATTACATATACAATATCGTCACTTTGTTTATTTACAATGTCAGGATTTTTCATTATCATACTTTGAAGTTTTTATAATAAAAACTCACTAAATTTCTGATTATCTTTTCATAAGTTGGTAAATGCCGATATATCCCGTATTTTAGGGCTTTATCGGTATTTTCTTTTTGGAAGATACCTTGCATAAGCTGGCATTTACCAGCATGAAAATGCA
>ENA-OQOA01000926-OQOA01000926.1-human-gut-metagenome-genome-assembly--contig:-NODE-926-length-10216-cov-5.660323_pt1 | contig 10216 bp, 6 predicted proteins | sample MGYA00242633_ERZ504888 | MGnify/ENA primary metagenome ERZ504888 (study PRJEB26092, sample SAMD00036372) | human gut metagenome | host: Homo sapiens | study: EMG produced TPA metagenomics assembly of... | reverse complement strand
GAGCTCCTCCTTGGCCTGACGCTGCGCCGCAAGCTCGGCCGCACTGGGGCCGACCGGCTGGTCCTGCTTGTTCGGCAGCACCTGCTGGCGGGATTGGGACTGGGCCTGTGCGGCCAGACGCCGCTTGTTGGCCTCGCGCTCCTCGACGGCGGCCTTGAGCGAACGCAGGCGGATCTTCGCCGCTCCGAGGTTGCTCACCTCATCGATCTTGAGCAGCGTGTACACGTCGGCCTTGTCGGCGAGGATCTCGGCCACCTGATCGGTGGTGATGGCGTCCAGGCCGCAGCCGAAGGAGTTGAGCTGCACGAGTTCGAGACCCGGATAGGACGCTACGAAATGCGCCGCCGCGTAGAGCCGCGAATGGTAGGCCCACTGGTTGGTGACGCGCAGCGGCATGCGGGAGACGGTCACCTTGCGGTCGCCGACGTGGCGGAAGCCGTTCGCGTTCTTCTTGCGCGGGTCCTCCTCGCCTTCCGACAGGTAGTCGCTCAGATGCAGGTTCTCCCCCGGCTGCAGTTCGCAGATCGAATCCTCCGAGAGCACGACCATGCCGAGCGCGCAGATCGTCTCGGGGATGCCGTGGTTGACCTCGGGGTCGATGTGGTACGGGCGTCCGGCGAGCACGATGCCCCGGCAGTTGTGCTCCTTCATGTAGGCGAGCGCCTTGAAACCTTCCTCCTGCACGTCGTTCTTGAAGATCTTGTCCTCGGCGTACGCGGCCTTGACCGCGGTCTCGGCCTCCTCGCGGCTCACGTTCGCCCAGGCGAACTCCTCGACGATGCGGTCGACCATGAGCTCGTGGTTGGCGAGGTTGAAGTACGGGTGCATGTAGCGGATGCCGTCCTCGCGCAGTTCGGGCATGTTCGCGCCGATCACCACCGGGTAGTTGGCCACGACCGGGCAGTTGTAGTGATTGTCCGTATTGGGCACGAGGTTGTCCTCGTAGCTCACGCACGGGTAGAAGATGTTCTTGACGCCCTTGCCCAGCAGCCACTTGATGTGGCCGTGCACCAGCTTGGCTGGGTAGCAGATGTTCTCGGAGGCGATCGATTCGATGCCGGTCTCGAACAGCTCGTGCGAGCTGCGGCCGGAGATCATCACCTTGAAGCCGAGCGAGGTGAGCAGCGTGAACCAGAACGGGTAGTTCTCGTACATGTTGAGCACGCGCGGGATGCCGATCTCGCCGCGGGTGGCCTTCTTGTCGGTGAGCCTGCGGTAGGCGAAGCAGCGCTTGTACTTGTAGTCGTACAGGTTCGGCCTGTCGGAGCGCTTCTTCTTCGCGTCGCCGCCGCGCTCGCAGCGGTTGCCGGTAACGTAGCGCGAGCCGTCGGCGAACGTGGTGATGGTGAGCTTGCAGTGGTTCTGGCACAGCTTGCACACGTCGCGCTCGGAGGTCATCGACATGTTGTCGAGGTCGTCGCCGGACAGGATGTTGGACGCCGTGTGGTGCACGCCGTCGATGACGACCTCGTGGTCGTGCTCCGCGCTGACATCGTCGCTGCCGGCCATATCGGCGGACTGGCCCGCGGAGACTTCGGCATCGTCGTCGGCCACGTCCTCGTAATGCATGCGCGCGGTCAGGGCGGCGCCGAACGCGCCCATCAAGCCGGCGATGTTCGGGCGGGTCACCTCGCGCTCGGTGAGCAGCTCGAAGGCGCGCAGCACGGCGTCATTGAGGAACGTGCCGCCCTGCACGACGACGGTGTCGCCGAGCTCACCGGAGTCACGCAGCTTGATGACCTTGTACAGCGCGTTGCGCACGACCGAATAGCACAGGCCGGCGGCGATGTTCTCCATCGACGCGTCTTCCTTCTGTGCCTGCTTGACGGACGAGTTCATGAACACCGTGCAGCGCGAGCCGAGGTCGACCGGATGGTCGGAGTTGAGGGCCGCCTGGGTGAACTCCTGGATGGTCAGACCCATCGACTGCGCGAAGGTCTGCAGGAACGAGCCGCAACCGGACGAGCACGCCTCGTTGACAGCGATCGAGTCGATGACGCCGTCGGTGATGGCCAGGTATTTCATGTCCTGGCCACCGATGTCGATGACAGCGGTGACGCCGGGGCTGACCATTTCGGCGCCACGGTAGTGCGCCATGGTCTCGACCACGCCCTCGTCCAGGTGCAAGCCGGTGGTGATCAGTCCCTCGCCGTAGCCGGTCGCGCAGGATCGGGCGATCCACGCGCCTTCGGGCAGCTCGGACTGGATCTTCTTGACGATGTTGATGGCGGCGGTCAACGGGCTGCCTTCGTTGGTGGCGTAGCTGGACCATACGATCTCGCGGTCGTCGTTGACGAGCGTCGCCTTGATGGTGGTCGAACCCGCGTCGATACCGAGGAAGTGCGGGCCTTTCGCGCCTTCGAGCGTGCCGATGTGGATGTGTTCGCGATGGTGGCGCTCGTTGAACGCCTCGCGCTCCTGATCGGAGGAGAACAGCGGGGGCATGGTCGGCGTGTTCGCCGGCAGGTTCTTCAGGTCGTCGAGGGCGGCGATGATGTCGCCACAGGTGCGCGGCTCGAAATGCACGCCGTCGACGTCGATGCCGTCCGGCTCCCCAGCGATCAGCGCGGAGCCGTATGCGACGTACAGGTGGGCGTCGGTCGGCACGATGAACTCGTCGACCTTGCCGGCGAGCGCGCGGTGGAACGCCTCGCGCAGCTCGGACATGAAGAACAGCGGGCCGCCGAGGAAGATGACCGTGCCGTGGATCGGGCGTCCGGAAGCCAGGCCGGCGATGGTCTGCGTGGCCACCGCGGTGAAGATCGACGCGGCCAGATCGGGCTTGGCGGCGCCGTCGTTGATCAACGGCTGCAGGTCGGTCTTCGCGAACACGCCGCAACGCGACGCGATCGGGTACAGGGTCTTGTAGTCCTTGGCGTAATCGTTGAGGCCGGAGGCGTCGGTGTCGAGCAGCGTGGCCATCTGGTCGATGAATGCGCCGGTGCCGCCCGCGCACGAACCGTTCATGCGCTGTTCGGGAGTGGGCTTCAGGTACGTGATCTTGGCGTCCTCGCCGCCGAGTTCGATGATGACGTCGGCCTGCGGGTATTCCTCGTCGATCGCGCGGGTCTCGGCGATGACCTCTTGGATGAACGGCACGTGCAGGTTGTCGGCGAGCGTCAGGCCGCCGGAACCGGTGATGGCGAGACGAATGGGCTCGTCGCCGCGGCCGAGGTCGACGAGCGTCTGATGGATGTCCTTGAGCAGTCCAGCCACCGTGGCGCGGACGTTGGCGTGGTGACGTCGGTAGTCGGAGAACAGCACGTCATTGAGCGCATTGGTCTGATCGAGCACCACGGCCTTGACCGTGGTCGATCCGATATCCAGACCCACGCGCAACGGCTTACTATCGTGACTTTCGGCCGCGGTATTCGCTGTATCCACCATCTGTTACCTCTGTCTTCGGTTCGGGACTTCCCGCTACTTCCTTATGTAATGTAGTCCGAGACCCCTCCTAACGAGCCGTCGTATGGCGTGATTTCGCTAACAAACGCAAAACGGAAACTCGACGGTTTCCCCACGATTGCGGGTTACCCCCATTATCGCGCATTCGGGGGTGAGCCGAGCGTGCCAGCAGGCTGGTGGTCTTATGGACTACTGCTATTGACCACCCCAGTCCCGCTCAAATCCCTGATATGGCGGCCACGCCGGCGACGACGGCGGGCCATGCCCCGGCCGCAGTATCCGAGACCTCCAGCGGACCGGGCACGCCGCTGCCCGCGAAAACGTCGACCACGCCGTCCCGCACGCCGCGCATATACAGAGTCGTCCGCCCCAATCCGGTGCCCAGCATGCGCGAGCACCTTTCCCGGAAACAGAGCATCATCAAATGGAACAGCGGACTCACGCGAGGCCAGATGAATGCGGGGAGAAGCAAGGCCATGCCGATGGCGGGCGAGACTGTCAGGATGGCCGCGATCAGGCCGACGGCATCGAATCCACTGGATGGATGGCAAGGCCGGCGGCACCGTCACGACGCCTGTGCGCCCTCGCCGGCCTCGCGATCCTTGAGGTACATTTCGGGGATGTCGCGCTCCTGGTCGTGGAGCTTGGCCCAGACGACAGGCCTGCCGGCGGCCAGCGAACGCGGTACGTCGAGGATGCGCTGGTTTCTGGATCCGCGGAACTGCAGGAGGGAGTCGTGCTGGTCCTTGAGGTAGCGGCCGTCGACGAGGATGTCGATGAGTTGCAACAGTTCGAGCTTGTCCGGCGTCTCACCGGGACGCATCAGCTCCTCCCACGTGTAGCCGGTCCAGCACCAGATGTCTTTGTCGTGGCCGAACTCGCCGCGGATGCGCCGGGCGAGCGGCAACAGGACGGGCGTATTCAGCATGGGTTCGCCGCCGAGGAACGTGATGCCCTGGATCCACGGCGCCTTGAGGTCGTCGATGATCTTGTCTTCGAGCTTCTGCGTGTATTCGTGGCCGGCCTGGAAATCCCAGATCGACGAGTTGAAGCATTCGACGCAGTGGAACGGGCAGCCGGAGACGTACAGCGAATTGCGTACGCCTTCGCCGTCGGTGACGATGAAGGTCTTGTAGTCGGCGATCATGCGCTTGGACATGCGCCGCCCGTCCCACTGGCCGGAACGGGGGTTGTTGGTCAGTGATGACGGCACTCCGGGTCCGCGGCCGGTCTCGCCGGCCGCGAAATCATGCAGCGTCGACTTCCTGTCCATCATCATCCTCCCTGTCCAACCGTAACGTTGCGCGCAACGAGCGAGGGTCGCCGGTATATGTTGTCTAACCGTAAGCTTGGCCGAACGGCCTTGAGTGTGTCAGACAACATATACCGGCGACCCTCGCGGACAGCACAACGCGCGGTACCGGCAGTTACTTGGCCTCTTCGAACCACTCGCGCTCGGAGCCGTCCGCCAGCGTCACGTGACCGGTCTCGCCGCTCATGTGCTTGACGCGGTGGGAGATCTCCTCGTGACGGCCATGCACCATCGGGCGCTGCACCGGGTTGCCGAGGTAGCCGCAGGTGCGCTTGGTGACGTTGCACTTGTCAGGGTCGCAGTTGCCACACTCGGGGCACTTGAAGCCCTCGTCGGTCGGCTCGAAGTCGCCCTGGAAACCGCACACGAAGCAGTGGTCGATCGGCGTGTTGGTGCCGAGGTAGCCGATGCCGATGTTGTAGGCGTAATCCCACACGGCCTCCAGCGCCTTCGGGTTGTCCTGCAGGCACGGGTACTCGCAGTAGTTGATGAAGCCGCCGGACGCGTAGTACGGGAAGTCCTTCTCGTAGTTGAGCTTCTCCATCGGGGTGGGCTGCAGCCACACCGGGTAGTGGAAGGAGTTGGTGTAGAAGTCGTGGTCGGTGACGCCCTCGATGCGGCCGAACTTCTCGCGGTCCATGCGGTTGAAGCGGTCGGTGAGGGATTCGGCCGGCGTGGAGTACACGGAGTAATGGTAGCCTTCGGCCTTGCTCCACTGCTTGCACAGTTCGCTCATGCGCTTGACGATCGACAGCGCGAACTCCTTGCCCTGCGGGTCCCAGCCGTGGTCGCGGATCCAGTCCTTGCCGTAGAAGACGGCGGTGGCCTCGGCCAGGCCGATGTAGCCGAGCGACACGGTGGCGCGCTCGTTCTTGAACAGCGTGTCGACGTTGCCGCTCGCGCCGAGGCGACCGAAGGCGCCGAAGCGGAACAGGGTGGGCGCGTTGACCGGGGTGGCCTGCTTGCAGCGCATGATGCGGAACTGCAGCGCCTGGTGGGCGACCTCCATGCGCTCGTTGAACAGCTTCCAGAAACGTTCCTTGCTGCCGTGGGATTCGATGGCGATGCGCGGCACGTTCACGGAAACGACGCCGAGGTTCATGCGGCCATCCTCCTCGTCCTTGCCGGTCTCGGGGTTGATCCAGCCCTGCAGGAAGGAGCGGCAGCCCATCGGCGCCTTGAAGGAGCCGGTGATCTTGACGATGTTCTCGTAGAACACGACGTCCGGGGTACATGCGCTTGGTGGCGCATTCGAGGGCCAACTGCTTCAGGTCGTAGTTCGGGTCGCCGGGGTCGGCGTTCACGCCGTGGCGCACGGTGAACACGAGCTTCGGGAAGATTGCGGTGTGGTGGTCCTTGCCGAGGCCGCGGATGCGGTTGAGCAGGATCGCGCGCTGCACCTCGCGGGCGAACCAGTCGGTGCCCAGGCCGAAGCCGACGGTGACGAACGGGGTCTGGCCGTTGGAGACGCGGTTGGAGTTGATCTGGTACTCCATCGTTTGCATGGCGTCGTAGATGGACTTGCGCGTGCGGACCTTGGCGAGGATCTCACGCTCCTGCTCCAGCTCGTCGACGTCGGTGTGGAACGGCGTGTCCATGGGCAGCGGCTCGCGGGAGCCGAAGTGCAGCTTGGCGGGCTCGTTGGCCTTGGCGTTCTCAACCTGACGACGGGCGAACTCCACCGGCATGCCGTCGGGGATGGTCTCGCGGGCTTCTTCGAGGAACTTCTCGTAGTCCTTCTTCGCGTAGGCGGCGAGGTGCTCGTCGGCACGGTTGGCGGTCTGGCCGCCGTACTGGCTGGAGGCCACGTCCTTCATGATCTGGGTGATCTGCGTGGCGGCGATGGCGATGGACTTCGGGGAGGCCATCGGCGCGTTGCCGAGCGTGAAGCCGTTGGCGAGCATGTCCCAGAAGTTGGGCAGCGAGCAGTTGGACTGCGCGGTGAACGGCGAGTAGTCGGCGTCATGGAAGTGGATGTCGCCCTTCATGTGCGCGTTCGCGACGGCCGGGGGCAGCATGTTGAACGCGGCGGCCTTGGAGACGGCGCCGGCGAGCAGGTCGCGCTGAGTGGCGTAGACGTTGGCATCCTTGTTCGCGTTCTCGTGGATCAGCGTCGGATCCTGGTTGATGAAGCGGGAGACGGCCTCGTTGACGTCCGTGGCCTTGGCGCGCTGGATGTCCTTGTCGAGACGGTAGTTGGTGTAGGCGCGGGCCACGTCGTACAGGTGGGCGTCGATCAGGGCGTGCTCGACGAGGTTCTGGATGTCCTCGATCTTGGCGGGACCGTTGTAGCGCTCCGTGATCTCGCCTTCGATCTGGTCGGCGAAGCCGCGGATCAGCTTCTCCTCCTCCGGGCCGACCTGCTTGTCAAGGTCGGCGAAGGCGGACTTCACGGCGCTGATGATGTTCATCGGGTCGAAGTCGACGACGCGACCGTCACGCTTCTCCACCAGCACCTTGGAGGAGGTGGCGGTACTGGCGTTCATCAGCAGAGCATCCATGTCCTAATCCCTGTCCTTTCGTGATTCCCGGCATGTCTTGCGGCGGTCGCCGAGCCGAAATCACACGTGTGTAAGTTGTTTGTTCTCTGATGACTATACGACATGCCACCCCTAGATATAGTGGGGAAACGCCGAAACCAATCCTAGATATGCACATTTCGGCGGAATAGAGCCGAAAAGAACATCCGTGTGATTTGCTTCACGGTATGTCGTCAGCGTGTCGCGGCGAGACCATCACCGAAAAGCCGGCCAACAATGATACCGTCCGACGGCGACGCTCTCGCAGGCAGAAAAACTTGTCCTTTCTGTACGTAAACCTTGAAGGCATGAATCAGGAACAGGACCTTGCAATCGCGACGCAGCGGCCGTCGGAGGGCGGCGGGGAGCGCATCCCCAAGCCCTTCGACCAACTGCCGCGCCTGGCAGCCGAGACCACCGCGGACAACCCCTGGCCGGTCAGCGTACTGAGCCAGAAATTCCATACCGCGGTGGAGCGCTGGCCCGCCGCGTGGATCGCCGGGCAGATCACGGAGATCAACACGCGCCGCGCCGGCTCGGCGTATCTTACGGTGCGCGATGACGTGGAGGACATCGCCATATCCGTGTCCGGCTGGCGGGCGTTCGCCTCGAAGGCCGCCTCATTCAAGCAGGGCGACCGCGTGGTCGTGCATGGCAAGGCCGACATCTGGGTCAAGCAGACGCGGTTGAGCTTCATCGGCGACGACATCCGCAAGATCGGCTCCGGCGGCGGACTGAAGGAGCAGATCGACCAGTTGCGCATGAAGCTCAAGGGCGAGGGCCTGTTCGACGCGGACCGCAAGCTGCCGCTGCCGGAATTCCCCTCCTGCATCGGACTGATATGCGCCCCGCACGCACGGGCCGAAGGCGATGTCATCACCAACGTGCGGCTGCGCTGGCCGACGGTGCGGTTCAACATCGTCCATGCCTTCGTACAAGGGCCGCAGTGCCCGCAATCCATCGTCGAGGCGATTCACCGGCTAGACGCCGACCCGGACGTCGACGTGATCATCGTGGCGCGAGGCGGCGGCTCGTTCGAGGACCTCATCGGATTCTCGGACGAGGCGGTGGTGCGCGCCACGGCGGGATGCGAGACGCCGATCGTCTCCGCCATCGGGCATGAGGACGACTGGACGCTGATCGACCTGGCGGCGGACCTGCGGGCCTCGACGCCGACCGACGCGGCGAAGAAGGTCGTGCCCGACGTGCACGAGCAGTGGCAGCTGATCGGCAATGCCATCGACCGCATGCGCATGCGCATCGACGCGCGCGTCGGCAACGAGATACGGCTGGTCGAAGGGTACGCGAACCGGCCCAGCCTGACGCAGCCGCTGACCATGCTGGAGCCGTACCAACGGTTCATCGACGACGCGCGCCGCCGCATGGACATCGGCCTGACGCGCATCGTGGACGACGCCAGCCTGACCGTGGAGAAGCTGCATGCCAGCCTGACCGCGCTCAGCCCGCAATCCACACTCGACCGCGGATACGCCGTCGTCCAGAACGCCGACGGGCACGTCATCGACGACGCCGGAAAGGTGAGCGCGGGAGACCATCTCACGCTGACGCTGCGCAAGGGGGTCATCACCGCCACCGCCCAGTAGCGGAGTGCCGCACGGCAGCAGAGTGCGGGGCAGATATCAGCCGCATAACCATATATATATGACCGTTATCCAATCGAATACGACACGCATACACGACAGAAGGAGACCATCATGACCAGCAAGAACGCATCGGCGGCGAGCGAGCCGGCGACCAGCCTGACCGACAAGGAGCGCGAGGCCATCGCGCAGATGCCGTACGAGGAGGCCCGCGACAAGCTCATCCAGGCCGTGCAGGCGCTGGAGGCCGGCGGATTGAACCTCGACCAGTCCATGCGCCAGTGGGAGATCGGCGAAGCGCTTGCCAAGCGTGCGCAGAGCCTGCTGAACGAGGTCAAGGCCAAGCTCGACGCCGCCCAGGCCGAGCAGGCCAACAGCGCCGACACCGCCGGCACCCAGTCCAACCTGGACTGACGGGGCACCCTACGCGGAACGTTGCGTCCATAAGCGCGCGCCACGGCGAAGCCCGCGCGAACTTATGGACGGAAAACACGAGGTTTGCGCCCATATGTGCGCGCAGCCGTCATTTGGGCGAGCACTTATGGACGCAACGATGGCGTGCCGAGACCATCTATGTCCCCATATGCGTGGTGACGCACCGCCGTAGTGCCACGCACCGTAGTCGCACTACGCGGCATCCGTCATCGCCCGACGCCTACCACAACATGACAACGTCGCCGTAAGGTACCGCCCCGATCAGCCGGCCGTCACCGCCGTCACTGCACGACGATGGTGGCGAGCAGCGCGGCGTGATCCGAGCCGGCGACCGACTTGACCTGCATCTGACCGGCGATGATGTCCTTGTCCAGCACGATATGGTCGATGCCGGCGAACCGCGGCAGCGGCAGCTTGTTGGACGGCCAGGTGAACGTGAACCCGTGCCCCGACTGCCGCGCGGCGTCCGAGAACCGGTTCCCCAGGATGTTGCGGAACGGCGTGTGGTCGGTCGTGGCGTTGAAATCGCCCATGAACACGTAGCGCGAACCTTCGCGCGAGCGCATGGATGCCAGCTCGTCCAACGAGCGCTTCCACCGGCTCCAGTAGCCGGGAATCGGCGCGGTGGTATGCACGGAGACGAATCGCAGCTGGGCCTTGCCGCCGCCGAACGTCACGGTGCCGCCCGGCATGAACGACGCGCTCGACCCGACCTCGTCATCGACCGGACGCCCGAGCTCGGTCGCGGACCAGATGCCGTTGCCGTAGACACCGTCCGACGACGAAACCTGCGAATACGGCAGATAGCTGTGGATGCCCGCCTCGTCGAGCTTCTTGACGAAATCGTTCGTCGTCTCCTGCAACGCGAGCACTTCGACGCGCTGATCCCGCACGATGTCGACGATGGCCTTCGCGTCCGCATGGCCTTTGTAGACGTTGAAGGT
>ENA-OQOA01000925-OQOA01000925.1-human-gut-metagenome-genome-assembly--contig:-NODE-925-length-10222-cov-3.941753_pt1 | contig 10222 bp, 10 predicted proteins | sample MGYA00242633_ERZ504888 | MGnify/ENA primary metagenome ERZ504888 (study PRJEB26092, sample SAMD00036372) | human gut metagenome | host: Homo sapiens | study: EMG produced TPA metagenomics assembly of... | reverse complement strand
TTTACAAAGAAAATCACTATTTTTGCAAAAATACGCTTGATTATGAAAAACAACCTACCTATATATATCCTCCTTTGCCTGTTGAACCTTTCATGGGTTCATGCCCGTAATAGGCAACAAGAAGCCGAGACACTGATTAAAAAGTCGGTTGATGCCTTATACAATAATCCGAAGCAGGCTAGTTACTATGCTGCCAAGGTAATTGAATTATTTCCTGAAGAAAGGCAAAATGATCAAAAAGCTGAAGCAATGTTCTATTACAGTCAAGCAGAAAAGCTATTAGGCAATTTTGATGTGAGCATTAAAAATCTATATGACGCTTTGGAGTATGCAACTCCTACCAATAAAGAGTTGAATGGACAAATTTACGCACTGATAGGAGCACTCTATTGCAAACTGACCGACTACAACAAAGCGATCGAAATGAGTGAGAAAGCCATCTCAATTTTTAAATCCATCGGAGATTCCATTTCTATCGCACTATGCTACAATGATCGTGGCATCATCCATTATTCCATGAATGAGTTCAAAACAGCTGAACAATTCCTTAAACAAGCCCTTACAATAAACCGCAGTCAGAAAAATTTAAGAGGGATATCCGCCAATTTGAATAATTTATGCTTATATGAGGGTGATTTTAATGAAAAGCTAAGTTTAATTAATGAGGCCATTGTCATCAACAAGAACTTGAATTCTCAATGGTCATTAGGGGAAAACTATAACAATATGGGAAAGCAATACTTCTATGCAAAGCAATACAACAATGCTTTGATGGCTTTACAAAGAGCATACGAAGTCGCTTCTTCCATTAGTGCCAAAGAACTGATTTGTGATAATTACGAATATTTATCTTGGGTATACGATGCCCTTGGAGACCATAAAAACGCTTATAAATGCCTGATGCAACTATATACTCTCAGCAAAGAGTTGCAAAGTGGAAGTAAATTACGCATCGTAGAACAGGAAATTTCCCATAAACAATATCAAAACCAACAAAGGAAAGCAGAACTAAGAGAACAAGCTTATAAAATAGAGCTGCTGAAACGGAATCTGTTTGTACTAGTAATCATATTCATCTCATTGATAGTACTCAGTATATTTCTATACCAATGGTATAAACGCAAAAAGAATATGCAGTTAATGGTTGCCCGCTATAATCTGGAGCAATCGGAACATGAATTGGCAGAACTTAAAGTACGACAGCAAGAACTCGAATTAAAATCTGTCCAAAGTGCATTAGACAACAGTCGTCAGGAAGCTACCAGTTTTGCTGTATTCCTGCATAGCCGTAATGAATTGCTAGAGAAAATCAGAGAAATGATAAAGCAAGGATATAAGATGGACCAACAAGCATTGATTCCTCATCTGAAGAAAGTCAATGCCTTCATCAGCCAATATCAGAATGGAGATAAAACGAACAGCACCTTGCTGATGAATGTTGAAGAAAAGAACCAGGAGTTCCTTCAACGGCTATCCGAACGGCATCCTAATTTTAACACAAGGAGAAAAATATCTAGCTACTTTATTACGGGTAAATCTATCTACCAAAGAAATCTCAATGCTCACAGGAAATGTTCCCAAAACAATCAACATGAATCGATATCGTTTACGTAAATCTCTAAACTTATCTTCGGAGGATGACTTGACAGACTATCTACAAAATATTTAAAGAACCTATATTTTTATAGTTTTTATTAAACAGCATTTTGTAGATATTATCTCTTTATATAGAACACTATATATCAATATATTACATTTATATTTGTAGATTAAAAAAGAGAGTTTTTTTATTCATTGTAGTTCATTTGTAGGGTATAATAATTAGGAATTTGCACATACAACCTATTACTTAGCGATGTGAAAAACAATTATTAACCTTAAAATTTATTCACATGAGTAAAAAGAATTATTTCAAGGAAAGAATCATGCTATTGATTCTACTCTTTGCTTTTATGACTCCTTTCGGTGCATTAGCACAGACGATTCAACTGACTGGTCTGGTTACTGATGCTGCCAACGAACCTATTATTGGTGCCAGTGTAGTAGAGAAGGGTACAACCAACGGGGTCATCACAGACTTTGACGGTAACTTTGCATTAAGCGTATCCCCAAAAGCCACTATTATTATTTCTTATGTGGGCTATGCAACACAAGAAGTCCCTGTAAACGGAAAGACAAACATCCGGGTGACTTTGAAAGAAGATACTGAGATGCTGGATGAAGTTGTAGTAGTGGGCTATGGTACCATGAAGAAAAGTGATATGACCGGTGCTATTTCCTCAGTAGATATAGACGATTTGGTAAAGCGCACCACAACCAACCCTGCAGAAGCATTGCAAGGTAAGATTGCAGGTGTAAACATTATGAAGGCTGGTGGTAATGCCGGTGCAGGTGTGCAGGTTAAAATCCGTGGTGTCAAAACGTTTGGTGATAACCAACCTCTTTATATCATTGATGGTTTTCCCGGTGATATTGAAAATGTGAATCCGCAAGATATTCAGTCAATGGAAGTACTGAAGGATGGTGCAGCCGCTGCTATCTATGGTTCGGTTGCTGCAAATGGTGTCATTATCGTAACTACCAAAAACGGTAAAAAAGGTGACATGAAAATTGATTTCAGTACTTATGTAAGCTTTACAAGCGTAGCAAAAAAGCTGGAACTGCTAAATGCCGAAGAATACAAAAGTGTTCATAAACAAATGTATCAGAACTATATGAACCAGTATCCCAATGATACAGAGGTTACTATGCCTGCATTTGTAAATAAAAACACAGGAATAGATACAGACTGGCAAGATGCCATGCTAAGGGGTGGTGTTTCACAAAACTATATGTTTAGTATCCGTGGCGGTTCCGAAAACGCCCAGTATTCACTCTCCTACAATCATGCCGACGAAAAAGGAATTTTTCTAGGTAACAACTATCGCCAAGACAATGCCCGTCTGAAACTCCATATGAATAAATATATCTTTGATATAGATGCAAATATCGCTTTCAAATTTACAGATAGCAAACAACCGGAATATTCCATTAAAGAAATGTACATGATTTCTCCGCTTGTTCCTATCTATGATGATACAAGAGAGTATGGCTTCGGCTTAAGTGACTTTGATGACCTGCCCAGTAACCGTAATGTTATGGCTGACCAGCATTATGAAAAATCTACAGACAAAAAATATCATACCACAGCCAATGTTGCCTTGACTATGAACTTCACCCCATGGCTGAATTTCAAGACAAGCTATGCATACAGAGGTGAACACCAGCGTCAGACTTATCATACTCCGGCTTATGTTGCTGACCCAAAAGCCAAACGTGACTATCCTTATCATAGCGAAACCACAGGATACTGGGAAGAACATGTATGGGAAAATGTATTAAGTTTTAATAAGACATTTGGAAAACACAACGTCAATGCAATGGCAGGTACTTCCATGACTGCTCGCAAATATACATGGAATTCTGTTGGGGTAGAAGGTAAAACCACTGTTTATAAAGTAGAAGACGGAAAATTGGTAACCAGTGAAACTCCGGGCGGATTTCTTGATCCATCTTTCTCAACTGTAGGTGCAGGAGCAGGTGGCACATTTGATGGTAGCGGAACAAAATGGAAATATAACCGCGCTTCTTTCTTCGGCCGACTGAACTATAATTATAATGACCGCTATCTGGTACAGGCAACTGTACGTTATGACGGTTCATCCAAGTTTGGTAAAGACAACCGTTGGGGCTGCTTTCCGTCAGTGGCATTAGGCTGGAGAATCAGTCAGGAAGAATTCTTCCCGAAAGACATTGCACTGAACAATTTGAAATTTCGTGTCAGTTGGGGACGTTTGGGTAATGAAAATGCTTTGGGATATTATGACTTCCTTGCGCTGATTAGTACATACAATGAAATGTATCAAGGATACGTGAAAGGCAACGGTGATAACGCATGGGCAGGAAGTATCGCTCGCGGATTGGAAAACCGTTCTTTGAAATGGGAAACAACGGATACCAAAAATATTGGTTTCGACTTCGGCTTCTTTAACAGCAAATTAACCGGTACATTAAACTACTACTATAACCAAACAGAAGACCTGTTGATAACAAAAGTTTTACCTCCTTCAGCAGGTATGACTAATCCCACCCTGAATGTCGGAAAGATACGCAATACCGGTTTCGAACTTGAATTAAACTGGGGAGATGCTATAAAAGACTTTGATTACAATATCGGTTTCAATATGAGCACCACCAAAAATAAAGTGGTTGAATTGTCAGATGCAGACCAAGTTCTTCAGGGCGAAGGATTGAAATATGGAACGGAGCATTTCCCGACAGAAACCAGAGTGGGCAAACCTATCGGTGCATTCTATCTTTATAGAACAGACGGTATCTTCCAAAGTATGGATGAAGTAAATGCCCATGTAAACAAAGATGGACAATTATTACAGCCTAATGCCCAACCGGGTGATATCCGTTTTAAAGATTTAGATGGTAATGGAAGCATAGACGCCGGTGACAAAGAATACTGTGGCTCAGGTATCCCGACATTGGAAGCGAACTTAAACCTGTCATTCGGCTATAAAGGATTTGACCTTTCAATCGTACTTGGCAGCGCATGGAACTTCAAATTGTATAATGGAAACAAATATTTCTATGAAGGAATGAATTCTAAATCAAATATGCTAAAGTCTACATTGAATGCATGGACTCCTGACAATAGAAATACGGATGTTCCCCGCGCGGTATATCAAGATCCGAACGGCAACATGAAAGAATCAGACAGATTCCTTGAAAATGGTGATTTTGTCCGTTTGCGTCAGGCACAGTTAGGTTATACTTTACCCAAATCGCTCATGCAGAAATTCTATATTGAGAAACTGCGTTTCTATGTAAGTGGTGAAAACTTGTTCACTATCACAGGCTATGATGGTATAGATCCTGAATTCTCTCGCGCCAGTGTGTTGAATACCGGGGTTGATAAATTGATTTATCCGTTTACCCGTTCATTCACCGTTGGAGCTCAACTTACATTCTAATCCTTTAAAGTAATAAGAAAATGAAGAAACTATTATACATAGCAAGTATCTGCATTGCAAGTTTATTTAGCGCTTGTGACGATTATCTCACGGTAGAATCTCCTGACCAGTTGACATCAAGCAGTTTTTGGCGCAACCAGTCTGATGCTGAAGCCGGAATTGCCGCCGCATACTCCCAACTTTACCTGATGACTTATTCGGGTGACATGTGGTCTTTCCCGGAAATCAAATGGCCGGTGGAAGCCTATCGTGAAGATATTAATCCAATTAGGAAGCGATGCTCTGAATTACCCGAACTGGGTGGAATTAGGCAACTACACCTACACCAATGGTAACTCTCAGTTCAGTTATTACTGGCAATGTTACTATAAAGGCGTTAGTTTTGCTAATCAGGTAATTGAAAAAACCGCAGAAATACCCGATGAGAATATAGACGCAGCAACACGCGAGCAATTGGTCAATGAAGGCTACTTTATCCGCGCTTATTACCACATGCAACTTTTATTGAACTGGAAAGAAATCATAGTTCGTGATAAATATATCACTGACCCGGCTGAATTAAGCAAACCACTTTCTTCCCGTGAGGATGCATGGAATTTCATCATTGAAGACTTGAAACGTGCAACCAGTCTGCCAGCAACACGTGACGCTGATAATGTAGGCCGTGCCACAAGCGGTTCAGCTTATGCATATCTTGGTTTTGCCTATCTGACACGCGCCTATGAAGAGGCAGCCAACAAAGACTCTTATCTGGCTAGTGCTATAGAAGCATTCAACCAAATAAAAGGATATGAATTGGTTAATAATTTCAGCACTATGTTCAGCGGGGATAATAAGAACAGTAAAGAATCGATTTTTGAAATTCAATTCTCTATGAGTTCTGCAAACGGAGCTACTTATCGTACTCAGTTCCATCGATGGATCGGTGTTTCCGAACTTGGGGGATGGGATGAGATTCTTCCCAGTCAAACATTGATTAATGAATTCAAAAAGAAGGAGAAACGGCTACTACAGGACGTTATGACTCGCGCATGTATGCAACATTATTTTTAATTGTGACTATTATAACGATGGTAACGGGCGTGTCTATGGCTACGACTATAATGACTGGTTTGACAACAAAGAACGCGTAGCCTTCCGTAAATTCATGCCCTCGACCTATGAAGGTTTAAACCAAAACTATTCCGCTATCAATGTTCCTTTGATGCGTTATGCCAACGTACTGTTAATGAAGGCCGAAGCATTGAATGAGCAGGGACATCCCGAACAGGCTATTCCTTTAATCAATGAAGTAAGAAGCGTTCACGGGGATATGCCACCCATGGCAGGTACTTCTCAAGAAGCAGTCCGCGCGCAAATTGAACATGAACGCATGATTGAATTCCCTCTTGAGAACTATCGTTGGTATGATCTCCGCCGTTGGGGCAAACTATCCTCAGCCTTGCAAGCTGCCGGAAGAACAGGCTTCAATGAAGACAAAAATTCATTCTACCCCACTCCTCTTACAGAGCTGAATGCTAATGATGCCTTAAAATAAGTATTTTCTTTTTTGGTTAGATATAATTTAGGCAACAGGGCGGTTTTCGCTACAGTGATACCGCCTTGTAATCTAAAAATGAAGTATCTTTGCCTATAAATAAAACGACATAGATATGTTTACAATTATTGGATTAATGCTCACGGGGATGCTCCTCGGCTTCCTGCTTCGCAAGCAGAAGCTTTCAGGAATACACAAAGTCATCACCGTTCTTATTTGGTTGCTACTCTTTTTATTGGGTATAGATGTAGGCGGTAATCAGAAAATTATCAATGGTCTGCACACTATAGGGTTGGAAGCCATTGTCATCACCTTGGCAGCAGTGCTGGGCAGTGTTACGGCAGCATGGGCTTTATGGTATGTACTTTACAAAAGAAATAAGGAGGGACAAGTATGAAAGGAAGTTTGATTATCGTCGGATTCTTTGTACTAGGAGCTCTTTGTGGGGTATATCACCTTATTCCATACGACTTTACACAAAGTAAGCTAAGTTTCTACGCATTGTGTGCGTTAATGTTCAGTGTAGGAGTCAGTGTAGGTAATGATCCGCAGACCTTACGTAATTTCCGGTCATTAAATCCTCGCCTGATCTTTCTACCGGTCATGACCATATTGGGAACACTGGCAGGATGCGCAGTGGTCAGTCTGTTTCTCTCGCATCGCTCAGTAACAGATTGTATGGCAGTAGGTGCCGGTTTCGGCTATTACTCTCTATCCAGTATCTTTATTACAGAATATAAAGGTCCGGAGTTGGGAACCATTGCATTATTATCCAATATCACACGTGAGATTATCACTTTGCTTTTTGCCCCGTTGCTAGTACGTTGGTTTGGTAACCTGGCCCCTATTTCGGCTGGAGGAGCCACTACGATGGATACAACATTACCCATCATCACCCGCTATTCCGGTCAAAGCTTCGTAGTGGTTTCTATATTTCACGGCTTTGTAGTGGACTTCAGCGTACCTTTTCTTGTGACTCTTTTCTGTTCTATTTAAAATAACAATAACCATGAAACACTCTCTTAATACTTTTCTTACACTGTTGTTTGTTTGTGCTTCTGCCTGGGGTGAAAACGTGCCCTGGCAAAATCCGCAAATAAATGAAATAAATCGTGAACCTGCCCATGCCCATTTCATTCCTTATACGAATGAGGCCAATGCACTGAAACAACAAGCTTTACCTGCCGCCCAACGTTTTTGCAGTAAACCCCGCCACAGAACGCCGCATTTTCACTAGACGGAACCTGGAAGTTCTTATTCTCTAAAAACAATGAGGAATGCCCGACAGATTTTTTATAAAAATGGGGGTACAACACCAAATGCTGGAAAGACATACAGGTTCCGGGAAGCTGGGAACTGCAAGGATTTGACTCCCCCATCTATACTGACGTAGCCTACCCCTTCCCCTGCCAATCCGCCTCATGTTCCAACCGATTACAATCCGGTAGGTGCATATGTACGTGAATTTACCGTACCGGCCCATTGGAAAGGAATGGATATTTTCCTTGATTTTGAAGGAGTTGAGTCCGCTTTTTATTGCTGGGTTAACGGTGAATTGGCAGGATACAGTGAAGACAGCCGTCTTCCGGCTCATTTTAATATTACTCCGTTCTTAAAAACCGGGAAGAACAAACTGGCCGTTAAAGTTTTCCGTTATAGTGATGGTTCCTACCTGGAGGATCAGGATTACTGGAAATATAGCGGTATTGAACGCGATGTGTATCTCTATGCCCGTCCTCAAAGCCGTGTACAAGACTTCAAACTGGTAGCCGGTCTGACAAATGGTTATAAAGACGGAGATTTTAATCTGGATATCACACTCCACAAGCCTCATCCGGGAGGAATTGTGGAAGTGAAGATTATGGACAAAGGCAATGTAATTTATCAGCATAAAAGGAAATAACTTCTGTTACAGATACTTTATTCGCTCAGAAACACTTGTTCCCGGCCATATTGCCTTGGAATGCCGAAACACCCAATCTCTATACATTGGTAGTCAGCACCTACGATGCTCAAGGAAAAGCATTGGAATCATTCACACAGCCTTTCGGTTTCCGTTCTGTGGAAATGCGTAACGGCATGCAACTGATAAATGGGGTAGCCGTATTGTTTAAAGGAGTAAACCGCCATGAACACGATCCGCATCATGGGCGTACCATCACCGTAGAGAGCATGATAAAAGACATTCAGTTGATGAAACAATTCAACCTGAATGCTGTACGCACTTGCCATTACCCCAACCGCTATGAATGGTATGCATTGTGTAACGAATACGGTTTGTATCTGGTAGATGAAGCAAACATTGAAAGCCATGGTATGCAGGCGCATAAAGATGGCACACTGGCTAATAATCCCGATTGGGAAGTACCGTTTATGCAACGCATGAGCCGCATGGTGCTGCGAGACCGCAATATCACCGCCATTGTCACTTGGTCAATGGGAAATGAGTCCGGCTACGGAAAACACTTTGAAACGTTATATGACTGGACCAAGAAGTTCGATCCTACTCGCCCTGTACAATATGAGGGAGGTGGTTATGATGCCAAATCTGACATCTACTGTCCGATGTATGCACGCATCTGGTCCCTGCGCCGCCATGTAAACCAGCGTGATGCCCGCCCGATGATTCTATGTGAATATGCCCACGCTATGGGTAACAGTGTAGGTAATCTACAAGACTATTGGGATTTGATTTATAAATATGACCAGCTGCAAGGTGGCTTCATATGGGACTGGGTTGACGCCACCTTTGATATCAAAGACAAGAACGGCAATAAGATTTGGGCTTACGGAGGCGACATGGGCTTTGTAGGTGTCCCTAATGACTCCAACTTCTGTGCCAACGGACTGGTAGCCGCAGACCGTTCACTTCATCCACACATCTGGGAAGTAAAAAAAGTATATCAATACATTCATTTTGAGCCGGTTGCCTTTACCACCAAGCAAATCAAAGTGACTAACTGGCATGATTTTATCGGTTTGGAAGATTACAAACTACACTGGACTGTAGAAACAGACGGAAAAGCTGTACAAAGCGGTGAAATGGATTTCCCGACAATGACTGCCCGTTCTTCTGCCTTCATCACTATCCCGATGAACTTGATTCCTAACGATGGAAAAGAATACTTCCTGAAATTGGAAGCATTTACCAAAAAGGAAGCCCCATTAGTTCCAAAGGGACATCAGGTAGCCATGGAGCAATGGCAACTGAATCCGGAAGGAGAACGGCTGCTGAATGCTACATGGACTGCCCGGGAACTAGTAGACAAAACTATAAATACCGAACGTACTCCGGATGCTATCACCTTGACAGGGGAGAACTTCCGTATCGCATTCTCTACTGCTGATGGTGAAATGACAGAACTCTTATACAACGGAAAGAATCTGATAAAAGAAGGATTGCAACCCAATTTCTGGCGTGCATTAACCGACAATGATGTTGCCAACAACCATCTGGAACGTTGCGGCATCTGGAAATTTGCAGGCAAGAACGCCAAGTTACAAAGTATCGATTTAAAAGAAGATTCAAACAAGAAAACTGGCAACCGTTACTGTAAATTATAAACTGGAAGCACAAGAATCAACTTTGCAGACCATCTATCAGGTACGCCCCAATCGGAGCTGTCAAAGTAGTATGCACTTTGTACCCGGCAACAAAGCCCTT